>MDTA01004014.1_pt1 | contig 10176 bp, 8 predicted proteins | sample 811151 | NCBI WGS metagenome assembly MDTA01 (sample SAMN05326648, study PRJNA326480) | marine metagenome | isolation source: seawater | place: Indian Ocean: South | collected 2010 | reverse complement strand
CCTAGATCACTACCACTCTGACAAGCACTTCCTTTAGAGCAAGCAATGCCTTTAAGATCTAATTTAAACATAAATAATTCAGCATTCTGTTTCTTGACAGGAATGGAAATATTAACAAGAGTATATGTAGAGTTTTCAAAATCATTGGATTTACCATTGAATGTAATATTGTGGTTTAATTTAATGAGCTCTGTGATAAAATATTTCTTGAGCTTGGTTATATATGTTTTTTCTTTTTTTAAATTATTTGTAGAATATTTTAATGCTTCAGACATGCCAAAAATATTGTGTACACATTCGGTTCCTGCTCTCACCCCTTTTTCCTGCATTCCACCAGTAAAAAAAGGTCCAAGTTTCGTTTTATTATTTATATAAACAAATCCAACTCCTTTTGGACCATGAAATTTGTGAGCACTGGCGACAACAAAATCAATATTATATTTTTTGAGATCCATTTCATAATGACCAATGGATTGTACTGTATCACTGTGGAAATAAGCAGAATATTTATTAGTAAGATCTGACACTTTGTTAATATCTAAAATATTTCCAATTTCGTTATTAATATGCATTAAGCTGACTAACGTTTTACTATTTGAATTTGATAACAAGTTTTCTAGGTCCTCATAATCAACACTTCCATCAGAGGAAAGCTTGACATAGGAAACCTTAATTTTTTTATTTTTTTGAAGATCATCTACAGTGTGAGTAACAGCGTGATGCTCAATCTTAGAGGTTATTATGTGTTGAACCCCCAAATATTTTATGGAATTTCTAATAATTAAATTATCGCCTTCTGTCCCACCACTAGTAAAGATAATTTCGGAATTTTTTACATTTAGGATTTTTGCTATTTCATTTCTTGAAAGTTCAATAATTGATCTGGCAGATCTACCATAGGAATGTGAAGATGATGGATTACCATAGTTATTTTTTAAGACAGAAATCATGGAATCAGAAACCTCTTCCCTTACTTTGGTAGTTGCAGCATTATCCATGTAAATATTTGACATATTAATTGGTTAGTTTTATTTGCTAATTTATATTTTTTTATTCAAATTCTTTGAGTGCAGAAATAATTATAGTGATACAGTTATCTAATTGATTTTTGTTGATTATTAATGGTGGTGCAAATCTGATAATATTTCCATGCGTTGGTTTTGCAAGCAATCCTTTAGAAGCCATTTTTAAGCATATGTTCCATGCAATATTGGAATCATTATCGTCATTAATAATGATAGCGTTTAAAAGTCCTTTTCCCCGAACTGATTGTACAATACTACTTCTTTTGATGTACTTGTTTAGTTTTTCCCTAAAAATGATGCCTAATTTATCTGCATTACGTGCTAATTCTTCTTCTTTAATTACATTCAAAGCAGCAATAGCAACTTTACACGCTAATGGATTTCCCCCAAAAGTTGATCCATGTTCTCCAGGTTTAATTGTAAGCATTATCTCATTTGAGGAAAGTATCGCAGAAACAGGAAATACTCCACCTGAAAGTGCTTTACCTAAAATCAATATATCAGGTTTAATTCCAAAGTGATCACAACATAACATTTTACCGGTTCTTCCAATACCAGTTTGCACTTCATCAGCTATAAATAAAACGTTATTTTTTTTACACAGTTTAAAAGCTTCAGGTAAATAATTTTCATCAGGAACAACAACACCCGCCTCACCTTGTATGGGCTCAACCATAAATCCAGCTACATTTGGATCTTTTAAGGACTTTTCCAGGGATTTCAAATCATTATATGGGATAATTTCATATCCAGGCATAAAGGGCCCAAAACCATTTGTAGAAGAGGGATCAGTTGAAGATGAAATTGCCCCGAGTGTTCTTCCCCAGAAATTTCCTTCAACAAAAATTATTTTTGCTTTATTTTTCGGTATTTTTTTAATTTCATATCCCCATTTTCTTGCCAATTTAATCGCAGTTTCTCCTCCCTCTACTCCAGTATTCATTGGTAGTACTTTGTCATAGCCAAAGAACCCTGTAATAAACTTTTCATATTCACCAAGTACATTGTTATGAAATGCTCTGGATGTAAGAGTTAGTTCTTTTGATTGATCAATCAGAGCAGAAATTATTTTTGGATGACAATGACCTTGATTTACGGCTGAATATGCGGAAAGAAAGTCATAATATTTTTTTCCCTCAACATCCCATAAGTAAACCCCCTCGCCTCTTTTTAATACAACAGGTAAAGGATGGTAATTGTGTGCTCCATATAAATGTTCAATTTTAATAATTTCTTCCGATGAAAGCATTTTACTGTATATATGTTATAAATTTGATCAAATTTAACAATTAAATTTTTCATTTCATTTAATTCTTATGTCAAGAAAGAGGAAGAAAAATATTATCGTTCAGAAACAAAAACTCACTGGTTTAGGGTCTCTTGGAAAAGGTTTTGTAAAAACTGATGATAAAAAAATCATTTTTGCTAAATATGGTGTTCCAGGAGATATTGTAGATATAAATATTAAGAAAAAAAGATCGTCATATTTAGAAGGTGATATTGTAAAAATTCATAAACAATCTAAACTAAGAGTTAAACCTAAATGTTCTCATTTTATACTATGTGGCGGATGTAATTGGCAAAACATGATTTATGATTCCCAGTTAAAGTATAAGAATGATCTGGTAAGACAAAATTTAATAAGAATTGGAAAAATTCAAGTTGATGAAGTACTTCCAATCGTTAAATCTGACAAACAATATTATTACAGGAATAAAATGGAATATTCCTTTAGCAATTCTAGATGGATTACTAATGAAGAGATCAATAGCCAAAAAGAAATTAAAAATAAAAATGCACTAGGCTTCCATAAATCAGGAATGTGGAGTAAAATTATTGATATTGACAAATGCTATTTACAAGAAAATATTTCAAATAAAATTAGAAATTTTACAAAAGATCTCTCTTTAAGTTTAGGGATCAGTTTCTTTGACTTAAGAAAACAGTCAGGTGACTTGAGAAATTTGATGATAAAAACAACAAAGAATAAAGAAATTATGGTCTTTTTTCAAATTTTGAAAATTTCAGATACAATAATTAAACTTTTCGAAAATATTATTCTTCAATTTCCAGAAATTACATGCTTACAATATGTTATCAATAAGAAAAAAAATGATACAATATATGATTTAGAGCCTGTATATTTTCATGGAAAAAAATATATTACCGAAACGATTGGAAGATATAACTTTAGAATTTCTGCAAAATCTTTTTTTCAAACAAATTCTTTTCAGGTGGAAAAACTTTATAATATTGTGAAAAGATTTGCTAATCTTTCAGGTTCAGAAATAGTATATGATTTATACTGTGGTACAGGCTCCATTTCTATATTTCTGTCCTCTTACGCAAAAAAAATAATTGGTATTGAGGTTATTAATGATGCGGTAGTAGCAGCAAGAGAAAATGCTAAAATTAATAATATAAATAATTCAACATTCATTCAGGGAGATGTAAAAGAGGTTTTGAAAAAAAGAAATATTCTTTCTCAAAAACCTGATGTTATTATTGTTGATCCACCAAGAAATGGGTTGGATAAATTAGTTGTGGAATCAATAATTAAATCAAATGTGCCCAAAATTGTGTACGTCAGCTGCAACACTGCCACTCAAGCTCGGGACCTGAATATTTTCGCTAATTGTTATAATATAACTAAATCACAAGCAATAGATATGTTTCCTCAGACATACCATGTAGAAAATGTTGTACTTTTAGAAAAAATTTTCTGATGAGGTTATTATATAGTTTGATTTTAATTTTACTTGTTTTTAGTTGTGAAAGTGATGATATCTGTGCAGAATCAATAAATTCAACACCAAGATTAATAATTACATTTTATGACACAGAAAATATTGAAACTAGAAAAGATGTTGAAAATCTTGCAATTTATGCTATCAAAGATGGACAATTAACACTTATGAATGAGATAAACGGGATAACCACTGACTCAATAAATATTCCGCTTAGAAATGATCAAAGTGTTTCTAATTTTAAATTTTATAAAGACTTTTCTCTTGTTGAAAATATTGCAGACGGTATTGTTGATCATTTATATGTTGAGTATGAGATATATCAAATATTCATTTCAAAAGCTTGTGGTTTTATTAATAATTACAACCTTTTAAATTTTTTGCCCTATGACCCATTTGAAAACCCTTCACCCCCAGCCAACTGGATTAGTGGATATGTTATCGAAAATAATTTAATTGAAAATGAAAATCAAACTCATGTTAAAATATTTCATTAGTACATTAGTTACTTTAAGTTGCATAGCTATTGAAACTAATGCTACGGTCGCAAATGATTCTCTAAAAAAATTCGGAATAAGGATTGGGACAGATCTTCAAAAAATAATCAGATCAGCTAGCTCACAAGAATACAATGGGATTTCATTAAATGCAGACATTCGATTTAAGGAGTCTATTTTTCTATTTTCAGAAATTGGAAATGAAAAAAAAATGGTTGAATATTCCAGCGTTGATTCGGAGATTTCTGGAAATTATATAAAATTAGGATTACAATTTAAATTGAATAAAGATATAATCGGTCTTAGAAATTTAATATACTCAAGTTTTGGATTTGGAATTAGTTCTTTTGATCAAACAATTTCTAGATATAATATCTATAATATTTACAGCGACTTATGGGGAGAATTTACAAATACTGATGCAATTATTTTGAAAAATCTAAATGCTAATTGGATTGAAATTGGTTTTGGGGTAAAAACTGAGATTTTAAATAATCTGTTTCTTGGAATTGAATTACAATTAAAAAATTTGATTTACCAGAAAAATAAAAATGACATAGCTAACTTTTATATTCCTGGATTTAATAGAACTTATGAAAGTTCAAATTTTGGGACTGGTTTTAATTACTCACTCACCTATTTAATCCCAATTATAAAAAAGTAAAACCTATTTTTCTTTTTTAGATCCTGAGTAGATTTGATAATTAAGAAATCTTGATTCTAAACTTGAATTAAATAGTTTTATTCTTTTTGAAGTTCGTAATCCAATACATTTAATTGCATCCATGTTTGCAGTAAATATCCATGAACTAGTATTATCATAATTTCTTTTTAAGGTATTTCCAATATCTGAATAAAAACTTTTGAAATCGGTTGGAATCCGCTTATCATACGGCGGGTTCACAATAATTAGTAATCTTTCTTTGTTATATTTCTTCGATTTAAAAAAATCTCTAGTTTCCACATTTATTTTAAAATCAATATCACTTTCTTCAATATTTTTTTTACACTTTCTTATCATTACGTTAGAAATATCATATCCAAAAATCTTACAATTAATTTTATTTATTTTTTTAGTCAAAGATTCTTCAATAATATTAAAAAGTTCTTGATCCCAATCATTCCACTTTTCAAAAGCAAAGCTTGATCTGTGAAGGTTTGGTGGTATATTGCCAGCAATCATTGCAGCTTCAATTAAAATTGTTCCACAACCACACATTGGATCTAGAAAATCTATCTTTCCTCTCCATCCTGAAAGAAGGATTAAACCAGCTGCTAGAACTTCATTTAAAGGTGCAAAAGAATTATATTTTTTATACCCCCTTTTGTGTAATGATTCCCCTGAACTATCTATAGAAACAGTACAAGTACTTTTATTAACATGTATATCAATCTTTAAATCAGGATTTTTTGCATCAATATTTGGTCTCTTGGAAAATTTATTTCTGAATCTATCAACAATAGCATCTTTTGCTTTTAAAGAGGTAAATTTTGAATTATTAAAAATTTTAGAATGAAATGCAGAAGAGTTAATTATGAATGTAGAATCAACTCCTAACAAACTCTCCCATCTAATTTTGTATATCTTATCATAAAAGCTATTAATGTCACTAAAATGGAATTCTGAAATGGGTTTAAGTATCTTCAATGCGGTTCTTAAACTTAGATTTGCTTTATACATAAATCCTTTATCTCCATAAAAACTTACATTTCTTCTTCCAATTTGAATCTTTTGAGCACCTAAACTCAATAATTCCTCGGAAAGTATTTCCTCAAAACCATAAAAGCATTTCGCTAACATCTTGAAGTTTTTTTGATCTACTTTTCCCATATTTCCTTTAAATTATATAAATCATAATTTTTATTTGGCTTGTGATAATCAATTTGTTGGTTATTGATTGATCTTTGAATAATATCTTCAATGTAGTAATCTTCAATATTTTTTTCTGGATTAAACCTTTCTTTAAGATTTAAATTAAAAAAACTGGCAGTTATATTATAAAAAAAAGCTTTTATGCCATTTCTGAGTTCTTTTACTATTTCATATGTGGAAATACCAATTTGTCTATCCACCAGTTTAATAAGTACTCTACCCTCGGATTGTTTTAATTTTTTTAATTCCTCAGTAAATTCATTTTCTAAATATTTTTGGATTTGTTTTGTATATCTTTTCTTCTTGTATCTTGTATTCAATCTATTTAACCTTTTATTTAGAGAATCTAATCTTTGAGAAGCGAGTACAGCGTAGGGATAAACCTTTAAAACTTTCCTTTTTAGGATTAAATAATTTCTAATCTCATCGGAGTTCTTATAAGGTGCTTTAGGCAATAGAACAACTTCGTTTAATTGAATAGAACCCTTGATAATTGTATCTCCCTTAATTTTAATATAGTTTTTATCAATTTCAGAATTATTCTGTCCAGTTATGATTTGAGAAATAAAAAAAAATATAAACAGCAGTGATCTTTTCATTATTGAAGGAGAATAAGCAATAAATGTAAAATTATGTATAATTAATATGTAAATCATTATTATTTTTACATTTATAAATACAAAAAAATAAAAATGGCAGAAAAAAGTATTTTAAATAAAAAATCAATTGAATTTTTGGAGAGATATTTAAATAACCCCTCCCCAACTGGTTATGAATGGGAAGGTCAAAAAATATGGATGGATTATCTTAAACCCTATACAGATAAATTTATTACGGATACATATGGCTCTGCTGTTGCAATTATTAATCCTGAACACAAGTACAAGGTTGTGATTGAAGGACACTCAGATGAAATTTCTTGGTATGTTAACTATATTTCTGATAAAGGATTAATTTCAGTAATCAGAAATGGAGGAAGCGATCATCAAATTGCTCCAAGTAAAATCGTTAATATACATACTGACAAAGGAATAGTCAAAGGGGTTTTTGGTTGGCCAGCTATTCATACAAGGCTAGCTTCAAAAGAGGAACCTCCAAAATTAGATAATATATTTATTGATGTTGGTTGTAAAAATAAAAAAGAAGTTGAAAAGCTTGGTGTTCATGTTGGATGTGTGATCACTTATCCTGACCCATTTCATATATTGAATAAAGATAATTTTGTATGCCGCGCACTTGACAATAGAATTGGTGGATTTATGATTGCTGAAGTTGCAAGATTAATAAGTGAAAACAAGAAGAAATTACCTTTTGGCTTGTATATTACTAACTCTGTTCAAGAGGAAGTAGGATTAAGAGGTGCTGAAATGATAACCGAAACAATTAAACCTAATGTGGCTATTGTCACTGATGTTACTCACGATACAACAACCCCAATGATTAACCAAAAGAAACAAGGATATTGTGAGTTGAACAAAGGTCCAGTAATAACATATGCTCCTGCTGTTCAACAAAAACTAAGAGATTTGATTATCAAAACAGCTAAGAAAAATAAAATACCGTTCCAAAGATCTGCCTCTAGCAGATACACTGGCACAGATACAGATGCCTTTGCCTATAGTAATGGAGGTGTCCCCTCTGCATTAATATCTTTACCTTTAAGATATATGCATACGACTGTTGAAATGGTTCACAGAAATGATGTAGAGAATGTTATTAAGCTGATCTACAATACTGTTTTGAACATTAAATCTGGAGATAATTTTAGTTATTTCAAATAGTTTTAACTAGATCTTAGGCTCGATATTTAAATCTTATGAATGAATTTGTTGAGATTTATAGCTCCACTGGTAAGAAAACTGGTAAGAAAGAATTGCTGAGCATTGCTCATCAAAAAGGTTATCCTCATGCTACTGTTCATTTATGGTTATTTACAAATTCTGGAAATTTAGTTATTCAAAAAAGATCAATTAATAAAAAAATTAATCCGAATATATGGGATATAATATCTGTTGCTGGGCATGTCAAATTTGGAGAATCAATTGAGGAAGCAGTAATAAGAGAAGCCAATGAAGAACTAAACTTAAAGCTCTTGAAAGATAATCTAAAAATTCATGATGTTTATTATTATGAAAAAGAATATAAAAATTTGAAAGATGCAGAATTTCACCACTCGTTTACATATAAAGTTTCATCTACTGAAATAGATTTAAAAATTCAAAATAATGAAGTTAGTGATGTGAATTTGATTTCGATTAAAAATTTAAAAGATATTATCGCAAATAACACCCCAGGATATTTAGTTTTTAATGATATGAAAGGATATTATACAAAAATGATTTCTATAATTGAAAAAGAAATTACTGAGAATTAGCGATTATTTCTTTGACTACATTTGGATTTAATAGAGTGCTAATATCACCTAAATCCCCAATATCCTTAGCTGCAACTTTTCTTAATATTCTTCTCATTATTTTTCCAGATCTTGTTTTGGGTAATGCCTTGGTAAATTGTATTTTTTGAAGTTTTGCAATTGGACCAATTCTTTTAGAAATTATTTCATTGATTTGTTTCATTAATATGTTTTCATCAAAATTTTCTGTGTTTAATGTAATGAAACCATATAATGCATTCCCTTTTATTTCGTGTGGATAACCAACTATTGCAGATTCTGCTACTAAATTATGTTCATTTATTGCGTCCTCTATTGGTGCAGTACCTAAGTTATGACCTGAGACAATCACAACATCATCGACCCTGCCAGTAATACGAATATTTCCTAATTTATCTTTGTAGGCGCCATCTCCCGTAAAATATTTGTTTTTAAAAGTTGAATAATACGTATTTATATATCGGTTATGGTCCCCCCAAATTGTTCTAGCCATAGATGGCCATGGAAATGAAATACAAAGTTTTCCAACTTTTTCATATTCAAAAATTTCATCTCCACTTTCAGAAAGAATAATTGGCTGAACACCTAAAAATGGTTTAGTTGCAAATGTTGGTTTATCAGGAATTACATTTGGAATAGATGAAATCATGATGCCTCCTGTTTCTGTTTGCCACCAAGTATCAACAATCGGACATCTTGAATTTCCTACATTTTTATAATACCAATCCCAAGCTTCAATATTTATAGGTTCTCCGACAGTGCCCAATACTTTTAATGAAGTTAGATCATATCCATTTAAAAATTTATTTCCTTGTTTTGCAATAGCCCTAATTGCTGTTGGAGCTGTATAAAACTGATTTACTTTATATTTTTCAATTATTTGCCAAAACCTACTGTAGTTAGGATAACTTGGAATCCCTTCAAACATTAATGTAGTTGCCCCATTACATAAAGGGCCATAAATTATATAGCTATGTCCTGTAATCCAGCCTATATCTGCAGTACACCAGTAAATATCATTTGTTTCGTATTGAAAAATATTTTTGAATGTATATGAGGCATATACCATGTAACCAGCACAAGTATGTACCATTCCTTTTGGCTTTCCTGTGGATCCAGAGGTATAAAGAATAAACAGAGGATCTTCTGCATCCATAATTTCAGGTTTACATTCATCAGAAACTTTTGATTTTATTTCATCATAAAGGATGTCTCTTTTCGGGATTATATTTACCTTATGATTAGTTCGTTTTATCAGTAAAACTTTTTGGGAAGAGCTGCATCTACTGATTGCATTGTCTACAATAGATTTTAGATTTATAATCTTATCCCCTCTAAATGAACCATCTGATGTTATAATTACATTACTTTCACAATCATTTATTCTTGTGGCTAATGCCTCAGATGAAAATCCAGCAAAAACAACAGAATGTATTGCTCCTATTCTTGCACATGCCAACATTAATATCGCAAGTTCGGGGATCATAGTAAGATAGATCGTTACACGATCGCCTTTTTGTATTCCTAATTTTTTCAAGCCATTTGCAGCTTTACATACTTTTTGATGTAATTGTTTATATGAAATTTTTTGATTATCTTTTGGATCGTCCCCAACCCTCATCATCATTTTCATCATCATAAT
>MDTA01189085.1_pt1 | contig 10177 bp, 9 predicted proteins | sample 811151 | NCBI WGS metagenome assembly MDTA01 (sample SAMN05326648, study PRJNA326480) | marine metagenome | isolation source: seawater | place: Indian Ocean: South | collected 2010 | reverse complement strand
TATCAGTTTTACTTCCATAAAGATAGAGAGTTAAACAAAGTAATGTTGGAAAATGCGAAAAATGCGAATGTAGATATCATGATGCTCACCGTCGATACAATAACAGGAGGGAATAGGGAAAGGGACTTAAAGACCGGCTTTTCAATACCATTTAAATTGAGTTTGAATGGAATTTTTCAGTTTGCAGTCAAGCCGATGTGGGCATTCAATTATTTAATTCATGAGAAGTTTTCTTTACCTCAACTAGATGATCACGTAGACATGTCTAATGGACCAATCTCTATAGGAAAATATTTTACTGAGATGTTAGATCCGAATTTAAATTGGGATGATGTTTCAAGAATGGTTGAATATTGGGACGGACAATTTTGCTTAAAAGGTATCATGAGCGCCGAAGATGCGAGAAAAGCCGTCGAAATAGGATGTACAGGTATTGTAATTTCTAATCATGGTGGAAGGCAACTAGATGGCAGTAGGTCGCCTTTTGATCAACTATCAGAAATAGTAGACGAAGTAGGAGATGAGATAGACGTTATTATGGATAGCGGTATACAGAGAGGAACTCATGTATTGAAAGCATTATCATTAGGAGCTAAGGCTGTTGGAGGAGGAAGATTTTATTTATTCGCTTTGGCTGCTGCAGGGCAAGATGGAGTGGAGAGAGCCTTGGAGTTAATGAAACAAGAAATAGAGAGAGATATGAGATTGATGGGAGTTAGTTCTTTGAAAGAGCTATCTAGAGAGAATGTTCGTTATAGATAGTATCAATTAATTTTATGACTTTACCTCTTATATTCTCTATAACATCTTGAAATTCAGATTCATTCATATTTTTAGGATCGGGAATATTCCATTCGATTCTCTTATCGGCAAAAACATTAGGGCATAAATCTCCGCATCCCATTGAAATAAGATAATCTATTTTGATATTCTCAAATTCTGATACATTCTTCGATTTATGACTAATCAAATTGATTCCTTCAGATCTAAGCAATTTTATTGCCATAGGATTTACAACACCGCTAGGTTCGGACCCTCCACTAAGGAAGTCAATTCCTTGATTGGTAAATTTTTTTGCCAAAGCTTCAGCTATCTGACTTCTGCATGAATTTTCAACACAAGAAAAAAGAACCTTCACTATTTACTCAAGTAATTTAATGAGTAGAAAAGATCGCGCATTGAAATAACACCTAACAATATATCTTCCTCCATAACTGCTAAATGTCTTATCTGATTTTCAACCATCAGGCTAACTGCCTCTTCGGATGTTGCATCAGGGGTTGTACTTACAACGGAATTTGTCATTATTTGATCGACTGTTCTATCTTCAATGTTTTTAAGATGATGTGAAATTGTTTTTACAATATCTCTCTCTGTAACTATTCCTATAACATGGCTGTGTTCAATATCCGTCTTTTTGTCAACTACTATTAAGGCTCCTATCCTATTCTTATCCATCAATTCGCAAGCATGACCTACAGTCTCCTCTTTATCTATTACAAATACTTCCCAATAGCGCTGCCCTGCCAAGTAATGTTTAACTTTCTTTGATTTACTCATTTTAATTTTAAGATTTACAAAAGGTGTATAATATAGACTTAAATAGGAGTAAACCATAATGTCTTTATATAAAGCTTATAAATTTTTAATAAGAAGCTTAGCTATTTTCATAGCAGGAATATTTGCTTCAAGTGTCTTTACAGCTATAGACATAGGATATGTGGGAGAGGACGAGACTGAGATAACAGTGGAAAGAAATTATGCAAAGCTTCCTTCTTTTCCACGAAAAGCCCTAAGGAAAGGACAAGAAGGCTACGTAGTTGTTGAATTTGATGTTGATACAGATGGAGCAGTTTTAGACCCTTATGTTGTAGAAGCATCACCTCAGGGCGTTTTCGAGAGATCTGCAATAAAAGCTGTAAGAAAATGGGTCTATGTTCCACCTTCCTTTAATGGTCAGTCTGTCAAAGCTAATAACGTTCAAGTTAGGTTAAGTTTTAACCTAGATTAAGGTTCGTTTTTTAAAAGCATTTCTTTAAGACATGTCAATTAGACTGCAACTTCTGCTGTTTGTAGTAATAGGCTATCTGCTGGTAACTGTAGTTTTCTATTTCTCCACAGAAAGCAGAGATTCTATCCAAGAAGATGCTGCTGGTGAATCCTTGGTGGTGCTTTACGAGTCTGCCTGGTATCAGACCTTCAATGGAACCTATGAATCCATGTCAAGTTGGCTTCCTGGTCTCGGAGAAAAAGGGGATATATGGGATCCCGATGATGAAACTTTTGTTGATGAAGTCGATTCAACAGGCAGTTATTTGAACCCAATTTTTAATACGATAGAAAGTAGGTCCCTTGGAGATCTTCAGTACCTTATTGAATATATATTTGAAGAGGAACTTGATGATGGAGAATTAAGTTTCGTTATGGCTTATTTTCCAAATGGTCAAAGATTTTATTGTGGAAGTGCATTAGATTTATTAGGTATAGATGCATGCAGCCCTAGAGCAAGGCCTGAATTTTTTTCATATCTCGATTCACATATAAGAGATATTTCGGAAAGGCCTAGACAATCTACCTTAAAGATCGTTGATATTGACAGTGAGCAGACCGCTACACTAAACCAGACTTACTCATTCCCAATAAAAGTCAATCAAGAAACTTTTGCTAATATAATTCTAGGAGTTGATGTTAGGAAAGCTATTGAGATTTTCGAGGATGAATTCGAAGTAAGAACTGGAATCCAAACTCCCGAAGGGTTAATTTCTCTTGAAGAGGACTATTCTTCAGATGATTTCAGTTCCGAGGCAAGATTTGGTATTGAGAATTACTCAGATATTGTAGAAAAAGCAAATCTATTGATGATCCAAAATGGTAGCAGACATAGTTCAAAGGACACCGATCTAGGAGCCTCCATTACTCTAATTCCATTGAGTACTTATTTGTCTTCAGATAAAGCTGAATTATTTATTTTTAAAGATGAGAAGTTAGCTATGGAAAGAGCTTCAGAAGTTCTTGCAAGGAGTTATTTTGTCTCAGCTCTAATGATTCTATTTATTGTTGGATTAACCGCTTATATTACATACAGAACTTTTGGAGGAATCACCCGTGCAATTGCAGTTCTTGAAGGTCTAACCCAAGGAGATCATACCCAAAAGATGCCCGAACGCCATGGGCTCTTAGCTTCAAAAAATGATGAAGTAGGGCACCTCTCAACAGCCCTTCACAGTTACAGAGGCCATTTATTGGAGATGGAAGATATCAGAAAAGAGCAAGCAAAAAGGAGAAAAGAAAGAGACAGAGTGATAATTGAAAAAATGTCTTTTCTTGCTGATCAATTAGAAGGTGACGCTCAGAAGCTTATTCTCGATGATATCACGAAAATGACCGAACTAGCCAAAGAGGGAGATGATGCGGGCAATGAAGAGGCTTCAGTGGAACTTATGTCTTTAGCATTCTCAAGAATGTCTGATGAGGTTAATGCATTAATTTCTGCTCGTACAAGTGAGATGGAGACTTCTAGAGATGAAGCAAGAGACGCCAATGCAGAGAAAACTAGATTTTTTGCAAATATGAGTCATGAGCTAAGAACTCCTTTAAATGCAATCTTAGGTTATGGAGAAATGTTAGCTGAGGATTGTGAGGATCTCGGTTACGAAGATTTGTTGCCCGATCTAAAAAAAATTACTTCAGCTGGAAGTCACCTTTTGTCTCTTATCAACAATATTCTGGATATATCTAAGATTGAAGCTGGAAGAATGGAGCTATACCTAACCAGTTTCGAAATTGAGGGCATGGTTGATACGATAAAAGACGTCACCGGGCCTCTTGCAGCATCAAATGACAATGGTTTTAAAGTTAATTTGCAGGATGCTCTTGGCTCTATGACGCAAGATGAAACAAAAATAAGGCAATGTTTAACCAATTTTCTAAGTAATGGTTTTAAGTTCACTTCCAATGGAACCGTCACTCTTGATGTAGACACCTTTTTTGAAGACGAAATAGAGATGATTAGATTCGCTGTAACTGACACTGGCGAGGGTATGTCTGAGGAAGGACTCAGTAAAGTTTTTAGAGAATATGAACAAGCAGAGAGATCAACTTCTGCAAAACACGGTGGGACAGGACTTGGACTACCCATTACTAAAAAATTAGCAGAAATGATGGGTGGTGATGTAACTGTTACCAGTGAATTAGGTGTCGGATCAGTCTTCACTTTATATGTTCCTAGAGAATGTCCTCAGGATTTTGACGAAGTAGAGGGAGGAAACACGATAGATAAACTTTCAGAGGAAGAAAAAATTGTGGTTCTAATTGATGACGATGTAGCTATGCATGATCTTATACGCAGGACTTTATCGAAAATTGGATTAAAACTCGTAGGAGCTGTAGATGGCGAAAAGGGAATGCAAATCGTAAGAGAGATGCAGCCTAAGCTACTTCTTTTGGATGTTTTGATGCCAGGAAGGGATGGATGGTCCATATTGAAGGAGTGTAAAAGTGATCCTCAGCTTAAGGATATGCCTGTAGTCATGGTGAGCCAATTATCACAAGATGTCTTATCTCAATCATTAGGTGCTGACGATTATTTGACAAAACCGATTAATAGAGACTTGTTCTTAGAGACTGTATCTCGGCTTATATCTGTATCTGATCCAGATGGTACAGTCCTAGTAATTGATGATGATGCTGATGTGAGGGATTTGCTCTCTAGAATGCTCAGTGATGCTGGCTTTGAATTTGATACTGCTAAAGATGGTAAAGAGGGATTAGAAAAGTTAGCCAATAATCCTAACTTAATTGTCCTTGATTTAGAAATGCCAAGAATGGATGGATTTGAATTTTTAGAGAATTATATGAGGGAAGTAAACGAAGCCGAAAGGGCTCCTGTGCTTGTATATTCTGGTAAGGATCTTTCAGAGGTGCAAAGAGAGATGCTTGAAAAGAATGTAGCTGGGATGGTCAAGAAAGATGAGGTTTCAATGGATGAATTGTCAGCTATGGTCTCAAATATATTTAATCAATAATGAATGATCTTATTCTAAAAGACCTTCAATCTTTCCTAATAACCTCTTAAAGTCTACAGGTTTAGTATCGAAGTCATCTGCACCGCAATCTAGCGCTTTTTCTCTATCGGACTCTAAGGCATGTGCAGTTAGTGCGATTATAGGTATATCTTTTATTTCTGGATCGGCTTTGGCTGTTGATGTTGCTTCCCATCCGTCCATAACAGGAAGACCCATATCCATTAGAACAATATCGGGTTTTTCGGATTTCATCATATCGAGACCTTCTTTTCCATCAAACGCTAATAAAATTTCGTGCTCTCTTCGCTGAAGTCTTCTAGATAACATGTCTCTATTCATTTCGTTATCTTCAACATATAAAATTTTAGCCATTCATATCTCCATCATTAACTAATAACAAATTTGTCTCTTCCGGTTTTCTTAGCATCATACAGCCTTTCATCTGCTTTGTTTATAACATCTGATGCGTTTCTGGACTCGGAAGTTATTGCAACCCCCCCACTGGCTGTAATAGAAATTTCATGGTCTTCATGAACTACCTTAATAGAGTGAATTTCTTTACGAAGATCATCGCAGTAACCTTTTATATTTTCTTGATCAAATACAAACGCGAGGAATTCTTCGCCACCAATCCTGCCAACAATATTAGGTTCAGTAATAAAATTTTTCAAAACATTTGCCATAGCTTTGAGAACTTCATCTCCTCCTGAGTGGCCATATGTATCATTTACCGATTTAAAGAAATCAATATCTATCATTATCACAGAAAAATCCTTCTTTTTACCGGAGTTAAGATCTACATAAGCATTTTCAAGTTCTTCAAATACAACTCTTCTATTTGAAATTCCTGTTAATTGATCAGTAGTGGCTTGAATATGTAATTTGTTTACTAACTCTTTTTCTCTTTCCCTAAAAAATTTCCTTTCCAAAGATGAAATTACTTTTGCTAGTAATATGGTTCCATTTAGCGGTTTAGGAAGATAGTCTTGAGCACCTAGCTGAATGCATTTTGCAATCCCATCAACATCATTGAATGCTGAGACCATGATAATTGGAAGATTTTCACTAGTATTGTCGCTTCTAAATTTCTTAAGTAGCTCAAGTCCATTTATGTCTGGCAAAATAACATCAAGAAGAATTAAATCTGGTAATTTTTCTTCAACTTCCTTTATAGCCGTTTTTCCATCAAAGGCCGTCCTGCAATGTAATCCTTGCATCGTTAAGCGTCTCTCAAGAACTTCGCAATTCGTTTTGTTATCATCAACAATTAAAATATCTGCACCTACTAGACTTTCATCAAGTTCAAGAGAGTAATTGATGTCACCTAAAGACTTAAATAGTGATTCAGCTGATTCAAGTTGTGAATCTCCCGACGAGCTCTTTGTCGCCTCTCCACGAATATAATCAACAAAGTTTTCGATTGCTGTTTCTGTTTCTCTAGACAAATCTATAATGCTTTGCAAATCTTTCAATGATTCTTCACTCAGGTCATCTTCTAAATCTTCTATGAGTATTTCGCTATAACCAATAATGGCATTTAATGGAGTTCTGAGATTGTGTCTAAGTTCAGAGTATTCTTCAGGAGTTTTCTTAATGGTTGTCGCATTAGGACCCGTATTTTCTAGAAATGCCTCTTCGTATTGATCAATTAGCCTTCTGCAACCTGATTTAATCTGTTCAATCTCCTCTTCCATGGAGATATTACTTTCAAGAAGTTTTTTTTCAACGAGCTCTAGATAATCAGAAATGGCATCAGCAGGAGTAGTAAATTCCTGTTTTATCTGAGCTAGTAAAATTTCCTCAGCACCTTTTGAAGTTTTATTCTTCGATATCTTATCCATTCTTATTTTTTAAGTGATTCGATAAACTCAGGTTTATGCATCAGAAATCCTTGTCCGATAGCACATCCAATTTCTAACATTTGTTCTTTTTGGTCTTCTGTTTCGATACCTTCTCCTATCATTTCTAGGGAAAGAGAGTTGCATACTTCAACGACAAAACTAATTAATTTAGCTGTCGACTTATCATCTAAGCCATTTGTGAAATGTTTATCTAACTTTATAACATCTAGCGGCAAGTCTTTTACATATTTCAATGAGGCATAACCTGCACCGAAATCATCTAGAGCAATTTTGATTCCACTATCTTTCAATTTTTGTAGGTTTGCTCCGGCCCTTTGAGTATCACTTAACTCAGCTGTCTCAGTAACTTCAAGACCAAATTCATTATCTTTAAATCCCATTTCGTTAACAAAATTAGAAAAAATAGAGCTAAATTTGGGATGCATTATTGTATGTGCAGAAACATTGAGATAAATGGTTGCGTTATCCAGTCCTATTTTCGATTTGATAGCAAAAATTTCTTTTAGTTTTTCCAGCGAAGACTTTACAACCAATGAGAATAAACTCTCTCCTTCTATTTCGGGAATAATCACATCATTTGGAATAATTTGACCTTCTTCATCTCTCAATCTAAGTAAGGCTTCCACTCCAGTAACTTTTCCTGTTTTTAAGTCAAATTGCTTCTGATAGGCTAAATCAATCCTGTCATACTCTATACAAGAAATGGTTTGTCTAAGAGCTTCTAAGCCAATCCTTGAATTACATAAAACCTCAACTAATATGAAATCTTCCGATGCTTCGGAAGGTATCACGTGAACTCTTGTTTTCATAAAGAAATCTATGTTCCTGAGTTTTATTTCAACAGGAGTAGAATAAGATTTAGCAATAAGATCTTCACTGGTTTTATTATCTTCAAGATTAATCCTTTTTAGTTCTAATTCAGAAATATCTTCTGTTCTAAAGATGTACTCTGCAGCTAAATTTATCCATCTAATAGAGCCATCAAGCTCGCAAATGATGTAAGGGCTTGGATGATGTTTTAAAGATTTAAATAAGTAATCTAAATGTTCATCTTTCATTGCTTTGTTGACCTATATTTTATTTCTTTCTTTTTCAACTAATTCAACAAAATCTTCAGGAAACGTAGGTGATACCCATGTCCATATTTCTAAGTTCTTTTTGTCTCTGAGAAGTGTTCTGAAAGAGGAGAGCATGGCAGACCACTCTGACTCATCAAGCATTCCAATTGCATACTGATAATGCTGACTTTGCCTGGCTCTTAAAATCGCCGTGAAATGGGTTAAGTAAGCAGCATCTTCTTCCTCTGTAAGTTCCTCTCCATTTCTCAGTTTTACCTTTATTTCGATTAACCTTTTATCTAGGCCAGCCAGAGTAAGTTTCTGATGACTGTCTGCGATATTCTGTCTAGCACTGGCCCTAGCTACTCTGTTTTGCTCTTTTAATTCAGTCACTAAGAAATAGACAGTAACTAAAACCGTAAAAGGACCAATGGTCTGTAAAATTATTATTATTGTTTCAAAACTCATATAATTAAATTCCAATAGAAACTTTATCAGGAAAAAAGAAATAAAAAAGTTCTATACCTTTTTATTTTATTCTCACTATCTTGTAAATTTAACAAATTTCTATCAGATCTCATTTGATAATCAAATTGTTATTATTTGTTTGACTCACTTCAAAGAAAATGGATTACTCAACTATTTAAAAATTTGGCATAGATTAAGTTTTTCTTGGTTAAAGTAATTTCAATTAGATTGAGACTTTTCATCAAAGAAAGTAGATAAATAGGAATTTATTTAAATTTATTACTTAGAGACAAATCTACTATAATTATCAGTAAATAAATGAGGTAATGGGGGAAAATGCAAAATTTATTTTTTATCTTTTCATGTGCTCTTCTAAGCTTTGCACTTAATGCAAAACATGTCTTTTTAAGTCCCAGCGTCAATTCTCAAGAAGAAATCCAAGAAGCTCTTATAGATTTAGAGCCGGGAGATATACTTACACTTGAACAGGGTGAATATTTTTTCGAAGATGGACTCTCACTTGATGTTGATAATGTTATTTTTGAAGGATCGGGTATAAATAATACGATCTTAAATTTCGGAGATCAGATATCTGGAGCACAAGGCTTGCTTGTAACATCGGATGGCGTAACGCTTCGAGATTTTGCAATTCTTGATGCTAAGGGCGATGCGATTAAGGTAATAGGAGCAGATGGAATCAGCATGATTCGCTTAAGGACTGAGTGGACTGGTGGCCCTAAAGAAACGAATGGTGCCTATGGATTTTATCCAGTTGAATCAAAAGATGTGCTTATAGACGGTTGTGTTGCAATTGGAGCCTCTGATGCAGGTATATACGTAGGACAATCACGAAATATTATTGTCAAAAATAGTGTAGCTCAATATAACGTAGCAGGGATAGAAATCGAAAATTCCTATTATGCAGATGTTTTTGATAATTTAGCTTCACATAATACTGGAGGCATCCTTGTTTTCGATTTGCCCGATTTACCTCAACAAGGAGGTCATCATGTGAGAGTTTTTAGAAATAAAGCTATCAATAATGATACCGATAACTTTGCACCTGAAGGAAATATAGTAGGAGAAGTTCCAAGAGGCACGGGGATAATAATCCAAGCAAATTCTAATGTTGAAGTTTTTGATAATGATATTTACGGTAATGGAACCGTAAACTTATCAATAGTAACCTATGGGTATGATACGGATGATGAGAATTATAATCCTCATCCAAAATCAATTCAGATTCACAATAATAGATTTGGTGACGGTGGGTTTGATCCAGATGTAGGGACTGGCGAACTAGCTGCAATACTGTTTGAGTTATCTGAAGGCGATATGCCGGATATATTTTGGGATGGAATCTTGCCTATGAATCAGATGCTATTTGGACAGCCAGATGAAGAGAGGTTAATTATTTCTAATAATGGAGAGGCTTCTTTTTTAACTATAAATCCTATTAAGTACATGCTTCCATTTTTTGATCCCGTTGAAAGAGATATTTCTAAGTATGATGGTGAAATTAAGCCTTTGCCAGAAGTTATACTTAACTAATTTAGATGTCAAAAAGACTTATATTGTTTCTCATTTCAATAATGATAAATTCACTGTATGCTGTTGATAATATTGTTATTTTACAAGATAAGTTCCCTAAAAATCTTTCTGAATTTTCTTTTTTTGAAGACACACAGGCTCAAATTCCATCTAAAGGAGTCATCCCATATGAATTAATCTCATCTTTGTTTTCTGATTATTCATATAAGCAAAG
>MDTA01132838.1_pt1 | contig 10177 bp, 14 predicted proteins | sample 811151 | NCBI WGS metagenome assembly MDTA01 (sample SAMN05326648, study PRJNA326480) | marine metagenome | isolation source: seawater | place: Indian Ocean: South | collected 2010 | reverse complement strand
TACCTGCTAATGATTTTAGAGAGGGCACCCCTCTGGCGAAAAACTTTTTTTATTTAATTAATTCATGTCAATGATATGATCATGTTATTTGCATAGGATATTCATGTAGTTATTAGTATATAATGAATAAATTAAATAAAAAAATTTTTTTTTTCAAATCGAGGCCCTGTCTCTGAGATCGGCTAGGCTTACACAGCAGGTCTTAAGATTACGCCTGTAATAGCGTTAGTTGTCCCGACATGGTCCGATGTGCGTGAGTGACACGAACTGGTCCGATGTGCGTGAGTGCGTGACCACATGCGTGCATATGCATATTCAATATAATTTTTGTGAAGTACAAATTGGAGTACAAACTGGAGTACAAAATTAAACAGTGATAATGAATCTATTTTTTCTAGATAAATTCCTCGAAAAGTGTGCAAATTCAGCATGCGACAAACATGTTATCAAAATGATTTTAGAAACTGCCCAACTACTATACAGCGCATGGCATTGTCGCGTCAAACAGTTACCCCCGTCGGATCTACAACCATACCGCAAAACCCATGTCAATCACCCCATGTCGATATGGGTACGCAAAGACGAAGCCAACTACACGTTCGCATGTTACTACGGACTCTTGTTATGCGCGGAGTACACGCAGCGTTACGGCAAATACCACAAAACCGAAGCACATTTGCGTCAGTTGTACCAATGGGGGTTTCCTCCCCAACAATTGGAAGAGCCACCAATGAAAAAGTGTAAGCCAGTAGACTTTGCCTACCATGATATTACATATGGGTTGAAACGCATCCCATTGTGTATGCCCAAAGAGTATTATGTCCATGACGAACACGGTAACTTGTTGGGAGTAGCCTCCTATCGCAACTACTACCGAAGCAAACAGAACAATTTCAAAATGGTCTGGAAGCAAAATCGTCCCGAATGGTTTTGTTAGTATATAAGACTCATTTTTTCCTGTAAATGTCTAAAATTAATATCGGTAAAGGTTCATCTAAATTCTACTGTAATTTAATCAAAGCATACTTAAAAAACCATGAAAAGGTTTCGGTGGTAGCTGGTGGGTTACGCATGAACTTGGGCGTTTGGGTATGTTATTACATATCTAAAGAATTCAAGGTTGATAAAATAAACGTACATTATACGGAGGACGACAGAACTCATACGGTATTCTCGTTCGAGGTTTGTCGCGATGACCCCGTAGAACCACCGACCCCCGAGGAATACAAAGACACATTGGTGATAAAGGTTGCAAAAAATTCTTCTATTAAAAACCTACGCACGGTATTGTACAATGTAAATGATGTACAAATAATAGCAGCGGGTGCACTATGTTACAAGGCATTGTTCTTAACCACATTCGCCCTAAAGTACCAATTTCAGATGCAAAAACTGGACATTATATGGACCGGCGATCGCGTTGGCATCAAAATCAAACTATATAAGGACCACATGTACTCAGAAACATGCCATTCAAGTACAGAACCTGTTCCCGATGCGGATCAAAATACAGACAGATGATAATATTAAATGGGTCACTGGTTTGCCACGGATGTTACCACAGACAGTACAGGTTCGAAACGCTTGAAGAAATACCCAGTTACATGTAGGTTCATGTCTGTTTGCAACAAGTATAAGCATTCATCCTTATCTCTAGTTTCATATATATTTACATGTGATTCAATTCCTGAAGGGAAACACCTGTTTTTCCATGATAAAAACATATTAATCTCTTTTTCTTTTATATCTACCAACAATGTATTAAACTTGTATGACTTTAAAATAAAAATAAACTGTTCGTTTACCTCGCACATTTTTGTACAAAAAAAATGATGGTTGTTAAACATAAAATCGTCTATTATATTCTCTTTTGGTTTACACAAATCTATATTACGTGTAGATACATACAAATATTTCATATTATAAATAATTCATCCGATATATTTATATGACATTCACCAGAATCACCGGAGATCAAAAACAATATGTTATCGATGGGGGATTTAGTATAGTGGAGGATTATAATTTGGCTTCTTATGTTGACGATGAGTATATTTACTGTAAGGTGGATGACGATTTGGTACATATATCCACTTTCTACAAAGAAATGGGAAATCCTTCGGGTTTCATATCCGAACTGACGAAGCCTAAACCACCCAAACCATGTATACGTCGAAGACGCAAGCCAAAACCAAAGCTAGAAGAAGTATTGGAAAAACTTACCGAAGCGGTGGAAGATTTGGCCACACCAAAGGTAAAGATAGAGACCACCGAACTTCGAAAACAAGTGGAGCAATACATAAAACAGAATGGTGATAAGACCATGGATGATCTGATAAAATACTTGGAAGAATTTTACCGTCGTGATATGACCGACTACATGGAAGTAATAAGATCATGCAAATGGCCAAATGTAAAACGGGTACTCTTTTTAACATGGATAAACGAACTAGACGCCGAATACGGTGGAGATTTTAGAATGGCATTCCGTATTCCTTCCGGTTTAAAGTACGTCAATGGAGATTATGCGGGTGGTATATTACAAATGGGAGAGTGGGGAGACATACCTGAGGAATTTCACTCAGAAATAACTAATATTGTGTCAGAAAAGGTAATAGAACAAATGAAACAGTATAATAGTGATTGAGAGTATATAAGTTAAATAATATAAAATAAATGGAATACTTTACACCCAAACGTGAGGCTAAAGGTATCTATGAATTTACACATACATCTGGCTTAACACTATTATTAATACCCAAACCCGGACTAAACATTACCACCGCAAATATCACCTACCATGTCGGTTCTAGAAATGAAGGATTAGGCGTTCGTGGAGCGACACACTACCTAGAACACGGAATGTTTAAGGGTAGTAAAAATTTTAATAAAAAGCTTAAGAACGGCATGTGGAAGCTGGAAGAGTATGGTGCCTACATGAATGCCACCACTTACACCGACAGAACCAACTATTTCGCCGTAATAGACAGCGATAAACTCGATGAAGTAGTAAAGAGAGAAGCAGATCGCATGTTTCAGCCATTATTGGACGCATGTGAACTAAAGAAAGAAATGACAGTTGTACGCAATGAATTCGAGCGCGGTGAAAACAACGATTTTGAGGTCCTACAAAAGCGGGTCATGGCAACTGCTTTTATGGCCCATCCTTATCACCACAGTACCATAGGATGGCGCTCAGAGATCGAGAATGTATCCGCTGAAGCTTTACGTAAGTTTCATGACACCTTTTACAAGCCCAACAATGCTACATACACCTTCTGTGGTAATTTTGACAAGGCGACTGTCATGGAAATGGTACACACTGAATTTAGCAAGTTTGAGGAAGCGGATCCAAGTATCCCAACTATGTACACTACCGAACCCACACAGATGGGCCAGCGTAGGGTCATGATGCAACGGCCTACAAACTGTGCTCTGATGTGCATTTCCTTTAAGGCACCAAATGGTCTTCACTATGACGCTATCGTGTTGGAAGTCATTGCCAATATCATATCCAAAGGACCACAGGCGCTGGCGGAGCAATTCAAACAGGACGAGTCTTTACCAATTCACGACATCATAGCAGAATGGGAAAGGATGCGTGATCCATATTTGTTTAGTATATGGGGAACTACCAACCAACCTACCAAAGATGCTCTACAAAAAGCAGAAGATACTATTCATACAATCACAGAAATGTTCCAGACAATGAACATGAAAGAACACATTAAACGCGCTAAACAATATATCAAAAACGAATGGGACAATGAAATGTTGGGAACCAGAAACACTGCCATGGCCATAAATGAGGCCATTGCTAGGGGTGATCCGTTCGATGTACACAAACGTTTCGAAGTATTGAATAGCATAAATGAAAAAGATGTTAAACGTGTGACTGCCAAATATTTTGATGTACGACGTAGCACCGTTGGGTGGTTGTTGCCGGGCGATGTTGCACCAGACATTGTAACAGAAACCTATCCCAAATTGGACACTAAAGAATTCAAAACCAGCACAGTACCTTCCAATGAAGGCGCTTCCTTCGAAGCATCCGATGGTGAATTCACAAGCTATGAAAATGGAAAAGCCGATGTTCGTATATCCATTCAGGATTCCGGTGTTTCTCTGGCTTCTTATGTAAACAAAAACTTATTGGCAGATTTGATACCAAAGGGGTTTAAATTGAAAACGACTACTTGTAGCGAAAACCAATTATACGAATACTTGTCACAGCGAAATATCCAACGTCATATTTCTCCGGGCGTAGATGCGCTTCATATTCAAGCTTCTATACCAAACAATGAAAAGGTGATTAAGTCTGCCACTGGGTTATTGTTACATGAGATGAACTGTCCCATATTGAGTGATTCAAGCTTTATGTATCTGAAAAACAAATGGAAATCGGAACTTTATGGTTCGAAATCGAGCGTGAATGGAAGGGCGAAGATTGCTTTCCGTCAAGTTTTGTTTCAGCCCTCGGACCCCAACTACCACTACTCTGTCGATGAGGTTATCGAACAATTGAATAAGACTGGTTATGCTGACATCGAAATGGCACACAAACAGATTATGGGGGGACCAAAACTGGTTACTGTCGTTGCTCCAAATAATATTTCCAAGCTGAATAACAAAGGCAAATGGAACCGCGAGTATACCAATGATCTCATGGCAACCGGAAGACAGAACGATATCCAACTACCGGGGAAATCATCCGCGGTGTTAAAGTATGGCATGGTCGTCGAATACTCCGATGCATTGAAACTGGCTGTGGCGGTTTTGGGAAATGGGTTTACCGGTCGTTTGATGCGTATCGTGCGTGATACTTATGGATTGACTTACGGCATTAATGCACGTCTTGTTCCAATGAAGGGCTGTGCGGTGTTTGAAGTAACTGGTACCTTTTCACCCAAATTGTTGGAAGAGGGTATTAAACGTACAGAAGAGGTGATTAAACAATGGCTGGCCGATAAATTAAACGACGATGAAATACAGGTACAGAAGAATGAGACCATAGGTTCTCAGAATGTTCAGTATGATTCACCCGGTGCTCTGGCTAGTGCCATTCATCACACAAAGATTATGTATGGAAGTGTTGACCGTATAAACAATTATTCTGATATAATCAATGACATAACAACCAAGGACATCAACAATGCAAAGAGTGTCATAACATTCGACAATTTGTCTAGAATAAGAGTAGGTACTTTTTAATACTATAAATATGTTATTTAAATTATTAAATGCGCATAGAGTCTATCATAGCCAGTGTGCTTATTATTATATCTTTAATTCACAGGGATATGCCTGACTGGTTGGTCGTTACTATACCAAGTGCCATATTCGCATTCGTGTTTGTATTGGGGTTTACGAATACAAGCTATAGATACGCACATTTATTTATTGTGTGTATACCATGTATCATAGCGCCCGCGGCTGTAATAGTAGACCCTGACAACGCGTTGGTTGCAATGTGGTTACGCATTGGAGGGGTGGTGGCATGTCTGGTATCGAGTGCTATATTGTATAACACCATAGACAAGGATTGTACACTTGAATTTAAGAACATATGTTTCAAAGGTGTTTTGGCAGATTTATCCTTATTGGGAATCATTCCGGCGGCCTTGGATATATACTTTGGTTGGAATGCGATAGGCTCTGTTATTTCACTTTGTCTGGTTTTGGCGTATGGCTTTTATTTATTCTACGACCCCAATCATTCAACATCGGCAAAGAGTTTAACGGACAATGAGGAACAACAAAAGCTGTTCGGTAGTATAAATGATGACGACATATAGAAAAATGAATGAAGAACAAGAAGCTATATGGGTCAATTTAAAAATATTGGCTAAGCTACAGCCATTTGAAAAATTGGGAACACGACGAACGCATTTTGAAATAAATCCGTCCACCACCATACCAGAGTTTATATATCGTTGGTGGAATGGAGCAAATAGAGAGAGTGATTTCAATAGAATTAAAGATTTGTACAAAGAAGCAGAAAAGCTAGTTGAGTCTCAGCCAGAACGGGCCAAGGGACATATACGTGATTCAATTAAGGGACTACAATCTCTACAGAAAACATACGAAAATGATATTACTATGAAGGCAAGAATAGACTGTTTAATAGACGATGTATCTAAACACTTAAACTAAAAACATTTATATTCACCCGTTAACAACCCTGTATATCTATTTGCTCTGGCATTCACATGTCGGTGTACATTTGTATCATCTGTGATAACCGACCACATTTCCATTACTTGTTCCTTTGTGCATATTTCAGTTGGAAAAACACCACCATACCTTAAAGTTGCACCGGTGGACACCAGTATACCCTTTGCCGTTTTTCCATTGTATTCAGAGTTTATATTTCCACCCAGAGACAAGATACATTTTACCATTTCGATATCCATCTTGGTAACACATAAATGCATCGGTGGAAACCCCTCGACATTTGAAAAATAGTTTAAATGATAGTCTACCGGTTCATTGTATGTTAAAACCCAGTGTTTGGGAAGGGGTGGTGTACACCGGACCAACTCCTTTATAATAACTGTAGATCTCGATTCGATAGCATGGTGTATAGGGCCATTTAGTTTGTTATCGCGAACAAACATAGCAGATGACAATAGAGGAATATGTTGTATTTTCTTGCTAATCACAGCCGATATCAATGGAGTATAACCTTTGTTGTTCTGAGCACATGGGTCCAATCCCTCGTTTACGAGTGCTTCTACAAATATCCCACCACACTCGGCGGCATAATGCAATGGTGTATTTCCAAACTCATCTACTATATTAAAATTAAACTTTCGCTGAATGAATACGTTAAAGGCACCCGTCAGTCTAGCTTTCACAACAAACATGGCAATCGGTGTTTCTTGTTCTCCAACTGTAACATTTTCGTCGAACAACCATGGACGGGTCCGGGAAAACTCTTGCCTAGATATATTGGTAATACTATTGCCCATTTATTTGTAAATCATATACTAATATACTTTATTTTAAAGGTAGTGTTTTGGCCAATGGATACAATCTTTGAAATTCCTTTAAGAAGGCTGTAGCAACCTCTTTGTTTTCTATGATCATTAGATTTTCTATGTTTGTACATGCGGATTCTGTTAAATTGAACGAACCCGTACTTACCCATATAGGTTCTTGCTTTCCATTCATTCCTACAAGGAATTTATGGTGCATAAGCGATGCGGATCTTCCTCGTCCACATCCCAATAGTTTTATAGTTGGAATATTATCATGTTTCGGCAAAGTCCGATATTTGGCCTTTGTAGTCTTTGTTCTGGCCACCTTGTCACGTGTACATATAATAGAAACCCCCTTAAGTTTTGACAGCGCTTCTATAATTTTCGTGTTAGTAAACCACGCGGCGCAACCCATAACATATTTGGTATCGACTTTACCAATCCTCCTAATTAAGGTAGTTAATATAGATTCTGTATCAAACATGAGTTTTATGTCAGAACAAACAACCATTTTTTTTCGAGACGAATCTGTAATTAATTTATTTAGATTAACAGTTTTAGTCATTTTATATATAATTAAAGTAATATTTATACTGTTTATTAAACAGGAGACGACTGGTTTCGTCTTCTACGCTTGGGTTTATTCATTTTAAATTTTTCGCCCGACTCAGTATATGCCTCTCTATAATTTTCCAATATACTAGAATCTTCCAAGAATTCCTCCAAATTTTTTTCGGTAAATGAACATCTCTTAACCTCTTCCCTGCTAAACTCATACCCACCGACGTCTAGATGCATCTGGTCGTTTTCAACCATATACTGTTTGATAACATCGACGTTGGCCTTTTGTTCCTTTCTAAGTTGTTTTAGTTTTGCTTGTTGTTCAAGAATTTCAGGCTGTAGGCCTAAAAAGTCGTCGCATGCTTTTTTGTAGACAAATTTGCTAATCTTTGACATTTTAAAATAACTCCCGTATATTTATACCCTGAAATTAACAGACATTGGAAAAGAAGCCGGATTGCCATAGTGTGGTCAATAGGGCCATGAGTGTTACCACGCTGACCAGATGCATATCGACAATTTCTGATGTTTCGGGTTTCTCCTCTGCCTCATCCTTCATTTGTTTGTTCCTTTACTGTATTTATATGTTTATAATACAGATACATCGATATCAAAACCAAATTCTGACACAATGGGGGTATCATTCCTATAGAGAGAGATGTGTCATCGACAAAAACACCGTGAATTATATACAATGTGTAGCTGACCAACTGAATACATAAAGAGAATAGAGAAAGACCTGTAGTCTTTTTAACTTTGTATAGTGTGTACATCTGCGGTAATTTGTATGTAAATACCAAGATATTGGCAATCCATGCGAATACATACATGTAGTATATAAATAATATTGGATTCAATATATATGCCTAAAATAGTAGAGTGTATCATCTGCGGAAAATCGTTTTTAGGGACTACTTATACACTGATAGAACACCATAATAAATGTACCCCAAGCCCAAAGAAGGATACACCATATACAGCAAATCCAACTGTCCAGCATGTGACAAAACCAAAGCATTGCTTCCCAAAGCCAAATTCATCAATTGCGACGCCTATCTTGAAACAGCCGATGAATTCTTAGACTTCATATGGTCCTTGCCAAGTGCGGGGTCCGTTGTTAGTTTCCCAATGGTATTTAAAGATGGAAAATATGTAGGCGGATACAGTGAAATAAGTAACCAATTTAATAAAGATGTTAATTTTTAAAGTTCTTCCTTTAGTTTGCTGGCGTAATTTAGATACCCCAACTCCGCATTAAGCGTTTGTGTTTCCAGTGTTTTTTCATCCGATATTCTTTTGTACTCGGATTGCAAAGTCTCCACCGCTTTTTTAAAAGTAGATTCCAAAGTTTCCAGTTGTTTCTTAACCGTATCCTTAAAGGTTTCCACCTCACTTTCCGTCAGTTTTTTCACTTTTTCGATCTTCTCCAGCTCGTCTTTGGAACATAGTTTTGGATCATCGAAACAACCCTCTTGTAAATGCTCTTCTACAAAATTCTCAAGAGAATTGTAATCTCGCCCCTTGTTGTAGTTATTCCAACCAAACCCATCATGATATTTGATGGTCGGGTAACCTTTGACTCCGTGTTTTTGACATAGAGCCTGTTCTTTCGTGCAATCAACTTCGGCTACCATTACACTGACCGAATCAGATAATTTATCCCAATCGGGTTTCAACTTTTTACAGTGACCACACCATGGTGCTTTGAAGGCCACAAATGCCTTTTTACCATCGGTCAGTTCTTCAAAGGTATCTGTCGTTAAGTAGGTGGTTGCTTGGGTGGTTGTGAGTAGGGCAAATAAGATAAAGTATTTCATTTTAAATGTAAAACTGTAGATATTTATATGCTATTATTTTTTAAACTCCAAATACTCCGATGCTCTGGAAAAGGAATATGCACATGAAAACACATATGTATGCCACAATGAATGTGAATACCAACTATCTTCTGAAAAGAAAACGAATGATGTGCTCCCAAACACAATTCCACACAGTGCAAAGGCGGCGAATTTTTTTCTATACGTTGAACCGATTGTCATCTTTCCTATCAGTAGATGAAACATCGCCAGTATGAATGCTATAAATACAAACCCAATCGCAATGAATATTGTATATTCTCTATACAAAATCGTACATACGCCGGATGATATTGTAACAATCATATTGATCAATAGGGCAGGTGTTAATCGACAACGCCATTCTGCCGTCTGTTTCGGTCTACCTAGGAAATTACGCGTAAAGAAATCTTTGGCCTCTATTTCCGGTGGGGGTGCTATTGGTACCCACTGAATGCAATACGATACTATGCTCATAATAGAGAACGCCGCATCCACATCCCCATACGTGCTGTGATTACCGGGCAAATTTAATCCAACCTCTGTCCAATGCCACATGATTGACGAGAAACATGTTATGATCAACAACAGTTTCAACCATAAACCCTGCGCTTGCATAATGGGGAAGAAGGCAAACATGTTTGTCATAATCAACACAAACTTTCCAACATCTTCGTAGTCTTGTCCAGTAAATAACGATTTTCGAAATATAACAAACAATGAATATGTAGTTACACATATAAAGAAGACTACATCCATCTCTCCTTGGTCGTCATCTTCTTCTAGGGTTTGTTTGACACC
>MDTA01095613.1_pt1 | contig 10177 bp, 9 predicted proteins | sample 811151 | NCBI WGS metagenome assembly MDTA01 (sample SAMN05326648, study PRJNA326480) | marine metagenome | isolation source: seawater | place: Indian Ocean: South | collected 2010 | reverse complement strand
GGTAAATTTGGTAAAAAATATTTTGAAATTTTACAAAAATTAAAAAATAAAAAAAAATTTAAAAAATTAGGAGTATCTGTTTATAATAAAAAAGAGTTAGATTTAATACTTAAAAATTATAATATTGATATTGTTAGTTTGCCACTCTCTTTAGCAAATCAACAATTTTGCCAAAATAATTATCTACTTAAATTAAAAAAAAGAGGTATAGAGATACATGTGAGATCAATTTTTTTACAAGGATTACTCTTGTCTAGTATTAGTGAATTACCAAAAAAGTTTAAGAAAAACAAATTTTTATTAGAGTGGTTTGATTGGTTAGAGTCGAAAAACTACAATTCTTTAGACGCAAGTCTTTGCTTCATAAAGAATATAAAGCATATTGACAAAATAGTAATTGGCATAGATAATTTAAATCAACTTAAAATGATTGTAAAATCATATAAAAAAAGATTAAGATATAATTTTATAAAATTTAAATACAGTTCTATACTAGAAAATCCTACAAAATGGTAAAAAATAAAACTCAACAAACTTGGAAGAAAGCAAAAAAAATTATTCCCGGTGGAAATATGTTACTTTCAAAGAGACCAGAAATTTTTTTGCCCAATAAATGGCCTGCCTATTTTAAAAAAGCTAAAGGTTGTTATGTTACTGATTTGGATAATAACACTTATTTAGACATGAGCTTAATGGGTGTAGGAACTTGTGTTCTTGGTTATGCAAATAGCCAAGTTGATAAAGCAGTTACTAAAAATATTAAAAAAGGAAACATGTCCTCATTAAACTGTGAAGAGGAGTATTTGTTGAGTAAAAAATTATTAAGATTAAATAAATGGGCAGACATGGTTAGGTTTGCAAGAAGTGGTGGAGAAGCTAACGCAATTTCTGTAAGAATTGCAAGAGCAGCATGTAATCCAAAAAAACAAAATATTGCAATATGTGGATACCATGGATGGCATGACTGGTATTTGTCTGCAAATTTAAAAAATAAAAAGAATTTAGATCAACATCTTTTAAGTGGCTTAAGTACACAGGGAGTTCCTCATAATCTCAAAGGAACAGTGTATCCATTTAATTTTAATAATGTTGCTGAATTAACTCAAACCGTTAAAAAAAACAATATTGGAATTGTCAAAATGGAAATTTTTAGAAGCAATCCACCTAGCAAAGAATTTTTAGAGGCTATTAAGTATTTAAAAAAAAAATATAAATTTATCTTAGTTTTTGATGAATGTACTTCTGGCTTCAGGGAAACTTATGGAGGTTTGCATAAAAAATATAATATATTTCCAGATATTTGCATTTATGGAAAAGCTATGGGTAATGGGTATGGAATAACTGCGGTAGTGGGTAAAAAGGAAATCATGGATAACGCTCAAAAAACTTTTATTAGTAGTACATTTTGGACGGAAAGAGTTGGACCTACAGCTGCACTTAAAACTTTAGAAATAATGGAGAAAATAAAATCTTGGGAAAAGATATACAAAAAAGGAAAATATTTTAAAAATAGATTAAGTAAAATTATTCAAAAATATGATTTACCTATTAATTTATATGGAAGTAATGGAATACCATCTTTTACATTTAATAGTAAAGATAATTTAAAATACAAAACATTTATCACTCAAGAAATGTTAAAATCTAACATTTTAGCATCCAATGTAATATACATGAGTGTTAAGCATAGTTCAAAAATGTTTGATGATTACTTTAATTGTTTAGAGTCAATTTTTGAAAAAATTGCAGATTGTGAAAAAACTTATAAAATTGATAAATTATTAGAGGGTCCAGTTTGCCACGCAACATTTCAAAGATTGAATTAGAATTTTTTTCTGTATTTTCGATTGGATCTAAAAAATTTGGATATGGAAATTATAATAGAGTTGTAAATTTAATATCAATACTTAAAAGTAAAAGACGAAAATTTTTTCATTACTCATATGGAGAAAAATATAAAAACAAATCAAAATTTTTAGATAGGTTAAATTTTGATCTTAATTTGAATAGAAAGATTATTCTTGATATTACAAATAATTTATTTTTAAATAAAAGCACAATATTGAGATTAAAACAAATATTAAGAAATAGAATTTTTAATAATATTTATATAATAGACTCACCTATTAAAAAAAATTTATCCATAATTCTAAATTTACAACATTTAAAAACACTTGTGCCTTTTGAGACGACATACAATATTAAAAAAGAATTTTTTAAAATTAAGAATAAAAAAATTGGAATGGAATACTTTATATACCCAAGTAATTTTATAAAAAAAGAAAAAAAGATTTACGATGTAACTTTAAGTTTTGGTGGAAGTGATAATCACGAAGGAACTCTTTATGTTCTTAAACTTTTAGAATTTATAAAAGTAAATAAAAATGTTCTTGTCGTATTTGGAAAGTATTTCGAAGAGAGTTATAAAAATAAAATTTATAATATTTGCAAAAAAAATAAATTTAAGTTTATTTCTTTCTCTAAAAATTTTAGTATCATTCTAAATAAAAGTAAATATTTGATAACTAATTCAGGTTTAACAAAATATGAAGGCAATATTCATGGGCTTAATACAATTGTTTTTTCTGATACTAAAGATAGTCAAAAAATAGATAAGGTTTTTGTCAATAAAACTAACCAATTACATTTTTCATATTCAAAAAATTTTAAAACTGACTCTGTAAAATTAAAAAAATATCTTACAAAAAAAAAAAACTTTAAAAGACTAGATAAAAATATTTTAAAGACTAATATTAAAAAAATTGAAAATTTTTTTGAAAATGAGTAAGCCATTTATTATTGCTGAGGTTGGATCAAATTTTGATCAATCATTAAAGAAAGCAAAAAAATATATATATGTTGCGAAAGAGTGTGGAGCTGATGCAGTAAAGTTTCAACTGTTTTCAGGGAAAATTTTGTATCCAAACAATTATAAATTACAAAAAATATTTCAATCTATTGAATTAAATTTAAATTGGGTTGACAATCTTATAAAATATGCGCAAGTGAAAAATATTAAAATTTTTTTTTCTTGTTTTGATGAAATTAGACTGAAACTCTTGATTAAAAAAGGTTTTTTAATGCATAAAATTGCATCAAGTGAAGTAGAAAAAATTAACATGTTTAAACATTTAAATAAAAAAAAATATAAAGTTTTTCTATCAACAGGAATGAGTGATTTAGATGATATTAAAAAAGCATATAAAGTATTAAATAAATGCAAGTTAGTCTTGATGCAATGTACATCACTTTATCCCACAAGTGAAAAAGATGTTAATTTAAATGTTATAAAATCTTTCAAAAAAAATTTTAAAAAATTAGAATTAGGTTTTTCTGATCATACCACATCTGATATTGCAGCTGTTACTGCTGTTGGTATGGGTGCTAGATATTTTGAAAAACATATTACTTTAAACAAAAAATCTAAAGGCCCAGATCATTTTTACGCATATGAACCAAGTGAATTTAAAAGGTATGTAAAAAGTATAAATGATGCTTTTAGATGTCTAGGAAACAGTAGCAAAGAAATAAATTCTGATGTGAGGAAAGTTGCAAGACTTAAAGGTATTTATTCAAAAAAACCCTTAAATAAAAATAATGTCCTTTCTAAAAATGATATATTTATAGACTCACCGGCAAAAGGATTGAGAGCTAAAGAATTAAAACTAGTTTTGGGAAAGCGATTAAACACTAATGTTATGAAAAATAAACCACTTAAAATGGAATTTTTTAAATGAAAAAAAAATTATTAATTTTTGGAGATGGAGAAATAGCAGAACAGGCTTTTTTTTATTTTTCAAAACAATCAGAATATAAAATATTTGGATTTATAGCAGATAACCCAAACCAAAGAAAATTTAAAAATTTACCATTAATTTCTACTAAAGAATTAGAAAATGATTTTACAAATGATAAATATTTAATTCATGTTGCATTATCATATAGAAATTTAAATCAAAATAGACAAGATAAGTTTAGATACTTTAACGATAGGAATTATGAATTTGCCAGCTTTATATCTGATAAATCAACAATACTAACAGATAAAAAAAATCTTGGTAGAAATCTTTTTATTCTTGAAGAACAATCAATCCAAACTGGTGTAAAAATTGGAGATAATGTCATGATATGGTCTAACAATCATATAGGCCACAATACTGTTATCGCAAGTCATACATACATTTCTTCAAATGTAACTATTTCTGGTCATTGTAATATTGGTGAAAGATGTTTTTTGGGAGTAAATTCATGCGTCGCAGACTTTATTACAATTGGTAACGACTGTTTTATAACAATGGGTTCAATAATTAATTCTAATTTAAAAAATGATTGCACCACTATAAATAAATCAACATTAATTTACGATAGTGAAAGCAAAGTAAATAAAATTTTAAAAAAAAAATATTTTAAAAATTGATTATGAAATTTAAATCTCTTGGAGTAATTTTTAAACCTAAAAAAATTCATAGCTGGTCATTATCCCACTGCATGCTTCCAACTACATATAGACTAAAAAACAATAAGTTCAGGATTTTTTTTGGAACAAGAAATAATAAAAATGTTTCTTCAATTGGATTTGTTGATCTAAATTATGAAAGTAATAAATTCCAAGTTATTAAATATTCAAAAAAACCTGTTTTAAAGCCAGGTTTATTGGGTTCATTTGATGATAACGGAGTATTACCATCAAGCGTAATTAAAAAAAATAATACATTTTATTTATTTTATATAGGTTGGCGACCCAGTGTAACTACCAGATATTCTCTAGTTGCAGGGTTAGCAAAATCTATAAATTTAAATTCATTTAAGAGAGTTTTTAAATCACCAATCTTAAATCTAAATAATAAAGAACCCTATCAAATATTAACAGCACCAACAGTTATAAAAAAAAATAATGAATATTTTATGTGGTACGTATCTTGCAATAAATGGAAAACTAAAGATTTGCCATTTTATGATATTAAATTTGCAAAATCTAAAAATCTTTTGGATTGGAAACAAACAGGAATTAGCTGTATTAAATTGAAAAAAGGCGAGAGGGCTGTTGCTAGACCATTTGTTATCCATGAAAATAAAATATTTAAAATGTGGTATTGTTATGAAAAAAAAACTGATGGATATAAAATTGGCTATGGAGAGTCATTTGATGGTAAAAATTGGAAAAGAAAAGATAATAAAATCAAATTTATAAATAAATTAAATGGAGAAAATAAAATGAGAGCGTATCCAAATTTAATAAGGTTAAATGGAGAAACCTTTATATTTTATAACGGAAATAATTATGGGGAAAAAGGCATATTCTGTGCCAAATTAGTTAAATAACTTAAATTATGCTTCTTGGTATTAGTCAACCTACTTTTTTCCCGTGGATAGGTTATTTTGCATTTTTAGATAAAATTCAAAAAATAATATTTTTAGATGATGTTCAATTTGAAAAAAGAAGTTGGCAACAAAGAAATTATATTTGCCTAGATGGTTACAAACATCTTATGACAGTATCAGTAAAATCTAGAGGTAAATTTAATCAAAAAATATCAGAAGTTGAAATTTTGCATGGTAAAAATCTCCAGTTAATTAAAAAAAAAATTTATTATGCTTACAACAAGGCACCTTATTTTAAAAATTATTATCAGGATATTTGCAATATAATAGATACTAAGTATCAATTTCTATCAGAATTAAATATCGAGTTAATAAAATTTTTCAACAATATATTAAATATTAAAATTGATTATGATTTTTCTTCAAAGTACTCACTAAATTTAAAAAAAGAACTTTTAATATTTGAATTATGTAAAATAAATAGATGTAATAAATATCTCACGACAATAGGTTCGATGAATTATCTTAAAAGTTTCACAAAAATACCAAACTCTAATATCGAGATTATTTATTTTGATTACAATGATACAAAATATAGCCAAATTGCAGAAAATTATATACCAAAGCTTTCAATAATAGATTTATTATTTAATGAGGGGAAAAACAGCATTAATATTGTTCGTGATGGATTCAAATTTATTTAATTATGAAAAAAAAAAAAAGATTATTAATTATTCCAGCTAAATCTTTTTCAAAAAGGATTAAAAATAAAAATTTTAAAAATTTTCTAGGAAAACCAATAATTGATTATCCCTACAATGCTGCGAAAAAATCAAAAATTTTTGATAAAATACATATCTCAACAGAATCTAGTAAAATTAAAAGAAGATTAGAAAAAAAAGGTATCAATATAGATTTTTTAAGACCAAAAAAACTTACAAAAGATAGTGTTGGCGTGTTTGAAGTTTATAAATTTGTTGTAAAACAATTTAAAAAAAAAGGTTTAATTTTTGATGAAGTTTGGTCTTTATTACCGTGCACACCTTTAATTGATCACCATGATTTAAAAAGACTAAATAGAGAAATCGAAAATAATAAATTGGAGAAACCCGTCATATCAGTTTCAAAATATAATGCCCCAGTAGAGTGGGCCTTTAAATTAAATTCAAAAAACAAAAAATTAACACCATTAAATAAAAAAAAGCAGTTCTTACCTTCACAAAATTTTAAAGAATTATATTATGACACAGGAGCTATTGCGGTATTTAATTCTTCTAATTTTAAAATTAATAGTAATTTTTACAATGGGAATTTCTATGGATTTGAGTTACCGCCTGAAAAAAATGTTGATATTGATGATTTAAATGACTGGAGATTAGCAAAAAAATTATTTAATAAAAGTTAAATATGAGAAAATATAAAATAATAAAAAATTATTTATGAAATATATTCCTTATGGAAAACAACAGATAGATAAAAAAGATAAAAAATTAGTTTTAGACGCTTTATCAAATAATTTAATTACAACTGGACCAATTGTTGAAAAATTTGAGAAAGAACTAAAAAAATATCTTCAATGTAAATATAGCTATGTATGCAACAGTGGAACTTCAGCTATCCATTTAGCCATGCTTTCTCTTGGTTTAAAAAAAAATGATATTATTTTAATGCCTGCAGTTAATTTTATTGCATCTTATAATATGGCTAAAATTATTGGATTAAAGATTTTTTTAGTAGATGTTGATCAATATACTGGACAAGTAACACCAAATAAAATTTTAGAATGTATTAAAAAAAATAAATTAAAAAAAATTAATGCTTTAATTGTGATGTTTAATGGTGGATACCCTGAGTATGTTGATAAGTTTTATGCAATAAAACAAAAATATAATTTTTTTATAATAGAAGACTCTTGCCATGCTTTAGGAGCAGAATATAAATATAGAAATAAATATTTTAAAATTGGTTCATGTAAACATTCAGATATTTCCACTTTCTCTCTCCATCCATTGAAATCAATTACGTCTGGCGAAGGAGGAATAGTAACAACTAATAAGTTAGAAATTGCAAGAAATATTAAATTATTTAGAAATCATGGCATGTCTAAAAAACAAAAAAATCATTGGCAATATGATATTGTTAAAAATGGATATAATTACAGACTTTCGGATATTAATTGTGCTTTAGGTTTATCTCAGTTAAAAAAAATAGGCTTCTTTTTAAAAAAAAGAAAAATAATTTATGATAAATATAATATTGAATTAAATAATTTTAATTTAAATTTAACACTTCCGAAGTATAATAAAAATATTAAGCCATCTTTTCACTTGTTTATAATAAATATTAATTTTGATAATTTAATAAAAAGAAAAGACAAAAAGAATTATTTTATGAGATATTTATTTAATAATGGAATAATAAGCCAGCAACATTACATTCCATTGTATAAATTCAGTATACACAATGAAAATAAAAATTTATTTCCTGGATCTGAGAAATACTATAAAAATTCTGTAAGTATACCAATCTATGTGGGTTTAGACAAAAATAAACAAAAAAAGATTATCAAAATTATAAAAAATTATTTTCTTGTAAATTCAAAATGAAACCTTTTTTTGAATTAATTTTAATTTGAAGAGAAATAAAAGATTTATGGTTAAAATTCTCTTAACAAATAATTCCTCTCTAGTGGATAAAAAATATGATAAAATATACACAGATTCCCCTTACGTTGTAAAATATTTCAAAGAAGCAATTTATTTAGATAATCTTTTAGATAAAAATTTAGATGAGTTTGTAAACGATATTAGAATTGAGGGATATGAAATAAATAAAAAAATAATAGAAGAATTTTTTCCGAATTACGAAAATCGTAACATTAACATTTTAAATATTAAAAGTGAGTTCACAACTATTTTTATAAAAATTTTTAAATTATTCAAATTAATAGAATTATATCCTAACAGTGAAATTACGATAAAAGTAACTCATGATGAATTATATGATTATAAAATTCCAGAAACATTTAATAGATTTGTAAATATTTATTATTGGATTGCAGATATTGTAAAATTTAAAAATATTAAACTTATTTGTGAAAATCAAATTTTCGATGGTTTAGATTTAGGTCATTCAACAATAGATTCTTGGTTTTTAAGACTTGTAGATTTAGACAAAAGGGTTCTTACTTTTAATTTTTTAAAAAAATTAAAACTTTTGAATAACAATAAAAAAAAAATTTATAGGTATAAAAAAAGTAATATCTTGAGAGAAATTGAGCCTTATTTATATGAATTGGGTTTTAATGTAATTGATATGCCAGAAATAAAATTTAAATTTAATAACTCTAGAAGTTGGAATTATAAACTTAAAGAAATTTTAAATAAATTTTTTCAAAATAATTTTTTTTATAATTCTGCAAAGAAAATTTTGTTTGAAATTTATAACAAAAAAATAGAATTTTATTTACAAAAAGAGAAATATACACAGAAATATATTCAGAGATTGGATAAATCAATAAACACTATAATCACAAACACGATCAATGGTTTCGACAGCCACATATTTGCGCAACAATTACAACAGAATGATTTTCAAATTATAAATGTAAGACATGGTCTCACAACTAGTTTTATGAGAAAAGAAGATTTACTTTTTTATGATTGTCAGGCTCCTGATATGACATTATGCTTTAATAATTCAGAAAAAGAATTTTATAAAACATTAGTTCCAGAGGCAATTTTGAAACCTATATCTATGGTTCAAGAAGCGAAAAAGAAAAGGTTCAGATTTTTAAAAAGATTTTACCTGAATAGAAGATTAAAATTAAAGGATAAAATAAATATTTTTTATCCTTCTGTAATTTACCCATATAATAATTTTACAATTTATAATTATCGTCAATCTGACAAGTGGAACTTTGAATTTGAAAAAAAAATGATTTCTGTATTATCTCAATTAAATAAGCAAGTTATCTACAAACACTACCCGATGAGAAGTTTTATAGATCAAAATCCATTAATTGATCATGCAGAAAGCTTTAAAAATATTGAAGTAATCGATAAAAGTTATGATTTTAGGTATCTAACCTCTATAGGAGACATTTTCATTTTAGGATTTATTGGTGGATCAAGTACTGTGACTTGGATGCTTGGGGAAAACAAACCAATTATTTATTTATACACGAATAAATCTAGATTTATTAATGAAGAAGCAAAAAAAATTTTAGATAAAATCTTGATTGTAGTAAATATAGATGAACATGAATGGGAAGATAATTTAAAAAAGATATTAAATAAACCTTATCAAGAATTAGCTAAGATTTGGAAAGAAAAACAAAAATATAGAGATCAATTTGATGAAGATTGGTTAATGGGAATAGATTTGCATGCTGGTAAATTGGGAAGCAAATATATTAAAAAATTTATTGAGCAATCATGAAAAATAATTAATAAACTTATGTGTGATATTTTTAGATATTTTTCAATTTATTTTTGAAAAAAACGGAACTTAATATTAAATTAATTTACTTTACTAATAATAATTAATAGAAAAAAATTTAAATAATTTTTAATTAGTTAGAAAATATATTATTAATCTTTCTGAAGATGCAAAATTATGTTTCAATAATAATACCACATTTTAATGGATCTCAATTAATTGAAAAGCTTTTGGCTTCAATACCAAGAGATAAAAATATACAAACTATAATAGTTGATGATAAAAGTGATTTATTTCATTTGAAAGCACTAGAGTTATTAAAAAAAAAATATGATTTTGAGTTTTACAAAAATGATAAAATTAAAAGCTCTGGTTTGTGTAGGAATATAGGAATACAAAAAGCAAAAGGAAAATG
>MDTA01211683.1_pt1 | contig 10179 bp, 15 predicted proteins | sample 811151 | NCBI WGS metagenome assembly MDTA01 (sample SAMN05326648, study PRJNA326480) | marine metagenome | isolation source: seawater | place: Indian Ocean: South | collected 2010 | reverse complement strand
CGACCCAAGAGAGAGCCGAAGGTGAAGCGACCTCTGCCAAGCCGACCGACCACCCCAAGCTGAAATCCATTTCCGAGCCGAGCGCACCCCGAACCCAAGCCCGAAAGGTTGACCCGAACCGAGAGCCGAAGACTGACCGACCTCGACCCAAGCTGACCCATGACCCAAGCTGACCCATGACCCAAGCTGACAGCCGAACGAACCGAGAGCCGAACGAACCGAAGCTGACCACTGACCGAGGGCGAGCGAAGCCCGACCCCTAGCCCGAAGCCGACAGAGGGGCAAGCCCTAAGCCGAGTGGCTCGTGGTGGCTGACCCGACCACTGACCGAGCCAAGCCCTAAGCCGAGCGCACCCAAGAGCGAACCGAACCCCGACCCGAACCATGACCGAGGAAGAAGCCCCACCAAAGGGAGAGCCGAGGACTGACGAGGGGCAAGGGCAAGGCCGAAGCTCAACCCGAACCGAGCCATGACCCGACCCAAGAGAGAGCTGAGGGTGAAGCGACCTCTGCCAAGCCGAACCCAAGCCCGAACCGAGAGCCAAGCCCCGACCTCGACTCCTAGCCATGAGCCGAGCGCAGAGCTGATGGCGACCCAAGAGGTGAGCCGACCATGACCCAAGGCGAAATCCATTTCCGACCCGAAGCCAACACCAAGAACCGACCGAGCCATGAGCAGAGCGCAACTGACACCCAACACCAAGCCCGACCTCTACCAAGACCCAAGCCGACCACTGACCCAAGTTGACCACTGACCCAAGCAGAGAGCAGAGCCAAGTTGAGCCGACCCGAAGCCTTACCAACCCCTAACCGAAGCCTAACCAAACCCTATCCAAGCGAGCTTGACCCCCATCGGAAATCCATTTCCTCAGAGTATACTAGTCTTAAATTCGTAATAGTCTTAATCGATTTCTGTAGATTCGCACCAAAAAGTGCGGGGGGGATCTGGGGACTCCGAAAATCCCATATTGAAAACGCATTGAAAATGGCATTCTCGATTTCGATCCATGTTTCAACCCCCGATCAGAAATAACATCTGCGTGTTATTTAAGAGTATATATATGTCTCTCAGAGAGGGGGGGTGTTATATACGAGCGTTTTCAAAACGGAAATGTGAAATAGTGATCTCGTATATATTCTGGCGAGTAATTTTTTGGGGTTGATTTCCCAAAGGGGTATTAGACTTGTCTCTCATTAAGAGTCTCAATGATGTTGCCGTCTTCATCAACCACGTCTTCTATTTCACCGTAGTTTTTCTCATACCATTCTAGGTACTCGACAGGTTCTTTATTTCCTGCGCTTACCCATTTGAAGTATGCAGGAGCGAGAGCCTCGGTAATAGGAATTTGAGAAATGACGATAGCGGCTTTTGGACCGATAATCTTACTTGCCCAAACGGGTAGTGAGTGCATGAGGGTTTCAGCGACAACCACAGGTAGTGCGACAGCGAGTCCATGTTTTTGAATGGAGTGTACCATGTGTTTGATAAGAGTGATGGGGTTAAGACCTTTAAGTATATCAATCAAAGAGTTTTTAACGTAGCCATCATCAACGAGGTCATTCCATTCAGCGTAGCCCATCTCAGTAACTTTTCTTTGGAGTCTATTACTCCATCGCTGAGGGTGATCATTTCTGAAGAAATAGCCTTTAATGTAGTCTTCATCATGGAGGTGTTTCTTAAGTTCTTTTTCGGTTTGGAGTTCAGCCCACCCATCGGAGAAAGCGAGTTCTGAGTCTCTAGCGTCAAAGCCTTCTTTAAAAGAGTTAACGTGAGCGTCAATCTGAGCTTCACGGATATGTTCAGCGACGAGTTGATAGATTTCGTCTACAGAGGTTTCAAAGAGTTCTTCAAGAGCGTCATTGATGAGTCTCTTTGGGAGTTCTTTAATTTTAACGAGGGGGTTTTTGATGTAGTTAACAAAGATTTCTCGAGCCCCTGCTTCTCTTTGTCTGAAAGAGGCATTTCTGATGTGATGTAGATGTTCGCCTCTTTGATATGCTCTTTTCATCATCACATTTCTTATAAGTTGTTTGTTATTCATGGGTGCTTCTCCTTAGACTCTTTATAATGTTGGCGTTACAGAACTGAGATAAAAAAGGTACAAGTCATGCGAAATAAGAAGTCTAATTTGGATTTATCAGGTCAAGATTGGAGTGGTACAGATTTTAGAGGCCAAGACTTAAGGGGTGTGAATTGGAAAGACTCTGTGTTGAGGGGTTGTAATTTTGAGGGGTCGAAGCTCGATGGGTCTGACTTACAGGGAGCTGACTTGATTGGGGCAAATTTTAAGAGTGCGAGTATGGTGGGTGTAAAAATGAAGTTTGGAAATTGGAGTAATTGTAATTTTGAGGAAGCGATTTTAGATGGGAGTGAAATGGGGGGTGTAACTTGTAGTGATGTGAACTTTAGTAAAGCGAGTTTAGATAAGGTTATATTTGGAGGTTCACGTTTAGAGGATTGCAACTTTCATCTGTGTTCTATGAGAGAAGCAAAGATTGAATACTTAAAGTTAAAAGACTCTAAGATGTCTTACGTTGACTTCTTTGGTTTGAGGCTCTCAGAATCTTCTTTTGTTGAGGTAGACTTAACGGGTTCATTTCTTGAAGAGACGGGTGGTAGAAATAACAAGTTTTGGAATTGTATCTTTGTTAATGCAACATTGGAGGTGAAATTTTGGAAGGCTTCGATAAGGAGTAGTTATTTTTATGATTCAGATATTAAGAAGCTTCAAATTTTCGGGGGAGGCAGTTTTGGAAATAGTATAGTCGGGTGTGATTTTAGAAATGCCGACATAGATTTAATTCAGATCGAGAACGCAAATTTCCAAGATAGTAATTTTAAAGGTGTTGATCTTAGGAGTTCTGTTTTTAAGAAGAGCACTTTCAGAGATGTTGACTTTACGGGGGCTAAAAGAACGTCATCAACTTTTATGAGTGGTTGGTCTAGGGGAGGCACAACATCAGACTCTGATCTTGTCGATAACAAAGTATTAACCCAAGATCAGCTAGACTCTATGATAAAGGTTTGAAGAAATGAATAATATAAGAAATAGAATCTCTAGTTTACTTAGAAGGGTGGCAATGATTGAGGGTTTATCAGGTCAGGACTTATCGGGTCAGGATTGGAGTGGGGTTGATCTAAGAAATGTAAACCTCAGAGAAGCTGTCCTTTATAGAGTTAATCTACAGGGTGCTGACCTCACAAACGCTGACCTCAGAGAAGTTGACCTCTATAGAGCTAAGCTACAGGGGGCTAACTTAGAAGAAGCTACTCTCAGAGGGTCTGAGCTAGAGGGTGCTGACCTTACAAAAGCTAATCTTAAGGGAGCTGATCTTAGAGAAGTTGACCTCAGAAAAGCAAACCTTGAGGGAGCTAACTTAGAGGGAGCTGACCTCTATAGAGCTGAGATTAAAGGTGCTAATCTCATAGGAGCTAACTTAGAGGGAGCTAACCTTTATGGTGTGATTTATAATTCTAATACTAGACTTCCTATTAGTGAAGACTATGCCTATCGGTTAGGAATGTTGAAGAGATGAATAATATAAGAAATAGAATCTCTAGTTTACTTAAACGAGTGGCTATGATTGAGGGACTCTCAGGTCAGGATTTATCATGGCAAAATTGGAGTGGGGTGGACTTATCCAAAACTGATCTTAGTGGTGCTAATCTTAGGGGAGCGAACCTCACTGAAGCAAACCTTAGAGGGGCAAACCTTGAGGGGGCGAACCTTGAGATAGCGAACTTTTCTGAAGCGAACCTCACTGAAGCTAATCTACAGGGTGCTGACCTTAGAAATGTTGACCTCAGAGACGCTAACCTCATAGGAGCTAACTTAGAGGGAGCTAATCTACATGGGGCTAACTTAGAGGGAGCTGATCTCAGAAATGCAAACCTTGAGGGAGCGAACCTCAAAAATGCTAGAACGTATCGAGCAGATTTTGTGGGAGCAACATACAGCTCTAACACTAAATTTCCTAATGCGAATAGGTTTTTTCATTTTAGAAAGGTGATGGTAAAGAAATGAATATTCTAAGAAATAGAATCTCTAGTTTACTTAGACGAGTCGCCATGATTGAGGGTCTATCGGGTCAGGATTTATCGGGTCAAGATTGGAGTGGGGTGAACTTATTCAATACTGATCTTAGTGAAGCTAATCTCAGTAAAGCTAATCTCATAAGAGCAGACCTCATAGAAGCTAACCTAGAGTATGCTAATCTTTGGGGAGCAGACCTCAGTAAAGCGAACCTCACTGAAGCTAATCTGAAATATGCTAACCTCTTTGAAGCTAACCTCAGTGAAGCGGATCTCTTTGAAGCTAACCTCAGAAAAGCTAACTTCAGTAAAGCTAACCTCAGTAAAGCGAACCTCACTGAAGCTAACCTCAGAAAAGCTAACTTCAGAAATGCTAACTTCACAGGAGCTGACCTTAGTGGTGCTTATCTTTGGGAAACTGACCTTAGAGACGCAGACCTCAGAGGGGCTAAACTCTTTCAAGCTATCCTCAGAGGAGTTAACTTAAAGGGAGCGAACCTCAGAAATGCTGATCTCAGAGAAGCTAACCTTAGTGGAGCTGACCTCAGAGAAACATTCTTCCTCATCGAAGCGAATCTTGAGGGTGCGACTTATGACTCTAACACTAAATTTCATAATCATAGTGAAGTAAAAGCACATATACTAAAGACAATGGTGAAGAGATGAATATTCTAAGAAATAGAATCTCTAGTTTATTTAGAAGGGTGGCTATGATCGAGGGCTTATCGGGTCAAGATTTATCAGGTCAGGATTGGAGTGGGGTGAACTTATCAGGGACTGATCTTAGTAGAGTTAACTTTACAGGCGCAGACCTAAGAAATGCGAACCTTGATGGAGCGAAACTAGATAAAACGAACTTATCGAGAGCGAACTTATCGGGGGCAAGTCTGAAAGGAGCAACATTAGATGGGGTGCTTCTCTATAAGGCGAACCTATCCGACTGCGATTTCACAGGTAGTGAGATCAGAGAGTCAGTGGCCTCAAACACGGACTGCACACGAGCTAACTTTAGAAATGCATTGGTTGTTGAGAGCAATTTTAACTACAGCAATTTTAAATACGCACTGTTAGTAAACGGGAGATTCATCTCCACGGATTTTATGGACTGCGACTTTACTCATACGAACATGACTTCCTCAGACTTTTATGATTCAGTTTTCGGAGGTACTCCTTTAACGAGAGCTTTCAAGACCAAGACTCGGAATCTTATTTTGTAATTTCTTGTTTTCTCTAAACTTATTTCTCAAATGGTTACGACTTCCCTAGTTTCAGATATGTAGTAAGAAGCCATTAGGAGGACTTATGAAACTGACAGTCGAACTCGTACCCCAAAGCTCTTGGGGCAACAACTTGAGAAATGAAGCGAACATACCAAAGTCGGAGTGGGACGTTTTAAGAAAGAAATGTTACAAAGACGCAGGTTACAAATGTGAGATATGTGGAGGTAAGGGTAATCGCCACCCTGTGGAGTGCCATGAGAGGTGGAGTTATGATGATCAGACTAAGACGCAAAAGTTAGATGGTCTGATTGCGCTTTGTCCTACTTGCCATAAGGCGAAGCACTTAGGTCGAACGCTCTCTGTGGACAAGGGTAAAGACAAGGTTCTACTTCACATGATGAAGCTCAATGAAATGAGCGTAGACGATCTTGAGTCTTATATTGTTGAGGTGTTTTTGATGTGGGAGGAGAGGTCGAAGCATAATTGGTCGCTCGACTTATCTTGGCTCGACAAAGCAAGAGGTTGGAAAGGTTCTGAGAGCAAGAGATAGTAATTGATGAATCATTACTGACAGATAAGACCTAGCCGTATCTCAAATGGTTACGGCTACCCTAGTCTTAGATATGTAGTAGGAAGAAACACTAACACAGGGATAATGACTTATGATTGAGGGACTTTCAGAGCAGGACTTATCGGGTCAGGATTGGGGAGAGGCTGACCTATCTAACACTAACCTCTATAAAACCATCTTACAGGGAGCGGACCTCAGAAATGCGAACCTCTCTTCCTCCCATCTAAATTGTGCAGAGATGGAGAGAGCTAACCTAAAGTATGCGAACCTCAGTAATGCTTGCCTTGGAACAGCTTACCTCAGTAATGCTAACCTCAGAAGGGCTAATCTTACAGGAGCTGACCTCAATCGTGCTATATGCAGAGACACAGACCTCACAGGAGCTAACCTTAGTGGAGCTTACCTCTATAAAGCAGTCCTCACTCGTTCTAACCTCACAGGAGCTAACCTTAGTGGAGCTTACCTCAGAAAAGCTAAGCTCTATAAAGCTAACCTCAGAAGGGCTAATCTTACAGGAGCTGACCTTACATGGGTTAACATCAAAGGCGCAGACCTCAGAGGAGCTAACCTCACAGGAGCTAACCTTGATGGAGTTGATCTTGAGGAAGCTCTCCTAGAGGGGGTAATCGGGCTATAAAAGGCAGGGTATAGATAAGAGTTGTAACCACTAACACAGGGAGAATGACTTATGATTGAGGGACTTTCAGGGCAAGATTTGAAAACGCAGGATTGGAGTGGGGTTGATCTAAGAAATGTAAACCTTAGTAGGGCTGACCTTTGGAGAGCGAAACTCACAGGGGCTGACCTCACAGGAGCTAACCTTAGTGGAGCTAATCTCTATAGAGTTTGGCTCAATGGGGCTAACCTCACAGGAGCTAACCTCAGAGGGGCTTTCCTTAAAGGGGCTTGCCTCAGAGACGCTGATCTCAGAAATGCTGACCTCACAAATGCTAACCTCAGAGGGGCTAACCTTGAGGGAGCTAACCTAGAGGGGGTAATCGGGTTGAATAGTAATCACTAACAAAAGGAAATGACTTATGATTGAGGGTTTATCAGGTCAGGATTTGTCGGGTCAGGATTGGAGGGGGTTTGATCTATCTGACACTGACCTTGAGTTTGCTAACCTCTTTGAAGCTAACCTCGGTGGGGCTAATCTCACTAGGGCTAACCTTGAGGGTGCTAAACTACATAAAGCTGTTCTTAATTTCGCTACCTTCATTGGTACTAATTTGTTCAACACAAGTTTCTATAAGGCTGAATTAGAGGGAGCTGATCTCAGTGGGTCTATTAACCTCAGACACGCTTATTTCTCCCTTACTAATCTCAGTAAAGCTAACCTTGAGAGAGTTAATCTCATAAGAGCTGACCTTTCTTTCTGTAATCTTAGTTGGGCGAGACTCAGAGGAGCTAAGTTAGAGAGAGCTGACCTAGAGGAAGCTAACCTAGAGGAAGCTAACCTAGAGGAAGCTCAACTCTCAAGAGCTAACCTTGACAAAGCTCAACTCAGAAATGCGAACCTCTACGAAGCAGACCTTGAGAGAGCTTGTCTTTATGAGGCTAACCTTGTAGATTGTAACCTCTGTTTAGCTGACTTATATGGTGCTGACCTTAATGGAGCGAACCTCAGTGGGGCTAATTTAGAGTGCGCTTGGCTTAAAAAAGCTGACCTCAGAAATGCAAACCTCAGAGACGCTAACCTAAAGGGAGCTACCCTCAGAGGGGCTGACTTTAGTGAAGCTGATCTCAGAGGGGCTGACCTTAGTGGAGCTAAGTTAGAGGGTGCTGACCTTAGTGGAGCTAAGTTAGAGGGTGTTATCGGGCTAGGTGAGGGTTAAACATCAACAAAACAAACAGACCGAAAGGATTTTAAGATGAGTATTAAAAGACATATAACCGCTTTATTTCATCGTGAGCGTTGCGAGAGAGAGATACTTATCCCAATGTTAGACAAACTAACAGAACGAGAGCGTATGGCTCTATGGAGATTGTTGCAAGAAAAAGAGCGACAGAAATATGAGAAAAAAAAATATTGGTGAATCAATCTGATATGAAGTGAAAGGAGCATTGAAATAGGAAACAGAGATCGAAAAAAATACCCATACTACCCGAACCAAGAACGAACACCATACTACCCGAACCAAGAACGAATACCGCAGTACCCGAATGATTGGTACTGAGAGGAGATTAGATTGGCTAACTTTCAGAGTGTTGAAATCGGCAAGAAAAATTTTAAAGGTCATTGGAGTATTAATGTTGAGGGTACTCGCATTGGGCACATCGAGAAGTTTACTTTACATCGAGAAGCCAATTCTGAGTATTGGGTCTACGGCTACTTTGATGGAAGCCCGCTTTACCAAGAAGACAACTCTTTCCTTTTAGGACAATTTGACTCTTTAAAAGAGGCTAAGACGTTTGCCCGAAGTAGCCTTTCAACTCAAGAAGATTTCACCATTCAGATGGTGAAGTGTTTAACGAAATTTATTGAACTAAGAGTCTTTAGCAAAAAGACTTATTGAGGAGGAAATGAGATTATGAAGATTAAAGAATTGAAAGCAAAGATTGAAGAGGTGTTGAGCCTCAATCCTAAATTAAATTATGAGGGCATTGCGCTCCCTCAAGTCTTTAAGAAGCGTGAGACACCCTCACAACGTCAAGAGCGTCTACAAATGCTCAGAGATAAGCTCTTAACAGACGAGGGGGTGCATGAGGTCAAGTTGGTCGTAAAGTGGCTTCAGACTTCAAAACGAGCAAGACGAACGAAGCTGATGAACACTCGTTATGCTTCGTTTGGACTTAAGACCTATGTTGAGTCAGATACAGGGTCTTACATCAGCAATGGTTCGTTCATAGTTGGAGCTATGATCTGTGGCTGTCGAGCCGAGCAAGTCAAGACGAGTGAGAACGCAATTTTAAACCTAAGAATCCGATAGGAGAAATAGATGAAGAAGATTAAACCTAAAATGAACGAGAATCAAAAAATCGAGTTTATACTGAGTTATTGCGATCAGTTGGTCGGTGATCACATTTCCCAACAAGACTACTTGGTCTTTAAGAAAGAGTTGAGAGATTCCTTGAAAGCCTCGAAATCTATCCAAAGCTATGATCATAACAATAAGTCAGGTTGGGATTGGGGAGTGAGGTTTTATCAAAGTGATAATAATGGACATAACCCTCTTTTCTATAGTTTTAAAACTACCAAGCTAAAGCGAGCTACTCTTAGTCAGTTAAAGGAGTTTGCTAATCAAGAGGTATTTGAATTTCTATCATAGGAGAACAGAGTATGAGTAGAGGAAGAAATAAGACTCCTGCTGAGAGAGCATTAGAAGCCATTTGCACTATGGCAGGAGTACCATTCCAAGAATTTGAAGAGCTACTTGAGAAGTCTCAAGGAAATAAAGCAAGTAAGAGAGACTTTCCTGAGTCATCATACGACATGGTGAGGAACTCTTATTTCAAAAACAGCTCAATCAACCAAGCTCAATGGAAAGAGCTTTACGAGCATATCTCCAACCCCAAGACCAACTTTGGAAAGTGATGATTGATTTAAATCCGTATTTCAGAAAGAAGCTAGGGGAGACTTTGGTCTTTAATAGTCAGCAGTATGAGAAATACCTCATGGAAGTGATTTCTATAACCGACACACCAAATGCAGTATACCTTGAGGTTGAGTCTCGATCTCAAAGCATAAACAAGATTGACATGAGTTCTAAATATCATGGGGTAGTTGAAGTTGATCTCAATCTTGTTGAGTCAGTGAGGTCAGTAAAGCAAGCGGTTGTCTCTTGTCTTAAAAATGAAAGATCGACAGCCAAAGCACGAAAACTTAACAACTAAATTAGAGCTAAGAGGTTGGAATTTCAAGGTTCTTAATCTCAAATGGTTACGGATTACCTAGCCTTAGATATAAGGCATGGGGAAAAGGGGGTTTGATTACTTATTAACTAATTTTAGGAGGAATTATGAAGTCTAAGAGTAAACTCAAATTATTTGAACAAATGAATAAAGGTAGCCACCCTCTTTTATGGGTTCACCCGTTGTCTGTTGCTTTTGTTCGATCTAACTACCCGACTTTACCGATTGCCTGCGCTATTGGAAATATGCGTTGGTGGGTCTTAAACGGGAACGACTCGTTTTATTTCAAGAACGACAAGTATGCTTCATATAAAGTGATGTTAAAGACCGAAGATCAGATTAGAGCTGACTTAGATACACATGACTTTACCGACAAGAATATACTGCTTTATTACAACAGTAATAGCTATGCATTCTTCCCTGACGCTATTTTTGATAAGCCCCAACTTTGGGACGAAATGGCTAATGATCTTTCAGTCTTATATGCCCATGACGGAATGAGT
>MDTA01131060.1_pt1 | contig 10179 bp, 10 predicted proteins | sample 811151 | NCBI WGS metagenome assembly MDTA01 (sample SAMN05326648, study PRJNA326480) | marine metagenome | isolation source: seawater | place: Indian Ocean: South | collected 2010 | reverse complement strand
TTAATTGGTGTATTAGTTGTTAATCCATGTGCAGTCGCAGTGGTTACAGTAATAATTGTTCCGGGTGTAGATCCATCACCAGATATGATACTTGAAATATTAATTGGATCAGAGGCAAATGCACCAACGATTTCAAATTCAGGTCTTTGTGGAGCAAATCCTAGTGGGTTAGCTGGGAATCTATCAATCGCATCAATCGGTCTTGCAGTCGAGTTAAATGCATTAGATAATTTACTATAATATATGTCTAAGTCAGTTAAATTAAATCTTGAATCAAGATTTACACCATCAGCATACTCAAAACATGTGAGTTTATGATGAGAAAATGTTGGAACTGATCTATTTGTTGCACTAAAATCTACTGGGTCTGTGAAGACTGTGCCTGATTCATCACCATCAAATATAGAGAACTGCCAGAAATAACATGTACCAGTTAGTCTGAATATTGATGAACCAGATACAGTGCTATCTGTTGGGTTTGGAACATATTTTGGTCTTATCTTTGTCTTTCTTAAATCTAGTCCAACAAGTGATGTACCACGAGGAACAACTACACCACCATTAATACTATTAAACTTGTAAAGTATATTATCTTCTTGAGTTAAATCAAAGTTTGATTCTAATGATAATGATAATGTAGATGATGCAACAGACTCAGTTCCAGATGGTGACACTGCTGTTGCAGTTCCACTAACATCTTTGACACCAAAACCTGGCCTGTTATCTATTATATGTTCTCCGGGAAAAAGTAATATTGTTGTCTTCTCGATTAAGTCATTATTATTACCTCGTAGATATGAAAATCTAGCAGACTCCAACAGGGCTCTTTGGATCGTCTTAAAGGGTTGTGCTAATGAATTACCCTGATTCGTGATCGCATCAGTCGCATCAAGATCATTTGGATTTACATAGAGAATCTTTCCCTCAGTGTTCTTTATGAAATTCTCTAACTTATTAAGTGGCATCGCTCATCTACAAAGTATGTCTTCTTTCTATTTATTCCCTTTTTGCTTCTGGATTTCTGACTGAACTGCTCTTTGTATTTCTGCCTTACGTGCTGTTGCTTTTGCTGCTGCCTGTTTGACTGCTGCCCTCTTATCTTTTAAGTCTTGAGTTTTTACATCACCCTGATGAACTTCAGACTCTTGTTTAGGTTTTGAAGTCTTAGTTTCAGATCCAGATGACTTGTACTTAGCAACTGCGGCCTGCTGTCTTGCACGAAGTGCTGCTTGTTTTTGATTAGCATTTACTGCTTCATTAAATTGCTTAAAGTTTTTCATTGGTATCTGAAGTTGGTCTCTTGCGTGTTTTTCTTTTAGGTTTCGTTGCTATCTCCGCATATTGTATTTCATGGTCATCCAAAAATTGATGACATACATCTAGTACATCCAAAAATTCTTGAGGTGTTTCACACTTTATAACCTGCTCTGCTCCTGTATCGCTGACTATGCGAAAACTACGTTTGCATATGTCAATAATTACGCCATCGACATAGGGCTTACCATGCATAGAGGTTCTCCATTTTCTAGTAGCATAACATATATAGGCATTTATGTCAACTCAAAGCAAGATGCGTGTCAATTTGACTATTTTATTTTATTAATTGTAGTTTCCAAGCTACAGTTTTACGAAGACCTGTGAATAACCTAGTTGTTGTCTCAGCTCTGTGAGGGATCATACCGGGAAATATCACTATTGAATTAGGAATAAATTCATTGTAGTAATATTCACCATCTATATTAAATACGGTTTTGCCACCCCACTCTTGTTTCCAAACATCATTTGCGTACAGAAGAACTGTTCTTCCTGACGAATCCTCCCAATCCTTATGGAAAGTTCCTGATGATCCATAAGTATGTCCATTGCAATAACAACCATCAAATTTAAATTGTTGATTTGTTTTTTTTCTAATAATATTTAAAAGATAATCAACGAAAAAAGAATCTCTTCTTAGTTCCATTGCCCAGAAGGGAGTTACAAATTCTGGTCTGTCAGGGTGATTTTCTGGTAAAGATCCATGACCCCATTTCCACATTGGTCTATTTAAATAATCTAAAATAATTTTAAAATCATTAGGATCGAAAAAATTTTTATAAGTTACTATATCATTTTTATTCATATTTTAAATTTGGGTGAGCATGAATCCATCCATTACAAAGATATTTTTTTACTTTTGGTGGGTATCCACGATGTAAAAAAGTCCAAGTCGCTGGAAAAAATATTAATCTACCTTCAACAGGTTGTATTTTTGTGCCATCTGCAAACTCTGTGTATCCTTCATCCTCTTCTTTTATCGTATTCAAATACCACATAAATGTAAAAATTCTTGATGCAACTGGTTCAGATGACATTGACCAATCATGATGCCAATGATATGTGCCACCGGGCTCATACATTTGCACTTTATATCCAGTATCTCTTGTATTAAAATTTGGATTGGGGTAACTCTGACAACAACCGTCATTTAAATCTGAAAGGTAATTACAATAATCTTTCAGACCATCTCTTAATGCAGAAAATAATGTATCGTCTTCACTTTCCCATCCTGCAGTTACCGAAATATGAATATCAACTGTATCTTTTAGATTTTTATCTACTTTGATACCCTCTGACCCAACTACACCATCTTTTTTTCTAGAATCATTGTCAAATTTTTTTATAACGTGTTCACAAAAATCTTTCGTCAATGAATTATCTTTGACGTAAATAAAATCTTTTATTAATCCTTTTGGTCTATCTTCAATATTTCTAATATAACTCATATAAAAATGTAATCAAAAACATTATACTATGTTTTCATGATGTATGCAAGTGCGAAATATGGAGGTAAGTTTGCGTTTGAAGCAGGTGAACCTACATTGCTTGTCGTTGGATTTCTGTCAGCAGTGGTTCCAGAATGTTGGTGAGATCCTTCTTCACTTGTAGTATCTGACGTTGATCCTTGAAGATACTGATGAGTTTCGTCATTATCAACTCTATTAGTACCACCAAATCTTGTATAGGTGTGAGTGTGAGCACCATCAGATCCTGTTGTAAAATCGTGATTATGATTGACTGAATGTTCATGCTCTACAAGAATAGCATCTTTACTACCACCAGTTTGTGTGAGTGATCCCTGTACATTACTTTTTGCTACACCACTATTATCTTGTCTAGCTCCTATGATAAATTTATCTCTTAAGTCTGGTGTATTAAATTGTCCATCACATAATACAAAACCAGTTGGAATCGAGGCAATCGTACCAGACCATAGAATTATCATTCCTGAAACAAATATACTATTTCCCTGAACTTGACCAGCTTGAATATTCGTTAATAATGACCCATCACCAGAAAACTTAACTGCTGATAAAACATTTGTGCTGGCATTATACTTTAGATTTGCATCGACTTGATTTGGTAAGTTACCGCTATTGCCATTAAAAAATGAAACAAACTTATCATTATTATCTGAGACTTCTGTAACACCAACATTGATTGCATTTGCAACACTTGTAGTATTTGCTGGAATCCATCTTGTTCCACTACCAGTTGACTCTAGTATTTCACCTGAAGTTCCAAAATCATTAGTGGAATCTGCAATTCCCCCACCCACATACAAATTACCACCAACAGTGGCAATCCCAGTCACATCAACGTTTCTCACGGTTATTTCGTCTACACTTATATCACCAGTAAAAGTTGAAATACCAATTACATTTAAATTAGATATGGTGATTGTACCTGAGTTCGTAAAATCATAGTGTAATTTATTTAAAACCCAAACATCATCAAAGACGGAATTACCGTCAGAAACTTCTGCTTGTTGATTTATAGGTATATCTGTCATTATTTCGGAAGAAGACTATTGTACCATTTATTATATCCGACATATGCACTTGCAAATGCTGCAAAAGCATTGTTATATAGGACTTTATCCTTAAGTGTACATTTAGAACCACAGTTAAGATGTATTTTTCCACCATTTATATCAACTTGATCAGTAGCACCACCTTGATTATATCCAACTTGTATTCTAGATCCTACAATTTTAACATTTGTATCAGCACTTAAAACTATCTCTTTGGCATCAAATAATATTCTACCATTTTGTGCAGAAAGAAAGATATCGCCATTATGTGCAGTGATAGGTATTGACTTTTCATTAGTTTGACATTTATTTCCTGCTTCTATTTGCAACACTTTATCTGCATTTATTCTAGACAATCCTGATCCTTCATGCAGACTTTGATTATACTTTACCTTATCTGTAGTCGTTGATGATATAATATATGCACATTTACCCGGGCCATCAGGTACATTGGCATTAACTTCCATGAATAATTTTTCACCAAATAATTCAAGTTGTCTTGCTTCTTGTGATTCAGACATTAGTAACCATAACCTCCTCCACCTGATGGTGGGTCACTAGGTGGTGTGCTAGGTGGTGTAGATTGTTGTTGAGTTGGTGTACTAGTTGATGTTTGAGTTGTAGTAGTTTGAGTTTGTGTGGTGGTTGTTGTTTCTTCAGAAGTTGGTGTGCTAATTTCAATTTCTTCAGTTGTGGATGTGGTAGTTGATTCAGATTCTCTAATAACTGATAATTTTTTAGTAATGGGTGATACCTCAGAGACAGGGAATGTTCCAACACACTGAATAACCTTAAATGCACCGGCCTGAGTGGGATCTGTTCTTCTATCTTCCCTTTTAGTAGACATAATTGGTCTTAATACTGCTCCTGTTCCTGTCTCACTCTCTACAAATAAATCAGGTAATGATTTATAAGGTATTTGTTCTCTGATTTCCACTGCTTCAACTCTACCATTTCTAATTATTGGAACTATATCATCAGATATAACCCCATCTTCATATCCAAGTCCCGGATCCTCGATAACAATATCACTTATAAATGCCTCAACTTCATCCAAACCATCTGTTGGATAATTAACACCTTCTGATAGCACAACAACTTTTATGACTTGACCATATGTTGGTGATGTAATATTTTCATCAATTATTGCTTTTGCATACGCACCATATCCCTGATCACAAGAATCATTGAACGATACAAGAGGTGGTTCTGCATATCCCTCACCGGGATTTGTGATCTCAACACCCATGATACCAGCAGTTTTTGTCAGTGTTCCAAATAAATCATCCTTATCAAACTTAGTAATAAAACTACCAAGAATAACTTTACCTGATGCACCCTCTCCTGTACCACCGAAGAAATCTATAGTAGCAGGGCCACAACTAAAATTATTTCCTGTGTAGCAATTACCACCACCAATACCTTGATCAGTCGCTTCACCTACTTTTGATCCGAATATTGACCATTGACCATATTCCTCTTCAAATTTGGAAAGTTGCTGTGGAACTCCAGAATCTAATCCTTGCTTGACTCTATCAACTACTGAACTTGCTGATGATGCTGCTGCAAGTGCTTGATCTAAGAATCCTTGACTTTCTGCCTGTGATTTGTCTTTTTTAGGGCCGCCATCAATCACATACTTCTTTGATGATGTTTGTTTTGCTGGAGGAGCACATTTGAAAATGTCACCTGATTTTTTCATAAAGTCAATACCACCTAGTATGACACCCTTCACATCAAAACTAGCACCTATCGGAGCAAGTATGCTTAATATTGGTTGAATTGCTGGAGTCACTGCGTCTGACATTGCATCTCCAATTTTATTAGTTAAAGCACCAATAAACTGTTGAGAAGCACAAGTTGGAGCATTAATCATATTCTTAGTCATGCCTGTCAGCATATCACTTATCACACCACCCATGGCCTGTGAGACTTTAGTTGTCAAACATTCCATACCTTTGAAGAGTTTACTTACAGGCCCAACCAAACTACCTTGGAATTTTTTGACTAATTTGAGAGCAACTGAAGCAATTGGGTTCATACTAAAGTAAAGAGAGGCAAGTTTTGCCATGCCACCATCAATAAACTTAACTAAACTATCTTGTAGAGAATTAGAGATTGCTCCGACAAATGATTGTGAAGCACCACCAATTGAGTTTGTAAGTTTTTTCAATTCACCGGGAATATTAGTAGTGAAATCGTTGACCTTACTAATTTTATTAAAATAATTTTTAGTCTTCGACTCGACCTTCTCGAAGAAATTATCACTCTCACCATCTGGTAAAATAATTGATGTGCCTGAAGTATCAGACAATGAAATCAATTTAGGGGCTATTTGACCAGCATAATTATTTGATCGTCTCAAATAATCATTAAATCCACTACTCGGTAAATTAGTTATTTGTGATGCATCAAAAGGATTTACATTACCAAGATCAGCAGAGTAAAGTTTTTTTAATTCTTTAATTTCACTTTCATAACCGGAAGGATTATCCTGTATTAATTGAGTAAAAAAGTTCTTCTGATCACCAGACAAAAACTCTGGTGGGGGTGATTTAAAAATTTCAGAAGCGAGTCTTTCGCTCTCTTTTGGTAGGAATTGTGAGTTAGTCATACTTTATTTATTATAGAAATTCAAAACCTCCTGCGATATCAGCACCAAAACTCTCTGCAATGTTCTTTAATTCAGGTGTCAATCTCTCAGCAGTATTTTTTAATTCATCAAATGGTGCTTCATTTTTTATTTTATCTCCTATTTTAAGAACATCATCCTTTATATTGTTTGTAAAATTCTCAGTCTCTGTGACCATACCTTTTATGTCATCCTGATTAAAACCAGTGAAATCAAACTCTTTTATTCCTTTTGGTTTAGGATTTGCATTTACCTGTTGAGAATTAGGATCAACACCGAGTTGTTGTTGTATTTTATTTTCATTTACCTCTTTACCTATACCACTTCCTGTGACATTCTCATTATTTGCATTTACCTTTGGTGTAAAAACATTTCCCTGTTCATTTCTCTCTTGATTTCCACATTGTCCGGGCCTTAATTCTTTAGTGAATCCAGTTGTCTGACCAAATTTTTTATCTAATTTTTTTCTACCCCCTGTAGGGCCAAGTAATCCCATTATTACAGGAAAATTTTGATCGGGAGCCATAAAAACACCAAACACTATATCACTTTGTGTGATTTTACAGGGTTTAAGACGACCACCTAATCCAGTGCCATCTGTGACACCAAACATAACAACTGCGTTATGCACCTCTTCATCAGGAACATTATCTGCGTCAGAGTAAGACCCCATAATACGAACCTTATATCTCCAACCCCATCCCTGTCCAGCGATTTGAAGTTTTTGTGCTTTAGTAGATACAACCTGTCCTATCCAAAATTCAGCACCATCCTTGAAAAAACTCGGTTGTTTAATATCGTCTGTCATTTTTTCCTCTTGCGTCTTCCGTAAGTATCTCTTACTAATGTTAGTGAAGTGATCGACCTATCACTATCAAAGTGATGACATAGATGAAGTATAATATATCTACCACTCTGTTGCTCATCAAATTTACTTGTTTCCTTTGTGTCGCTTGGAGATTCCAATTCGATTATTATCATATCACCAGCCTCCAACTCTACATTACAAGGTACTTGTATTTTAACAATCTGTGTATGTAAAAGATTGTATCTCATCACTGAAGTTGCTTGCCATTTCTGTGGATCATTATTAATCTCTACAGTTGGATTAGGATCTAGACTTCCTATGTCCAAGATATGATGATTTGTTTTTGTAAAACCTTGCACATCCTCTGCAAATTCAGGTGCCTTACCTAATGTTTCTTTAACACCATCCTTTGATATATCATAGGTTATCTCTTTATGTTCAAAAGTATAAGGATTAAAAAATACATTACGACTACGATATGTCCCTGACTTCAATGCCTTCGTAATATCATTATCTTTCACAAATGTAGGTTCTAACATGATTTTAAAATCGTTATTATCAGTTTGAGTTTCCATGTCTGATTTCAATGCACCAGTGTAAACATATGGTTCTTCAAATGGTTCTTGTTTAATTAACTCATCAATCGCCTTATATTTAAATTTACTCTTAGTTTGATAGAAAAAATAACCTGCATCACCCTTGACAGGAACTGATCTTCTACACAAATCTCTCACAATATTTAATGCACCACGACCTTTTCCTATAAAATTATAGGAGTTTTCAGTTTTATCAATTTCAACCTTATCACCTGATATTTTTAACTCCTCCTTCAATATCTTCTTTACACTATCACTTATCTTACCTTTATACTTGCGAAAAATAGCAGTATCATCATTTTGTTTCTCCTTTTTATTTACAAGATCTAACATCACCACTTGACGATTTGCTTCTTTTGTAATCACAGGAGCTCTATTCACTTTGAACATATTATCTTTTTTCGTAAAATCCAACTCACCAGTTTTAGTAGTGATTTTAATTTTTACATCCTCTAATCCTTCAATAGGTAAAGCTTCCTTAACTGTTGTTAATTTTCCTTTATCATCCTCTACGTTTCCACCAGCATCTATGAAAACAACTGACGCTGTAACAACAGGAGAATATAAACTTTCAAAGTAATCCACCGATATGCAACCTGCGTTTAATTCAACAGGTTCTTTACCTTTTTTAGTTATCTCGATTGTATTATATCTGGATGGGCCTGATGCTGATGCTGCCATTATACTGGAATAGGTGTTTGAACGACTTGTGTTTGTTTCACGATAACGGTTTTACCCTTCTTCTTACCTTTATTTAACATGGAAATTTCCTTGAACTTTTCCATTGTCCCAGAACTAGGCCCAATACCATTAATACCATCTAGTACATCATAACCAATAGCCTTTGCGATCTTTGCACTTAACACATATTCACCCGGACTGAGGAGTGTTGGAATACTATCTTTAATATTTGTAGTTTCATTTGCTGCACCTTGTTTTGACTTACCACCCTCTGCTAACTTTTGAACTTCGGGATCTTTTTTCATCCCCTCAACAACTGCTTCTTTTGTCTCTTCGGTTGTTGGTTGATCTACATCCTGTTCTACTTGATTCTGTTCTACAGGTGTTAAGTTAGATGGATCTTCCTGATCTTTTGGTTCAAACTCAGCATCAGGTGAATCATCTTTTTCAAGATCGCTATCGTCTAACTCTGTATCATCATCTGATACATCTTCTAATTCTTTTTCATCAAGAGAATTAATATTAGATTCAAGTTCATCATATTCAGCAGCACCTGACTCTGCCATACCCTCAATTTCATTTCTCTCTGCCTGATATGCTGCAACTTCAGCATTTACCTCTGCTTTCTTAGTTTCTATATCTCCCTCTTCAGCACCACCTCCCATGATAAAATCAAATATATCTTTCAATCCATCATATATCCCTCTTAAAAATTCCATAGCCTTTTGGAAAGGTTCTTTAAGTGCCTTAATTAGTTCTGGTATGGCATTTGCAAAAAATCCTCCCAATATAAAAATACCTGCTTCGATTAATTTATCAAGCACACTACCACCCTGAATTGGTGATGATTCTGGTTTAATTTTCTTCTTCGGTTTTTGTAATTCTAATGATTGTTCTTCTGCCCTTATCTTCTCTGCTTCTTTCTTCTTAAATATAGATTTTTCTTTGATGTTTGCTAAGTTAGCAGTGGTCTTTGAACCTTTCAATAAGGTGCTTTTAATATTAGTAACATTTAATTTTAATTTTCCAGTTTCTTTACCGGAACTTTTGATTATTGCACTCATAATGTCATACCTAGAACTTCAGGTGTTGTTTTCATATAATCATTTAATTTATTCATAGATGATACGAACATAGCAGGGTTTGCCTCTATACCTGCCTCATCACCTACTTCAGGTGGTTTTGCCATTACTGGTGGTAAATTTTGTGTAACCACCACAACTCCATCACTATCTTCACCTTTAAGTGTATTCATGGTTTCAGTATTATGTTTAACTGTTCCTGTAAATGGTGCTTCTAATATCTCTGGGCCTTTTTCACCAACGATCAATCTTTGACCTTTAGTTACACCTCTACCAGTTTTAGCAGGTGTAACTTCCCCACCCTCTTGTTTCTTCTTCGCATCACCTATATCCTTTGCGATCAGTGCAATATCTAAACCAGTGGACACAGCAGTTCCTACACCCGGAATCATGGATGCTGCACCTGATCCGAGTTCCATCAATGCACCTGACCAATCACCCTTTCTTAATCTATCAACAGCAAATGCTGCACCAAGTCCAAGACCAACAAAAGGTATTTTCTTTAATACAGTTTTACCAACACCCTTACC
>MDTA01118584.1_pt1 | contig 10179 bp, 11 predicted proteins | sample 811151 | NCBI WGS metagenome assembly MDTA01 (sample SAMN05326648, study PRJNA326480) | marine metagenome | isolation source: seawater | place: Indian Ocean: South | collected 2010 | reverse complement strand
GAGGTTTGGATTTTCATTAGTAGGCCTAATTCTTATTACTAATCTTTTAAAATACCCATTCTTGTTGGTTGGGACTAGATTTACAGCATCAACTGGTAAATCATTATTAGAAGGTTTCAAAGAGAGAAACTCCTATTATCTTCCCATATACCTAATTGTGAGTTTAATTACAGGTACTTTGACAATTGCTGCCGTAAGCTTTGTCACAGGAGTGCTTTTGACAAATATACCGTTGTTTTCTTCTTTCCCTTCTATGGATTTATCTATAGCGATACTTGGCTTCTCTGGGATGATTTTGGTTCTTGGTAAATATAAAGCTCTTGATAGGATTTCTAAGTTTTTAGTGACTTTACTAACATTTTTAACTTTATTTGCCGTTGTATCGCTTTTTTTGAGAGGTTCTATGAATATGGCTCTTAATAGTAGTTGGCTTGAACCTGAAATAAGTCCTTGGAAATTATCAAATTTAGCTTTTCTAATTCCTTTGATGGGGTGGATGCCTTGTCCAGTTGAATTGTGCGTATGGCCATCTTTATGGATGTTTTCAAGAGCGAAAGATTCCAAATATACTCCCAATATTAAAGAAGCTGAATTTGATTTTAATCTTGGATATTTAATTACAGTTATTACAGCAATTTTCTTTTTAATACTTGGTGCAATAACTATGTACGGTACTGGAGATGGAATGCTTTCTGGTAGTGGAGTATCCTTCGCACAAAAGTTAATACTTCTCTATACAAAATCTATTGGTGACTGGTCAAAATGGATTATTGTTCCAGCATCATTCGCAGCAATGTTTAGCACTACGATCACTTGCTTAGATGCTTATCCAAGAAGTATATCTGCGATTCAGGGATTGTTAAAAGGTACTGATTTTGGACATATGGATTCAAAAGCAGAAAGAGAGAGATTCCAAAACTGGATGATAGTCCATATCCTTACTTCATTTATTGCGCTTCTTATGGCAAGGTCAGGAGGGATTGGAGTTAAAGATTTTGTTTTTGGAGCCATGACAGGGAGCTTTCTTACGGCTCCAATATTTGCTTGGATGGCAATGGATACAATTAATAGCAATTTAGTACATGCTAAACATAGATTCGGATTATTTTTGAACACTATTTCTTGGTTTGGATTATGTTTTTTAATACTTTTTAGTTTTTTGTTTATAGCTAATTCATTTTTTGGAATAGGTTTAAATTGAAATTAGGTAAATATTTCTGAGTTTAAAATAATTAATCCCAAAAAGATTTATCTATAATTTCAAATTAAAAAAAATTAAGGGTTGATTTCTCTTCAGAAATTCGTTTTTGTATAGATATAAATATTTTTCTTTTTTTCCCATGGTTATGCCTCAATCTACTTTGGAAAGCTTATTATTTTTCTTGATTTTATCTCTTATTGCAACTTACCTTGTTAACGTTAAGTATGGTTCAAGCTTAAAAGCACAAAAGTAAGTGAATTTTTTCAATCAATAATTATATTTAGAAGAATATAATAAAAAATTTTATTTTCAATTTATAAAATTAAGTTGTTTTTAATTTCAAGGCATAATAAGAAGCCTTAGACCAAAAATTTAACCAGCATGCAATACCCAAAAACTTAAAACCCTCTTCAAAAATTTGAGTAATCTCATAACTTTCTTTGAAAAATTGTTGAATTATCCCATCAAAAAGAACAGACAAACCTAGAAACAATATAGAAATTATTAAGTTGAATATTCCTATTTGAACGAGAAGCTTCCAAAACTTTATTAATAATAATAAAGTCATAGATAAGTATGTTAGATTTAAAAAATCTGGACCTATATATCTATCATGAAGTAAGAAAAAATCATCTATACATAAAACACTTGAAAAGAATCCTCCTAAAAAAAGTAATTTATATATCTGTTGATTTATTCCAAATGATAATGATAGATATAAACAAATTGCGGCAGATGCACTCCATAATAAAATACCTATATTTGAAATCATGCCTACACCAATTGGGTATCCACATGTTTGTGCAAGATCCCTTAGAACTAGTTCAGGTTTGATATTGAAAGAGTTTGAAACAAATAAAACTAAAATGTAAATTATTAAAGATGGAAGGATTGTGTAGAAAAATAACTTAATGGGAAATTTGATCATTAATTTTGGGAGTTCTTAAAAATAGTAATAGCCTTTTTTAAAATTTTGGCGTTTAAAAAATTTTTTTGTTTAAAAATTTACTTTTATAATTATTTTTTTAACAAGTTTTCAAAGTTTATATTTATTTTTATCTTAATCATAAGTTCTTTTGTAAGCCCCTTTTTTTTGATTAAAGAATTATTTGAAATTAATAAAAGTAAATTTTAAGTTCTCCAAAAAATTAAGTAGGATTTAAAGGCTATGTAAAATTAAAACTAAATGTTTAATTCTATTAATTTCGAAAACTTACCTGTAAATGATTTATTGCATGCATCTTTGATAATTTTTATCATGTCTACAATAATTGCCAATATATATGACCCTCTCTGGGCTGTTGTTTATGCTTTTGGGAATATCTTTACACTTACTTTTTTTGGATGGCTATATCAAGAAACATGGATTGATCCAATTAAATAAAGGAACCATAATCCATTTAGAAATTAGTTAAAGTATCTGATCAATTGAATGAATTTATTTATTAGGTTTAGAATTTAGTGCAAGATTAGCAATCTTATCAATTTTGATATCTGCTATTGCTTAAAAAAATTAAAGGGTTTCACAAAAAATGTCGAATATATATCCTCAAAAGGTATTCCTCATCCATTAGCCTAAGCCCTTTTGGTGGAGCTATTATTTATATTTAGGATCTGGATTTTTTGTCTTCGTAGAAATAAAAAAATTGGCGTAGCTTTTATATTACTTTTCATTATCCCAACTGTAGAAATTTTCATGTTTTTCCTTTTTATTAAAATGGCACTATAAATCTTAGTTTGATGGAGGTTAACTTATAAATGCTATAAGATATTTGAACTAAAATGATAACAGTTAAATATTTAAATCAGAATCTCTTTTTAAATCGTTCTATTTAGGTTTTTTATTAAAATTAAGGAATTTTTTTAATTAAATTTAATCCAGAAATTATAGATATGGTTGCCGAAACTCCTAAAAATATTGAATAAAATGGTTGTAAATTAATTATACCAAAATTACCTGTGTGCCATTTAATTAACCAAAAAGCATCTACTCCTAGTGGTTGTAGAAAACTGTAAATAGTACCAGATATAACAGTAATTAATAAGGGTATAGCTGAAATGGAAGCTATTTTTCTGTGTATTTTTCTTTTCTTCTCTTTGCGTTTAAGCATTTATTTTTCCAAGTATTTATGTAGTTCTTTTTCATTCTTACAAGGGAGCCATTTACTTCTATTTTTATGAGCTCCAATACAACCAAGTTTTATGGATTCTTTTAAAGCTTCCTTTTCGGTAAAATAAGTACCTTTCATGTGAGCATATAAAACATTATTTAAACTTAAAAATAAGTAACTAAAAAAAATAATTATTCTAATTTTTTTTATATTAAAAACCATTTTAAGTAAATAAATCTTTTTTGAATAAAATTATAACAAACAATTTTTTTTGAATTAAATTTTTAAGAAAACCATTATTTTTAAACAATTATTTTATTGTTGAATAAGCTAAAAATTAGATTAGATTAAATAAAAAATCTTTTATTTGATAATATGGAAAATACCGAATTACAAGAATTCATTAAAGGGCTAAAAAAAATTGTTAGCAAAAATAATGTTCTTTGCGGAGAGAGGGAAACTCTTAGTTATAGGACTGGAATTAGAATTGGATATGGTGCAGCCATTGCTGTTGTGCTTCCAAAAAGTTTATTACAACTTTGGGAAGTAATTAAACTATGTGTTTCTTTAGATAAAGTAATTTTAATGCAAGCAGCAAATACAGGTCTTACTGGTGGTTCTACTCCAGATGGCAAAAACTATGATAGAGATGTTGTAATAGTAAATACTATTTATCTTGATAAGATTCAAATTTTAAACAAAGGAACGCAAATATTAGCATTGCCAGGAGCAACTTTATACAAATTAGAGGAAATTCTTGAACCTTATAATAGAGAACCACATTCTGTAATTGGATCATCTTGCATTGGGGCTTCGGTAGTGGGAGGAGTCTGTAATAATTCAGGAGGTAATCTAATTAAAAGAGGCCCTGCATACACTGAATTATCACTTTTTGCTCAAGTTAATAAAGATGGTAAATTAGAATTAATTAATCATTTAGGGATTGATCTTGGTAATTCACCTGAAGAGATTCTTAAGAACTTGGAAGAGTCAAATTTTAATTATGAGAACCTGCCCTTAACGGAAAGAAAGGCTTCTGATAATACTTATAAAGAATCAGTTAGAGATATTGATTCTCCAATTCCTGCAAGATTTAATTCAAATAAAAGTAAACTATTCGAATCTAGTGGTTGTGCTGGTAAGATTGCTGTATTTGCAGTAAGGTTAGATACATTTAAGAAACCTGAAAAGAAAAAAGTCTTTTATTATGGAACTAATGATACAGCAACCATAACAAGAATAAGAACAAACATACTTACTCAATTTAAAGAGTTACCAGAAATGACTGAGTATATGCATTACTCTTCTTTTGATGGGGCGGATAAATATGGCAAAGATACTTTCATGTTTATTAAATATTTAGGTAAAAATTCAATCCCATTATTATTTCGTTTTAAAAGAGTACTAGACATGTTTTTTTCTATAATACCTTTTCTACCTGAAAATATTTTTGATAAATTTTTGCAAATAATATTTAATTTATTTCCCGATCATTTGCCCATAAAGATTAGGGAATACAGGAAAAAATTTAGTCATTATTTAATATTAGTTTCTACAGATTCTGTAATTGATGAAACCAGAAATTTACTAGAGTGTGTTTGTTCAAATAATAATTCATCTGATTATTTTGAGTGTAATAATTCTGAAGGAGAAGATATCTTATTGCATAGATATGTCGCAGGACTTGCACCTAAAAGATCACAAATTATGAATAGCTCAAAGGCTGGAGAAGTACTAGCTTTGGATGTTGCCTTGCCGAGAAATTATGATTCATGGGATACAATCTTGACTGATTCAGTCTTTAATGAAGCAATAGAGTCTTTCCAGATGGCTCATTTTATGTGCATGGTTTTCCATTGGGATTTTGTGTTAAAAAAAGACTCTAATATAGATGAGGTAAAGAATATAATTTTAAATAAATTAGATATGATAGGAGCAAAGTATCCTGCCGAACATAATGTAGGTCATCTCTATCATGCGGACAAAGACCTAGAAAATTTTTATAAAAAATTAGATCCAACAAATTCTTTTAATGCTGGAGTTGGTAAATTGTCAAAAAATAAATATTACGGATAATAATTTTTTAAAAATGGAAAATCAAAGGTTTATTAGCTGAAAATAAATTATTAAATTAACCAAAGATTAATTACCATTCTATTGCAATCTTATTTGCAAATGGCAGATTTAACTTAACTATAATATATAAAAAGATGTTCAGAACAAAATTAAACCACTTAAAACTAACTCCAAAGAAATCAAAATTGGATCAATTTTTGTGGATAGTAGAAAATTATTTGCCACAAAAAAAAAATAAATTATCTGTCAAAGAATCTCGACTTAATCTATTCGAAGAAGATACTATCAATCTAATCCAAAAAATTGCTTCTTTTCATTCTAAATTATTAACACCAACTGCAACTAAAAACAAAGTTTCATTTACCTTTGGAAGTTGGGCTTTACCATTCCTAAAATTTTTAAAACAAATAGGACTGGCCAAATAGATAATTTCTTAAGATTTTCAGACTAAAAGATATAAAAATACTAAAAAAATTTAACTACTCAAAACAAATTCAGGAAAATTTATTCTTTTGAAATGAAAGATTTTTAAGATAAAAATTAATCTATAATAATACTCTGAGAACCGTCTTTATTATCTATAACGGATATGGATTTACCTGGAAATAATTTTGACAATAAACTCTTTAAATTTTCATTACTATTAGAGATTATTTCCATTGAATCTTTTGTATTAATTTTCCAATTTTCATCAACAAATAATACTTTCTCATTATGAGATTCATCTTTAATTAATGCTTTATTAATAATTCTAAGTAGTAATTCAGAATTATGATCTTGAGTTTTTGGATTTTTATTTATTTCTTTTTTAATCATTTTTTGAATAATTCTTTTATTAATATTGAATGAAAATATTTCAGATTACAATGTATTTTCTACCTAAATATTTTTTGATTATTATATTCTCCCTATACTTTTTAAATTAAAAAAATTTCTTAATATAAAAAAAATAAAATGAACAATATATTTAACTCTTTCAATCAATTATTACTTTCTAGTAAAAAGGCGGTTAAGTATTTACCTTTCTTCATAGGTTTTAAAATATTAACCTTTACTGTCTTTATAACTTATATGTTGTATAGCTAGATATTATTTTGCTTATAGCGAAGTAAGTATTTGCTTTATTGTTTTAATTTATTATTTTTTTTATATAATCTTGCATTTAGAGACGAAGAAAAAATGTAGATTTTCTAAAGGCCAAAAAAAAAGACTCTTATGAGCCTAGGTGATGGGGATTTCTATCATGGCAAATAAATTTTCAAAGGACAACCCCATCAATAAGCAAAATATTTTGCTTTCAGACACCATATTTACTTCTATGATTTTATAAATTCTATGAGATGTAGTTGACTTGGTTTTTTATTGAAAGGGGAAAATTACTTTCCCATTTTTTATGGCTATAAAATTAAGCCAAGAATTTGTTTTAAAATTTAAAAATATTATCAATATTTAAACAAGAAAAATTCCTTTTATGAGAGTTTTATCTGATTGACACAATGCATTGATGTTGTATTTTTAGCTTATATTAATAATTGTTATGAAGAAAGTAAACAAAAAGTACTATGAAATAATGCAGCAAGCTGATAATGCTATTGGCAGAAAGGAAATAGTTAGGTTGTTAAAAAAAGCTGCAAAAATTAGATCAATTTCGGAAGAGAATTTAGCTGCTTAATTTTGGAGTTATTTAATTACAAACAATAAAACTAAATATAGAAGAATATAATAAGTAAATGCCGTAGCTAAAAAAAGGCAAATTAATATCTGTATTTAAACATCTTAAAAATTTAATTTGTTAAAATTTAGGATAATAGTTTTTACAATGGATAACAAAACTTTATTTAACGCTTTAGATAAGGCTGATAAAGATCTAGATGCTTTCCCATTTTGGGCTTCTTTTAAAAGAGCTTGTGCGGAGAATCCTATTAATGATTTAGGAGATTTTCTTACTCCAGGAAGACAAGCACTTTTAATATTATGGGAAGCTAATTATCAAACAAAAAATAGTAGTGGAGAAATAAAATCTTTAGATTTAAACGAAAAAAATATCGTTGAGAAAATTGATCAGTTAAAGGCTGATCTTATTGGAAATTTTTTTGAGGAAAGTATAGATGAAAAGGCTTTAAAAAAATTTTTCCAATCAGTTACCAATAAGATCTCAGAGAAATAATTTTATTTTTATTTTAAAAAAATTTATATTTTTAAATTTTTAAATTTATTTAAAGTTTTTTAATCTAATCAAAGATGTAAATAAAACGTAATTATTTATATTTAATTTTTTTGCATTACTTATTAGATACACAGGATTTAAATACCTTTAATTACCCTACTGCATTCATCATATTAAACATTGGTAAATACATTGCTATTAAAATAAAAGCTACTACTCCCGAAACAAAAACTATCATGAGGGGTTCTAATAAAGAGGTTAGGCTTTTAACTGAAGTTTCAACTTCATCTTCATAAAAATCAGCTAACTTATTTACCATTTCACTTAATTCTCCTGTTTCATCACCAATCCTAAACATAGATGTGAATAGTGTTGGGATAACTTTTTCTGAAGCTAAAACTTTATAGAGTGGATTACCATATTGAATCTCTTCAATCATTTTATTAACTACTCTTTTAAAAACTCTATTGCCAATAGTTTTTTTTGAAATAAATAGTGATTCAAGAATCGGCACTCCAGCAGAATTTAAAGCTGATAAAGTTCTCGAGAAATTGGCTAAAGATGATTTTGTTATCAATTCTTTGGTTAAAGGTAATTTTAATAAAAGTGCATCCTTGCGAAACTGAAATGATTCCTTTTTGAATAATCTTTTTAAAATAAAAGTCAAAAGCAATAATAGTGGAACTAATTTAAAAATTTGAATTGGATTTCTTAATAAATTTGAAGCGTCTACCATAAATTGTGTTAATCCAGGCAAATCAGCACCTGATGATGCATACATGTCCTGAAAAACAGGAATCACAAATAGAAGCATTACTATAACAACTATTATAGTAAGAGCAAGAATAGCCAATGGATAGGCGAGAGCACTTTTTATTTGCCCCTTTATTTTAGATAAACTTTCTAAAAGTAAAGACTCCCTCTCAAGTACCTGATCTATTAAGCCAGCTGTTTCTCCAGCGGAAACCAAAGCAACGTACATTTCATCAAATACATATGGATACTTCTCAAGAGTGGAAACAAATGTTGCGCCTCTACTTAATGAAATAGCTGCGTCCTTAAAAACAATTTTTAAAGACTTATCATCAGTACTTTCTGAAAGAATATTTAAAGCCTCTAAAAGAGGTAATCCTGTTCTTAGCATCGAGGAGAGTTGTTTTGTAGCTAAAGCTAAATTTTTTGTTGAGGGTTTTTTAACTTTTTGCTTTTTTCTTTTTGAGGATTTTAATTTTAAACTTTCAAATTTTTCATTTTTTTTATCCCTTTTTAAAGATAGATTTTCAGAAATTTTTTCTTTTAAAATAGAATTTTTTTTTCTATTTGATTTAATACTTGCATTTTGTGATTTTAGATTAGCGTTTTTTTCTTTATTCTTATCTTCCAGTAAGGATTTCAATTCAGGATCATTAATAAAATTATAGTCCATTTTATTAATCTTCAAGGGATTCTTTAATCTCTACAAGACTAGATAAAACATTACTTCTATTGCATTTATTAAATGCCTCTTCCCTTGAAATTAGACCTTTATTAATCAATTCGCTTAATGATTGTTCGAGGGTTTGCATCCCAAATTTTGCACCTATTTGAATCTGAGAATATATTTGAGTAGATTTTGATTCTCTTATTAAATTTGCAATAGCATTATTATTTACCATAATTTCAGCAGCTAAATATCTTTTGCCATCTTTAGATTTACATAAGGTTTGAGAAATAACCCCAACAAGAGAAGAAGATAGTTGAACCCTAATTTGTTGCTGTTGAGCAGTTGGAAAAACGTCAATAATCCTGTCAATTGTTTGACTTGCAGAAGAAGTATGTAAAGTTCCTAATACTAAATGACCTGTTTCTGCAGCTGTTATAGCTAGACTTATTGTTTCTAAATCTCTCATTTCTCCAATTAATATTATATCTGGATCTTCTCTAAGCGCTCCTCGTAGGGCATTGGCATATGACTTAGTATCTTCTCCAATTTCCCTTTGACGTATAAGACAGTTTTTGTTTTCAAAGATAAACTCTATTGGATCTTCAATAGTCAATATATGACTTGATTGATTATTATTAATCCAATTAAGGCCGCTAGCTAAAGTTGTTGTCTTACCTGAACCAGTTGGCCCAGTAACTAAAACCAGTCCTCTTGGCCTATTCAAAAGTTGTTGAACACTTTCAGGTAACCCAATTACAGAAAAACTAGGAATATTATTATTTAAAGCCCTCATAACACAAGAAATATTACCTCTATCAAAAAATAAATTCAATCTAAACCTTGCTAATCCATCTAATCCAAAACTACAATCAAAATCTTTTTGAGTGATAAATTTTTCAAATTTATTTTTTCCTATAAGTAACTCAAGTTCTTCCTTTATAATTTCAGAAGAAATCGGATACGAATCTGCTGGCATCATTTGACCTTGTACCCTAAAAAAAGGGACTGTATTTTCAGTAAGATGCAAGTCGGAACCATTTCTTTTAATAAGCTCTTTCATCAATCTAACTATTCTGGTTTCATCCAAATTAGTCATTTAAAGATTCCTCTAGTAGACATACTCTTTCCACCTCTTCTAAAGTGGTTATTTGTTTTTTTACTAATTCTAGACCGTAATTAAGGAGTGTTCTCATTCCATTTT
>MDTA01024038.1_pt1 | contig 10179 bp, 5 predicted proteins | sample 811151 | NCBI WGS metagenome assembly MDTA01 (sample SAMN05326648, study PRJNA326480) | marine metagenome | isolation source: seawater | place: Indian Ocean: South | collected 2010 | reverse complement strand
TTTGAATAAGGGTTGAGTAATGGGTCAAATTGACCGTAAGTTCGGATAATTAATTGTTCTAAGTTATGTTTTGATAAATCAATATTTTTCAGATTTGTGTAGATATTATCATAAGCATTGTATGTTTCTTTTACGTTTGGATCTCTGTAACTAACTATAGAAAATAATCCTGTGGTTGAATCAAATAAAGGGAAACAGCCATATGCACCTCCTTGAGCTCTTATTTTTTCGTGTAGATAAATATTACTCAAATAGGAATTTAAAACATTAAAAGAACCATTATAATCTTTGGATGAATTAAATATTTGTCCTGATTGAACGGCATATACAACTTTAGAAGAGTTTATGAGAGCATCATTAGTAAAGTTGCTTTTTACTTCAATATTTTGTTTTGGAAACTTTTTTGAATTTAATTTCCCAAAAATATTATCTATGATTTTATTAGATAGTTTAAAATCTTCTTTTGATCCGATATAATTAATAATCAAATTATTTTTGTTGAATAATAATTTTGCAATTTGGTTTAAAGATTTGTGTAATTCTTTTCTCATATTTTCATAATTAGTTACTAATTTCTTCAAATATGAAAAACTCTCTAATCCTGATACTAACTCTTTCACAAAATATGATTCATTGAATCCTGATCTTGAACGTGATAAAGATAGATGGTAACCTTCGCTTTTTACTTGATTTTCAATCCAAGCAAAATTTCTTAAAATGATTTCTTTTATTCGATCCGTATTATTCAAATTATAATCAAAAATTATATCTGAAAATAAATTTAATCCCTCATTAATATATTCCGTTAATATTTTAATATTTATCCAAAAAACTGACTTATAATTATTTTTATTTTCTCTTTGATTATAAGTGGAAAATTGATGATTAATTCCACCAGTATAAATATTTTTTTTCTTAGAAAATTCTATAAAGTCATATTTATTAGATCCAATTTCGGTAATTACCATCCCAAAAACGTCTAAAAGCGGAAGTAAATGCTGTGGGATTACCGAGACATCAAATCCAAAATTATAATAAGAAATTCCGTTGGTATAATTTTCATTTATAATCTTAGTTGAATTGTATTCACCTAAAATTATTTTTGGTTCAAGATAATTTATTGTTTGTGGGATATCATTAATGTTTAACGAGGGTAAATTTAATAAATCTTTTTCAGAATTTTTTGAATTTTGATATTTTTTAAACTCTTTAGTCGTGTCTACTAATTCTTTTAATTCATTCTCAGATAGTGATGATTTATATTTTGATAGCTTTACTTCTTGTTTAAAATCTTCATCTTCACTTTTTCCTTTTTTAGGCTTTAAGGTAATGACTACAGATTGTTCAAGATTTATTAATTTATTTTTTATTAATTCATTCAAATAATCTTCTGAAAGTATTTTTTTTCTTACTGTTTTAAATAATTTATTTGATTTAAGAGCTTCAAATGGATCTTTATTTAACTTTTTTGATTGAATTAATTTTAAAATATAGTTAAGTCCACGTTGTCCATTACATGATTGTTCTCTTTTGTTAAATTCGAAACTGTTTAACTCAGAGAGTATAAGTTCTGAATTTAAACCTTCTTGGACAATGTTTTTCATTGTAGAATTATAAAGATTTAAAAAATCATCCATCTTATTTGATTCAGATCCAATTATTTCAATATACATTATTGCAGTTTGATTTTGACTTAGGAGTCCACCTTCGATATCCTTACCTATTTTTGACTTAAAGAAATCAATTTTTAATGGGGATGCATTTGCAGAAAATAAAATTTCACCAAGAATCTTTAATGCTAAAATTTCCTCATCATTATTTACATCAGAAACTGGAATACCTAAAATTAGGAAAGTTTTATTTTTTTCATTTTCGTCTTTACTAATTGAATAAGTATCTATCAATTTTTTTTGTGAATTATTTTTTCTTCCAAGATTAATTTTTTCTATTGATTTTCTCTTCGAAAAATGAATTAAATAATTATTATGAAGAAATTCTAATTCATCTTCTAGATTAGCATTCCCATAAAATGAAAAAATTGCATTGGAGGGGTGGTAAAATTGTTTATGGAAATTTTTTAAATCATTCCAAGTTAGGTGTGGAATATCTTTTGGATTACCTCCAGAATCGTGCGAATATGTTGAATCTGGCATTAAATTTTTAAATAGCATATTCCAAGCTTGACTCGTAGGATCAGAGTATACACCTTTCATCTCGTTATACACTATGCCTTTGATTTTAATTTTGTCATTAATGTTTTTTAAATCATACCGCCAACCCTCTTGAAGAAATGCAAATTTATCAATACTTGGAAACAGAGTTGTGTCTAAATATATATCCATAATATTGAAATATTCTTTTATATTCCTAGTCGCAAAAGGATAAACGGTTTTGTCTGGATAAGTCATAGCATTTAAAAAAGTAGATAAACCACCTTTTGAAATTTCATTAAAAAGATCTTTGATTTGAAATTTTCTTGATCCAGATAAGACAGTATGTTCTAAAACATGTGCAACTCCATTTGAATTTTCAGGTAATGTTTGAAATGAAATTGCAAAAGTTTTATTTGAGTCATCATTTTTTATAGCAAAAACATTAGCATTGGTTGATTTATGTTGAAAATAAAAAACCTCTGATTTGATTTCTAGGTTTTTTTCTTTTTTTATTAATTCAAAATTAGATAAGGAATAATTTGAATTTATTTTAAACTCCTTATTTGAATGTTAAAAATTCATTGTTTAGGTATTTTCCCCAGTAGATATTTAGTGCAACTTTTACTTCTGGTAGTAAAAAAAGTGCACCAATAATATTTGGGAATGCACAAGAAAGAATCATCATATCTGAGAAATCTATGACATTTCCAAGAGATGCAATCGCTCCTAAAACAGTGAAGCTTAAGTATAAACCTTGATAAATTGGAATTGATTTTTGACCAAAAAGATATTTCCAACCTTTGTTACCATAATAATACCATGATATCATTGTACTGTATGAAAATAAAAATACTACTACTGATAAAACATATGGAAACCAAGATATGGTAGTTCCAAATGCTGCTGATGTAAGTTCAGCACCATTAATTCCTCCTCCTATTTTATAAAGAGGATTCTCATCTTTTGTGATTAAAATTACAGATGCTGTCATAAAACAAACAATTATTGTATCAATAAAAGGACCAATCATTGCGACTATACCTTCTCTTACTGGTTCATCTGTTTTAGCAGCAGAATGGGCGATCGAAGCAGATCCTACGCCACCTTCATTAGAAAATACTGCACGTTTTATTCCAGTTATAAGAACACCAATGAAACCACCATAAATTGAATTTGGGTAGAAAGCTTCACTAAAGATAGACGAGATTACCAATCCAAGTTTATTAAAATTAGTAATAATAATAAATAATGATGCTCCCACATATAAAATTACCATTGCAGGGACAATTTTTTCTGTAGTTTTGCCTATACGCTCTATTCCACCGATTATTACAATACCAACAAGTACGGCAAGTAATATACCATAAAGTAACGAATTTACTCCAGTTAAGGATCCTACGAGTGCATAAGATTGATTGGCCTGAAACATATTTCCACCTCCAAAAGCACCCCCAATAATAAATACGGCGTACATAATTCCTAGGAATTTTCCTAATGGGGCTAAACCCTTTTTTTGTAATCCTATATCAATATAGTACATAGGACCACCATCAATTTTTCCATTTTTATTGACTTTTCTGTATAATTGTCCAAGTGTACAAGAAACAAACTTTGCTGACATACTAAAGAATGCAATTAAAATCATCCAAAATACCGCGCCTGGTCCCCCAAGTGATACAGCCACAGCTACTCCCGCGATATTACCAAGTCCTATAGTGGCTGAAAGTGCAGAAGTAAGTGCTTGAAAATGACTTATTTGACCATCATCTTCAGGATTATCATATTTACCTTTAATGATTTCTATGGCATGGAAAAAACCACGAACATTTATAAATTTGAAATATAACGTAAAAATCAGTGATCCTGATAATAATACGATTACGATTATTGGGAAATTATATACCTGTTTAAACAAAACTGAAGCCATTAATTCAACTAAGTAACCAAAAATTAAATCAATTTTTTCTAAATTTGATGAAAGAATGCTTTTACTTGAGATTGAGTCCATAAGCTACCTTTAATATAAATTGTTAAATAAGTAATTTGGTTAAATATATTACTGTGATAATATTATAAATGAAAATGGTTTTATTTAGTTGTTTTTATGATTTAATTTATTCCACTTATCTCTATTAAATAGTTAATCTATAAAAAATAAATTATGAAAAATTTCGAATATATGGCATATAAACTACCAAATTTCGGTATCATATTATTTTTTCTATTAAATCTTTTAGCTATGATCTTTTATTCTGGTGGAACCCACCAGAATCCAGAATTAGAATATTATAAATTTACTCAAAATTATTTTAGTGATTTGGGTCGAACAATTACGATGGATGGTACTCAGAATTTTTTTTCAAGCTTCATTTTTAATAATAGTCTATTAATGATCGGTATTTTATTTGTTTTATTTTTTTATCATTTACCTAATTTATTTGTAGACAATAACATATCTCACAATCTATCTAGAATTGGATCATGGATTGCAATAACATCAGGTTTTGCCTTTGCAGGGATTGGATTTACTCCTTCTAATTTATTTTTGGATAGTCATTTATTCTTTGTTCGTTGGGCATTTCGTTCCTTTCTTATAGTATCGATATTGTTTGTATTCGCTATTAACAAGTCAAGTAAATGGGAGAATAAATATGCATTTATATACATTATTTTTTCATTGATACTATTAAGTTATATTCTCATAATGGATTTTGGTCCTGATGGGAGAAAATCATTGAATGGATTAATAGTTCAAGTTATATCACAAAAAATAATTGTTGCTGCGTTTATTGTTTCAGTATTTTTTAAATCTAAAGGTGCATTAAAGGTATATAAGTTAAGTTAGCTAAAGTTTTTTTAATTTTTATATTTTTAATAGTATTCGCAAGAAATTTAAAATACCATTAATAACTATTTTAGAATTGTAATTTTGCAAATTAGGTAACAATGACATTTTATCAAGTATGAAAAATATATTAAATTATAAGCCAATATGGCAGATTTTAAAGTATACTCTGATTTTGAACCACAAGGTAGCCAACCAGAAGCAATAAAGCACTTAAGTAATGGTGTTAAAAATAAGAATAAACACCAAACACTTTTAGGCATAACAGGTTCTGGTAAAACGTTCACTATGGCAAAAGTAGTTGAACAAGTTCAAAAACCAACGATAATTATATCTCATAATAAAGTTTTAGCTGCACAATTATACGGAGAATTTAAATCTCTTTTTCCTGATAACCATGTCGAGTTTTTTATTTCATATTATGATTATTATCAACCTGAAGCCTATTTGCCAACCAAAGATTTATTTATAGAGAAAGATATGTCTATAAATGAAGAAATTGACCGAATGCGACTAAGAGCAACAGCATCTCTTGTAAATAACAAAGATGTTATAATTATATCAAGCGTTAGCTGTATATATGGTCTTGGTGATCCCAAAGAGTATTCAAAACTAATTGTTACTTTATTAATTGGTAAAATTATTGAATTAAAAGAAACTTTTAAAAAATTAGTTTCCATTCATTACATTCGAAATGATTTAGTTCTTGAACCAGGGACATTTCGAGTTAGAGGTGATGTAGTAGAAATTCATCCTCCATATGAAGAATTTGCATATCGAATTGAACTTTTTGGCGATGAAATTGAAAAAATAGAAAGTTTTCATCCAGTCAGTGGGGAAGTTATTAAAAATTTAAAGGAATTATATATTTTCCCAGCAAAACATTTTGTTACTACTCAGGAAAATATGAATCGTGCTTTAATTGACATCAGATCTGAATTAATTACACGCTTAGAAGATTTGAGAGAACAGGGTCTGCTAGTCGAAGCACAGCGTTTGGAACAACGAACATTTTATGATATGGAGATGATGACAGAATTAGGCTACTGCTCAGGTATTGAAAATTACAGTAGACATTTAGAAGGACGTAAACCCGGTACTAGACCTCATACTTTATTAGATTTTTTTCCAGATGATTATCTTATGTTTATTGATGAGTCTCATGTTAGTATTCCCCAAATCAAGGCAATGTATAAAGGCGATTTATCAAGAAAAAATACTTTAATTGAATATGGATTTAGGCTTCCTTCTGCAAAAGATAATAGACCTATGAAATTTAATGAATTTGAAAATATTATAAATCAAGTAATATACGTATCAGCGACACCAAGTGCATATGAAGATGAAAAGTCAGACGGTAATGTAATTGAACAAATTATTCGTCCCACAGGATTGCTTGATCCTGAAATAAAAATACATCCATCTAAAGGACAAATTGATCATCTCATAGGTGAAATTAAATCATGTATAAAAAGAAATGAGCGAATACTTATAACAACTTTAACTAAAAAAAGTGCTGAGAATTTAAGTGAATATTTAGAAGAAGTTAATATTAAAGCAAAATATTTACATTATGATATTGATACTATTGATCGGGTTAAAATTTTACGTGGTTTGAGAATGAAAGACTTTGATGTTCTCGTAGGTATAAACCTACTTAGAGAAGGTTTAGATATGCCTGAAGTCTCACTAGTTGCTGTTGTCGATGCTGATAAAGAAGGGTTTTTAAGGTCCAGATCTACACTTTTACAAGTTGCTGGCCGTGCCGCGAGAAATATTAATGGTAGGGTTATTTTTTACGCTGATAAAATTACAAACTCGATAAAATCTGTTATAGAAGAAACACAAAGAAGAAGACAACTGCAAATTGATCACAATAATAAAAATGGAATTATACCAAAAACCATTTTAAAAAGTATTGATGATATTAAGCTATCTACAGCTGTAGCAGATGAGAGAGATGATTATTTTGATATTGATCAAAATAAAATATCCGAGATAGAAATTGAAAATATAGAGGATATTGAAGCTCTTGAAAACTTAAAGAAAAAAATGTTCAAATTTGCCAGAGATTTACAATTTGAAAAAGCAGCCTTGCTCAGAGATAAAATATCAGAAATAGAAAATAAATTATAAATACTAAAATATTTAGAGAAACGCATGATAGATATTGATAAAATACAAAAATCTGTTGGAATGATTGGTGAATCTGAAGAAATTAGAGATATGGTACATTTAATCGGTCAAGTTGCTCCTACAGAAATATCAGTTTTAATAAATGGTGATTCTGGTACGGGTAAAGAGATGGTTGCAAAGGCAATTCATAAAAACAGTCGTAGAAAGTTTGAACCATACGTAGTCGTAAATTGTGGTGCTATTCCCTCAGGAATAATTGAAAGTGAATTGTTCGGACATAAAAAAGGAAGCTTTACTGGTGCGAGTGAGGATCGTAAAGGATATTTTGAGGCAGCACATAAAGGTACAATTTTTTTAGATGAGATAGGTGAAACGCCATTAGAAACTCAAGCAAAGTTATTGAGAGTTATAGAAAGTGGAGAATTTTTACGAGTTGGTGATACCAAAACACGAAAAGTTGATGTAAGAATTGTAGCTGCAACAAATAGAGACTTAGTCAGTGAAGTAAATGAGAGAAAGTTTCGAAAAGATTTATATTTTCGTTTGAAGACAATCACAATTAAAGTCCCGTGTTTAAAAGATCATTTTAGTGATTTGCATCTTTACGTAGAAAGATTTGGTTTAGAATTTGGAGCAAAAAATGATATTGCATTTAAAGGTTTTACATCAGATGCTTTGAATGTGATGAAAAATTATCATTGGCCGGGTAATATTAGAGAACTTAAAAACTTTGTAGAGAGTATATTAGTAATGAAAATGGGTAGCAGAATTACAAAAGATAATGTTGTTGAAACTTTAGGCTTGGCCGGAAAAGATGAGGGGAATTTAAATTTACCTGTTTTTGTAGATAGAGAGTCTGACGATGTTGAAAGGGAACTAATCCTACGCCAGTTACTATTTTTGAGGCAAGAAGTGAATGAGATAAAACAATTAATAGAGGGTGGTGGTAAATTTTCAACTAACTTAGAATCAAATATACCATCAAATTCTGCATTATATTTACCTATTAATACATCGGATATTAGTCAAAAAAAATATGAAAAAAATATGGAAGTTGGTAGTAGTAGGATTTCAGCATTAGACCCTGATTCTGTAGGTGATGTATCAATGAAGGATGTTGAACATGAACTCATCGAAAGTACCTTAGGAAAGCTTGATAATAATAGGAGAAAGACAGCCAAGGCATTAGGGTTATCAGAACGTACACTTTACAGAAAAATAAAAGAATATAACATTTTAAAAAAATGAAAAAATTAATATTTTTTTTATTAATAATTTTTATAAATGGATGCTCATACTATTCTTTTAAAGGTTCAATTCCGGCTCATATAAATTCAATTTCAATAGCTCCAATTGTAAATGAATCTTCTGAGTTTGGAATAAGTGAGCAAGTAATGTCTCAATTAAACAATTATTTTATTAAAGAAAATATTCTTGATTTATTAGGAGAGAACGAAGCAGAGAGCAGGTTGACTATAATTATTAAATCTTTAGAAGATAAGCCTTTCACTTATTCAATAAATAATCAAATTAGCTCAGAATTTGAAAGAGTAGAAGAATGGCAAATTAAAATTCATGTTGAAATTAATTGGCATGATATAAAACGAGATAAATCTTTACTGAAAACCAATTTGAGTCCATGGGGCGCATATGGAACCGGCACAGATATCAGTACAGATAGAATTGATAATGATAATGATGGAAAGATTGACGAGGAAGATGACGATGAATTTGGTTCGCCAAGGGAATCTGCAATTCGAATTGCTGTAAATAAATTATCAGAAGAATTAATTAATCAAATTACATCAACTTGGTAGAAAGGTTATTATGAAAAATATTCTAGTCAAAAACGTAAAAAACTCCGAAAATAAAAATGTGACATTAAATGGATGGGTTTATAACACTAGAAGTAGTGGGAAAATAGGGTTTTTAATGTTGAGAGATGGAACTGGGATAATACAATGTATCGTTGTTAAAAATGAAGTAAAGTCTCATGTATTTGAACAATTTAAAAAGTTAACACAAGAATCTTCAATTACTGTAAATGGTATTATTGTTGAAAATTTAAAGGCTCCCGGAGGATATGAATTATTGTTAAAAAATCTAAAAATACATCAATTAGTTGAAGGCTATCCCGTTACTCCTAAAGAACATGGTACTGAGTTTTTAATGAAAAATCGTCATCTATGGATAAGATCCAAACGTCAATATTCAATTTTAAAGATTCGGCACGAGATAATTAAAGCAACCCGTGATTTTTTTGACATGAATGATTTTACTTTGGTAGATACCCCTATCTTTACCTCAAATGCATGTGAAGGGACAACAACACTTTTTGAAACAGAATATTTTGGAGAGACCGCATATCTTTCGCAATCTGGGCAACTATACGGAGAGGCAAATGCTTTAGCTTTTGGTCGCCAATATAATTTTGGACCAACCTTTCGAGCAGAGAAAAGTAAAACTAGACGTCATTTGACAGAATTTTGGATGGTTGAGCCAGAAATAGCATATTGTGAATTAGATGGAAATATTGAATGGGCAGAAAAATTAATAAATTTTATTATAGAAAGAGTAATTAATGAAAGAAAGCTTGAATTAAGTATACTTGGAAGAGATGTTGAAGATTTGAAAAGATTTAGGGGTAAATTTCCAAGAATCTCATACACAGAGGCAGTTGAATTATTGAAAGACGGTGGATTTGATTTTGAATGGGGCGGAGATTTTGGATCACCGGAAGAAACATTTATAGCTCAAAAATTCGACAAACCTGTTGTAGTTCATCGCTTTCCTTCCGCAATTAAAGCCTTTTATATGAAAAGAGATGAAGATAATGATAACGTTGTCCTTGGTATGGATATATTAGCACCTGAAGGCTATGGTGAGATCGTAGGAGGTGCACAAAGAGAGGATGATATTAATTTATTATTAAAGCGCATTGAGGAAGAGAATTTGCCACAAAATGAATTTGAATGGTATCTTGATTTACGACGATATGGATCTGTTCCTCATTCTGGTTTTGGTATGGGTATTGAACGTGTAGTT
>MDTA01204504.1_pt1 | contig 10180 bp, 7 predicted proteins | sample 811151 | NCBI WGS metagenome assembly MDTA01 (sample SAMN05326648, study PRJNA326480) | marine metagenome | isolation source: seawater | place: Indian Ocean: South | collected 2010 | reverse complement strand
TTAAATGTTATCATTTCTATATCTTTAGGATCAAATAAAATTGCTGAGTCATTTACTATTTCTGGAAAACAACTTGTGTCACTGCAAATAATTGGGCATTGCATATTCATTGCCTCTAAAAGCGGCATACCAAATCCTTCATATAATGATGGAAAAATAAATATTCTAGCGTTAGAGTAAAAATAATTTAAATCTTGGTCATCACCCTCATAATGATGAATTCTATCTCTGTTAATTGATAGATTCCTAAATAACTCTTCCTCTTCTTTTATAAATTTCCCTCCTCCAAAACAAACAAAGTCAAAATCTAATTTAAGTCTACTTGATCTCGCGTACGATTTTATTGCATTATCAAAATTTTTGTATTTTTGTCTTGATCCGACATAAAGGATAAAAGGTCTTATATTTAGCGATCTTTCTCTAACATTTTTATTCTTGTCTACACCATGATAAACAACTGAAATCTTAGAAGTATCTATATTATATTCCTCAAGGAGATCTTTTTTTGTATTTTCTGAAACACAAATGATTTGATCAATTTTTTTAAATAGTTTTTTTTTATATTCAATTTCATCTTTGTATTTTTTAGGATAAAATTTTTCTTTAATTAAATCATGCTCTGTAATTACTGTTTTTGCTTTTGATTTATAGAAAATTTTTTGATTAAAATAACTTAAATGTATTATATCTGGATTTTTTGTTCTTAATTTATAATTAAAATATATCTCATTAATTTTATTAAGGTATTTTATAAAATAACCAGCTTTTTTAAAAAAAATCATTTTATCTGCAAATCTACAATTTTTTAAATGATAGTTTTTATAGAATAATGAAATTATTAGAGGATCAACTTGGTCTGAGAAATTTTCTACCAAATTTACAGTATATTTAGACACACCACCAAAACTTTGAAGTGTAAATATTGAGTAATCAAAAAAAACTCTCATAATCAATTTTAACAGATTTTATTCAGTATTACTTTAATTATTAGCAACTTTTTACACAAAAGTTCACTTGTTTTGATATAAATTAATCTTATTTTTTTTTATTAAAAATCAATTAAATAACATTTGTTTATGATTTATTTGTTCTCATTTTTTTTTGGTTTTTTTTTGAACGAATTAAAAGTAACCAAAAGTATAACAATTCATTACCTAATCATATTTTTCTTAATTCTATTATCATTATTTTATATTTCTATAGATATAATAACTGGAGAAGGATTTAATAGATCCTTTTGGATTCATTTACAAAGCGATTTGATTGGATCTACTTATTTACCCTACTTATTAATATTTATGTTCGAATTGTTCCTTTTTTTTTTATTCTTTATATTTGGGATAGCAATATATAAAAAATTTATAAAATTCAGAGTTAAAAATTATTTTTTCAAAATAATTTTTCTATTAATTTTTATATTTATTAATCCGGCATTCGTCTCATTAATAAAAAGTTTTCAAATTACATACGGTAACTCCAACATTAGTAGTGAATTTGATTTTCGTGATTATTTTAATAATATAAATGAAGTTCCCAAAAATTTTTTGAATAGAGATTTAGTTATTATAGCTGCTGAAAGTTTAGAAAGAACATTTTATAAAAATGACAATCTTAATCATTTAAACTTAAAATTACTTGATCGTAATGATTTAATTGATTTTACAAACATAGATCAAGCAAAAGGTTACACTGACTGGACAATTGCAGGATTGGTTGCTAGTAACTGTGGCTTACCTTATGTAGATCTTACCTTTTACTCTAATTATAATTGTCTCTCTGACTTACTAGCTAAAAAAAATTATAATTTGGTGTCAATTCAAGGAACATCAGAAAAATATGCTGGAAATGGAAATTTTTATAATACTCATAGTGTTAAAGATGTTAAAGGGCTAAATGCAATTAAAGATTTTTATGGTGAGAGTAATTTACAAATAAGCCCTTGGGGAATTCATGATGATATAGTTTTTGACTACGCCTTAAATCAAATTAATTATTTAGAAAGTAAAGACCAACCTTATGCAGTTTGGATTAGTACTGTAGATAATCATCCACCAAACGGACTATTGTCGAAAAATTGCGATAAAATAAGTAAAGGTATATCTTTGGATCATCTCAAAGTTGTTTATTGTAATGATTTGTACCTGAATAATTTAATAAATCGCATAATTTCAAATGATAAGGCAAAAAATAATTTAATTATTATTCATTCAGATCATCTTTTAATGAATTCCAATATTTCAAGAAAATATTTTAAGGATCGAAAAAAAAGAAAAAATTTATTTCTAATTATTGATCCCTATAAGATTCAAGAAAAAAAAGAAATCAGTATAAAAGGTAACACATTAGATATACCAGCAACAATTTTAGATTATTTAAATGGGAATTATAAGATGGGTTTAGGTGTAAGTCTTTTTGAGAATGACAAAAGAAAAATAAAATCTTTATCTAATAATAATCAAGACATTTCAAAAATAATCAAAACTTTTGAAAATGATTTAGTTAATATTAATGAAAAGCTCATTCTTTTAGATGGAAAAATTTTGCAAGATGAAAATTCTGTGATGTTTACATCTGGGCTGAAGATGTCCATGCCAGTTTTGTCTATTCAAGGAAAAATAATAGAAGTTGAGACTGATGCAAATGGTATTAACAGAAAAAACATAGAGGAAATGATTTTTGATGAAATTATAAATAATAATAAAAAAATTAATTTTAAAGCAATTGGTGAGTGTAATAAATTTAATTATGCTTTTATTTCAAATAAAACTCAATGTGAATTTATGTTCATTGATGTGAAAGAGAAAAAGGATACGATAATTTTTGACGTTTACCCTTACGATAAAAGCTTTGATAAAAAATCGAAAATATCTGAAAAAATAAAAAAAGATGAATTTATATCTAAAATAAATAACTTAAACGAAAAACCTAATTCATTATCAATTTCATGGAAGAATTTTAGAGGATATATAAGAGATAACATGTCAAACATTATGCCATGGGTATACCCAACGATTAAGGAATTATATTTTTATGCAAAATTAAATTATAAAAAGATTTTCTTTAAATTTACAAAAGATAGGAAAATGGTTGATAAAGAATTTCTGCTTAAGAAAGATACATTTATTGCACATGCGGGTGGATCTATTGATAATTACGTATATACGAATTCATTAGAGTCGTTACAAAAAAATTATAATTTAGGAGCTAGATATTTTGAATTAGATTTACTTGTAACATCAGATAAAAAAATTGTTGCAGCACATGACTGGGTTTCTTGGAAAAAGAGAACAAAATATAATGGAGTTGTTCCTCCCAATTTAGAAAATTTTCTAAATTATAAGATTGATGAAAAATTTACTCCTTTAAGTGAAAATGAAATTATAGAATGGTTTGTTAAACACCCTGATGCTACTTTAGTAACTGATAAACTTGATGATGCTTTATTAATTAAAAAAACATTTAAGAAAATTCAAAACAATTTAATTGTTGAGTTATTTACTGAAAAATCAATTGAAGAAGCGATTAAGCATGGTTTTACTAAAATTTTGATCTCGCAACGTATGATTTACAGAAATAAATATTCTAAAAATTATCTTAATTATCTTATTAATCAAAAAAATATTCCCTATGGTTTTGCTGTAGATCAACAAAATATATATAATCATCCTGAATTTTTTAAAGAAGCGAAATCTCTGGGTTTTAAAACTTACGCTTATAATATTAATAAAAAATTTAATGAATATGTTTTAGAAATACCTGGAAAAGAGGAAGAAATTCTCTGTGATTTACATAATTACATTGAGGGAATTTATTCTGATATGATTTTTTCATATGATCCAGATATTTTAAATTTATGTGATTAAATTTATTTATTGATTAAAAGATAGATTAGTTTTTTTTAATAGCAGACTTTTAAGCGAAACAATTTTAAAAACTTAGTAAAATTAATTAATTCTAGCATACTAGTCTATAGATGGAATTTATGTTGATTTATATCGTTCTTTTATAACAAAGAAACAATCAGGTTTTTTGTCTTTACAGCTTTAATTAATTATATATATTATATCTGTTCAAAATTTGAACACAAATTAATGGACTATCTTAAAATTAATTAAATTAATAAGAATAAAATCTTATAAGATTAAAAAAATGATTTCATTTAGTTAAAAGTTGATAAAGGATATACAAATTTTGAAAAATAAGATTTTAATTAATGCAGTAGTAAATACTATATTAAAGGTTGTTAAAAATTTATCTAAAGAATTGCACGAACCATTCTTACCAAAAAAAGAATTTAAATTTATTAATAAAACGCTCAATAATAAAAAATTTATGATAGGCCCATTCGTTAAAAAATTTGAGGATAAATTAAAAAAATTAACAAAATCAAAATATGTTATAACAACTAACACTGGAAGTTCTGCATTACATATATCTTTAAAGCTTATTGATGTTAAAAATAATGACGAAATCTTAATTCCGACTCTTCATTATATATCTAGTGTAAATTCAACCATTTATTGTGGTGCAACCCCTCATTTCGTAGATATTGAAAAAAATTCATTAGGAGTTGATTGTTTAAAATTAGACAATTATCTAGAAAAAATAAGCATTATAAAAAAAAATAAATGTATTAACAAAAGGACAGGTAAAATTATTAAAGCTATAATTATTCTACACACATTTGGGCATTCAGCAGATATTCAAAATATTCTTAAGCTTTGTAAGAAATATAAATTAATTTTAATAGAAGATGCAGCCGAGGCTATTGGTAGTTTTTATAAAAATAGACATTTGGGAACATTTGGAAAAATTGGAATTTTAAGTTTTAATGGTAACAAAACAATATCTACTGCTGGGGGTGGTGCGATACTAACTGGAGATAAAACTTTAGCAAAGAAAGCAAGGTATTTAATCTCAAATTCAAAGACTCCTCATATTTGGAAGTATTCATATAATCAGATTGGCTATAATTATAGAATGCCAAATCTAAATGCTGCAGTTGGATTTTTACAATTAAAATATCTAAAGAAAATTTTAATCGAAAAAAGAAAATTATTCAAAAAATACAAGAAACATTTTTCAAAATTTAGTTTTATAGAGATAATGGATCAACCAAAATTTAGTAAAAGTAATTTTTGGCTTCAAACTTTAATTTTAAATGAAAAAAAACGAAATATTAGGGATCTAATTTTGAAGAAAAGTTATGAAAAGAAGATAATGTTGAGACCTGCGTGGGAATTACTGCACACTTTAAATCATCTAAAAAAATTTCCTAAAATGAATTTAGATAATGCAATTAAAATACATAAAAGGATTATCAATTTGCCTAGTAGTAGCTATAAAATAAGATGATCAATAACAAAAGAAGTTTTGAAAGTGTATTATTTTTCGGGAGGGAAAACTGTAAATATTCAAATAAAATAAAAGAATATTTAAATCAAAATTCTAAAACACTTATTTACCTTGAAAGTAAAGAGAGAAATAAAAAAATCGACATCAGGAAAATAAAAAATAAAAAATTTGATTTTATCTTTTGTTTTAGGAGTTATTTTATTTTAAAAAAAAAATTAATTAATCAATCAAAATATGGTGCTATAAATTTTCATCCTGGACCTCCAAATTTTAGAGGCATTGGGGCAGTAAATTTTGCTATTTATAAAAATAGTAAATTTTATGGGAGCACTGCACATTATATGGATCATAAAATAGATAATGGAAAAATAATTGATGTTGTTAAATTTAAAATAAGTAATAAAAATATTGAAAAAATCTTAGAAAAAACTCATCAAATAATGTTCTCACAAGCAATTAGAGTAATTAAAAATTGTTTAAAGAATAAGAAATATTACTATTCCAAATTTAAAAAAATTAAATTTAGATGGTCTAAAAAATTATATACCACTAAAGATTTAGAGAAATTATATGAAATAAGTGTTGTAAAGAACAAATCAAATTTAGATAGAATAATCAAAGCCACATATACAAAAAACTTTAAACCCTTTTTGAAAATTAAAAATAGAAAATATTTTTTAATTAATAATGATTAAGATAGATAATAAAAAAATTTCAAATAAAAGTTTACCTTTTATAATTGCTGAGATTGGAATTAATCATAATGGAAATATTAATAACGCTTTCAAATTAATTGATTATGCTGTTGCCGCTAAGTGTGATGCAGTCAAATTTCAAACAATAAATATTAAAAATTTAATGATTAAAAATACACCGCTAGCTAAATATCAAAAAAAAACTAGATTCAAAAACATGAATGACTTAATTAAAAAATATAATTTGGAATATCAAGATTTTGTTAAGTTGAAAAATTATTGTAATAAGAAAGGTATCATTTTTTTATCTACACCTTTTGATATAGATAGCGCTAATTTTTTAAATAGAATAAATATACCTGCATTTAAAATTTCTTCGACAGATAATGATAATGTTTTCTTAATTGAAACGATAAAAAGTTTCAACAAACCAGTCATACTCTCTACTGGGATGACAAAAATAAATGAATTAAAAAAAATATTAAAAATAATTAAGTTTAAAAAAAATAAATTAGCAATACTACATTGTGTAAGCAATTACCCCACAGATTTAAAAGACACAAAATTAGGTGCAATTGAGCAAATTAAAAAGTTTGGATACCAAGTTGGTTTTTCTGACCACACAATAGGGTCATCTGCAGCAATTGCAGCGATTGCTAAGGGAGCAGTGATAATTGAAAAACACATTACCCTTAATAATAATATGGAAGGACCAGATCATGACGCATCTTTAGATTGTAAAAAACTAGCCAAATTTGTGAAAGATATTCGTGATGTTAAAATTAGTCTCAAAGATAATAGAAATACAATAAGTAAAAAAGAAAGTTCAACGAAAAAAATTGCAAAAAAATCAATTTATTTCTCTAAAAATTTAAAAAAAAATCATAAAATTAAAAAAAGTGATCTTGTTGCTCTTAGACCGCGAATTGAAGGAATTTCACCAATTGATTACAAGAAAATTATTGGAAAAACTTTAAAGAGCGACGTAAAAACAAACTCAATTTTGAGTTATAAAAAAATAAAATGAAAAAAAAAATTCTTTTTATAACTACATCAAGGTCAGATTATGGATCATGTAAAAATTTAATTTCGTTACTTCAATCGTCAAAAAAAGTAAGTTTTTATTTAGCGGTATCTGGAACTCATCTTTCTAAAAATTTCGGTGAAACAATTCAAGAAATTAAAAAAGATGGAATTAATATTTTTAAAAAAGTTGATATTTTAAGAAATAGCAAAAAAAATAAACTTAATGATGTTGAAATTGTTAATAACACTTTTAAATATTTTAAAAATATTTTTAAAAAAATAAATCCAGACTTTTATATTATTTTTGGTGATAGGTTTGAGATGATACCTTTAGCATACTTAGCCTATTTGAACAGATCTAAAATTATTCACATTAATGGTGGAGAAGTAACATATGGTGCAATAGATGAATCTATTAGACATTCAATTACAAAATTTTCTGATTTTCATTTTGTAGCTAATGAAATTAACAAAAAAAGAGTGATACAAATGGGGGAAAATCCAAAAAATGTTTATAACTATGGATCTTTAAGTGTAGACTCTATAAAAAAAATAAAATTTTATAGTAAAAAGCAAATTGAAAAAAATCTAAAAACAAATCTTTTCAAAAAAAATCTTGTCTTCACATACCACCCTGAAACATATTTAAAAACAAATCAAAATTTAAAAATAAATTTAATTCTTAATTCTCTTAAAAAATACAAAGACATTAAGTTTTTTATTACATCTCCTAACTTTGATAAAGGTTCAGAAGAAATACAAAAAAAAATTATCAACTTTACAAAAAAAAATTCTAATTTTGTTTTCTTCAAATCACTTGGGTATGAGAATTACTTATCCTTAATAAATTTGAGCGATGGAGCAATAGGTAATTCTTCAAGTGGTATAATCGAAGTTCCTACTTTTAAAAAAGCTACAATTAATATTGGTAATAGACAGCAGGGTAGATCAAGAAGTTCATCTATCATAGATTGTAAACCTAATATAAATGCTATTGAAAACGCAATAAAAAAACTTTATTCAAAATCATTTCAAAACAAAATAAAAAAGGTTAATAATGTTTATGAAAAACCCAATGCTACATTAAGAATTTACTCTAAAATTCTACAGATAACAAAAAAAAAAGATGTAATTAAAAAATTTTACTTAAATATCTAAATCATTACATTTGCAGATCTTTTAACTTAATTTTAGTATTGGAATTGACTGATAAATCTATAACTTCACATTCTAAAATTTCTTTTACTCTTTTTTGATAATTTAAAAAATTTAAATTCCCTTTGATATCTCTACTTTCAGTAAAATTTGCATCTGTCGAATTTTCAATATTATTAATCACTAAATTCTTAAAATATTCCTCTTTTTTATAATTTTTAGAAATAAAAAAAGCATTATTTCTTAATAAATTAGTTCCCACAAAATAAAAGTTTTTTTCATTCATTATTTCTATTGCAGCCTGTAATGACATGCCAAAGCATAAATTAGAATAATGATATTTTTTTCTATCAAAATTAGTAATATTTGGAACTGATACCTTAAGATTTTTTCCAAATATTGGATTAAATTCTACTATTGCAATTTTGCTAAAATCTTTAGGTAATTCTTTCAAAATCCAATAGTCAATACCATCAATATCTAAACTAAAAATATCAAGATTGTTTAAAGTATCAGCTTCTCTCATAATTTTAATTATGTTATTCGGATTTACAAAATCATTTACAATTTTTAACTCACCTTTCCATAGACTAAAATTTTTTTTAATCTTTTCCTCTAAATTTTCCAAACAATCTACTACTGTTCCTTTTGGAGAACATCTTTCAAATATAAATCTTGTGTTTGACTCCGTATAATCACCTACTCCAATCTCAATATATTTTGGCTTTTCAATTTTTAATTGATATAATAAATAATCCAGTATTCCATCCTCACCATTTTGAGAAAAAATTTTATAGTCAACATCACTTAATTTATTTACTTTTGAATAATTTTTTCTCATTAAAAGTATATGAGATAAACCTATCATATATAATTTCCTATTTTGATATTTTCGAAAAAAGAAATTGTAGATTAATTTTTTCATTTTAGATTTTATTAAAGTATGGTTGAAATTTTTTTTTTGTTGCAATTGATTTGAGAATTTTTGAATTTTTCGAAAAGAATAAGTAATCACTTGGGGTATCTAAAGTAAGTCTAAGATGAGAATAATTTTTTTTCAATAATCCTGTATAATTTCTTTTTTTATCAAAATAATTTTTGTAAATCCATGGTGTTACATGCTCTTTTTCATCCTTTTTTTTTGCAGAGTTATAGGTTTTCTTGAGCAACTGAAACTTTATAATCTCGCAGTCAAACCCATGAGGAACTAATCTAGGCTTATTATTTGTTAAAAAATTAACCTTGTTATTTTGGTAAATTTTAATCATTCTAGATACTAAGAAAGGGTTAATAAATGGGCAATCAGATGTAATACGAATGATGTTTGGAGACGAAAATTTTTTAGCACAATAAAAATATCTTTTTAAAACATTATTTGGATCTCCTTTTAGAAAAAAAATATCTACTTTTAGTTTTTTTGCAAATAAAACGAAAATATCTTTGTACTCATCATCAGGACAAGCTAAAATTACTTTTCTTACATTTTTAATTTTTTTTAAATTAGCTATAAAAAAACTTAGAAAATTAGTGTCTAAAAATTTCAAAAAAATTTTACCTGGAAGTCTAGTTGATTTAAATCTTACTTGTGTAATTATGTCAAAAATCATAAATTTCTGTACTTTTTAAGTTTAATAAAGTATTTATACAATATTTGAATACATTTTATATATATGAATTATGTTCAAATAAGAACACATATAAAAATCAAGATTAATAAATGATTTACTGCAAAAATTGTTTTTATCCTTCAACTAAGCCTGATCTAGAGTTTAATAAAGACGGAATTTGTAATGCATGCGTTTCATTTGCTAACAGAAAAAAAATAAATTGGGAAAAAAGGGAAAAGGATTTTCGAAAGATAGTTAGCGTTGTTAAAAAAAAAAGAATAGGAGATTATGATTGTATTGTCCCTGTTAGTGGGGGAAAGGATAGCACGTGGCAAGTAATTA
>MDTA01141614.1_pt1 | contig 10180 bp, 12 predicted proteins | sample 811151 | NCBI WGS metagenome assembly MDTA01 (sample SAMN05326648, study PRJNA326480) | marine metagenome | isolation source: seawater | place: Indian Ocean: South | collected 2010 | reverse complement strand
CATAGTCGTTAACACCTATTCTTGTAATGTTCCTGTTACGACAAATACAAAGTAAGTACAAAGCACTTTTTAAGCGTTGTAATAACGCAGTTTGTAGACTATACGATTATTGAGTGGGAGTGAGAAATATCTATGAAACCCTATAATAATAGATTCTTAATAACTATATTTTTTAGGTTTTTTTCCAAAAAATAAATAAGCAAATCCAAATAGTAAAATTGGCATTAGAGGTAATAGGTATCTCATATGACCTATAGCTATTATTGGCACCACTAAATAAACAAAGACAATTAAAAAAGATATATCTTTTTTGAAAGATACGAATTTTATAAACCCATATAAACCAATTGAATGAATGATTATTAGAATAAAAGAAGTGAACAACGAAAGTAAATCAATAATTTCATATTCAGAGATAAATACCCTGCTAATTGCAACTGATTCTCTAAAGCCAAGAGTATAAACAAGATTAGAAATTACTTTTATAATAAAATTAATTTCTGAATTTATGTTTGCAAATCTATAACTAAAAGACATAACAGGTATATATGACATCGCAGCAAATATAAATAACAAGAATGGATAGATTAGTTTTTTATCAGCATTTCTAAATTGAGAATAAATTTCCCAAAGAGCTAATATAAAAAATACTGGAATCAGGGCTACTCTAAAATTCATCAGCACTAAAGACAATAAAACAAATAATACATCAATATTTTTATTATTTATTTTGTAATAAAATATTAAGAAAATGCCAAGCGTGGCAAAAATATCTGTATAAAATCTAAAGAAATATATATTCATATACGGATGAGTAACAAATAGCACTATCAATAAGTATTTACCATATTTATTTAAATATTGTTCAGTAGTATTAAAATAAGCAATTAAGATTAATAAATTTATAAGCGCAGCTATAAAAATAAATCCTGGTGATTTATATGTAATTTCTTGGCCAGTTATCGAAGATAAAGAACAAAAGATTTTACCATAAGGCATATTTATCCAAGAATCTACCGGGCACTTATTATAAGCTGCATAAAAATCAGGATAAGTAAACATATCCCAGCCAAGAAATATCGCAAAGAAGTACAATGTACTCGCAGCAAGTATTATCTTGGTAATAATCAGAGTTGAGATATATTTATTTATCATTAATTTCTTATGATATCTCTTTTGAATATGGTATCCATGAATCTTTGACCATATCTTTTAGATTTCTTTTTGATTTCCATTTCATAATTTTGTTAATTTTTGAAGCATCAGCATAACTTGATATTACATCACCTGGCTTTCTTTTGATAAATTCGTAGTTGATTGATATTTTGTTATGTTGAATAAAGCTCTTAGTTAAATTTAAAATAGTAACGGGATTGCCAGTACCAACATTGAAAACGTCATATCCAGTAAAAGAATTTATATAATCAATGGACTTCACATGTGCATCCATTAAGTCATCTATATGTATGAAATCTCTCTCACACGTCCCATCTTGCGTAGGATATTCATTCCCATAAATTTTTAAAGATTTATTCCTTTTTAAAGCAACTTTAATTATTTCCTGCATTATTGTTCCATTTTCTTCATCTAAGAACTCTTTGAATAAGTTACTTGAATGAAATCCAATAGGATTGAAATATCTCAATGAAATACCATCAAAACAACCTAAATTACAGGCATCTTTTATCAATTCTTCACAGGCTAATTTTGTATCTGCATATGTTGAAATTGGTTTTAAATTTGTATTTTCTATAATAGGTTGTATTTCTTGATTGCCATAAACCGCAGCAGACGAGCTATAGATTATTTTTTTACAATTATAGGACTTCATAGAATTTATAATATTAGTAGTAGATATAATATTATTCTTGATATATAAATCTGGATTAGTAATAGATTCTTGTACCGACTTCAAAGCAGCTAAATGCATTACTAAATCTGGCTTATGCTTGATAAATATTTCATCAACAGCCGAAGAATCCGATGCGATATCTAACTTATAAAATGTAAAGTTTTCTTTAAAACCTTCTTCAAGCTTTAATGTATTCTCTGGGCTTGAATTGACATAGCTATCTATCCCTATAATTTTATGACCTATATTTAATAAATCATAAGCAAGTGGAGCACCTAGGAAACCAGCAGATCCTGTCAAAAGAATATTCATACTTTTGTTATCCATGGCTAATTATATCTATATAATCTATGTATGTTCGATAAAATTTATATATTAGTACCTGTATTTAATGAAGAAAAAAAAATTAAGAGTGTTGTCTCTGAATTACAAAAGGTCTTTAAAAATATAATTGTTGTAAACGATGGCTCATCAGATGCCTCACAAGAGATACTTGAATCCTTAGACGTGACTGTTTTAAACCATTCAATTAATTTAGGACAAGGCGCAGCAATATCAACTGGATTTAAATATATTCAAGATTTAAATAATGCAGAAGCTGTTGTAACTTTTGATGCAGACGGTCAACATTCTATTGAAGACGCTAAAGCCTTTGCTAAAGAAATTATTTTATGTGATGAAGAAATTATATTTGGGAGCAGGTTTATAAGAAATAAGGCAAACATACCATTTATTAAAAAGATTGTTTTATCAATAGTAGTGATGTTTACAAATAGACTTAGCAGAATTAATTTGTCAGATGCTCATAATGGTTTAAAAGCAATAAAAAAAGATTCTTTAAAAAAAATTGATATTACTATAGATGGATTTGGTTTTGAATCTCAGATAATACATCAGGTCTCAAAAAAAAATATCACATACAAAGAAATGCCTACAAATACAATTTATACAAGTTACTCAAAAAATAAAGGACAGAAGTTAATAAATGGATTGATAATATTAGAAGACTTATTTAAATCAAGAGGCTCCAAATGATTTTTAAGATAATTTTTATTTCTATTTTTTTTATATTATTTATATATAGTTTCGTAAGACCATTTTATAGTTCAGTTGCTAGATGGTTTTTGATGATTGGATCAATATTAGGCATACTCAGTATCTTAGGAGCTGAGTATACTCAATTAATTGCAGATTTTTTAGGGATTGGGAGAGGGGCAGATGTTTATTTATATCTTGGTTTGGTAACAATATTTTTGTTTGTAGCATTTACAATAAATCGTTTCGATGCTTTAAACCAAAAGATATCTCTTTTGGTGAAAGAGCTTGCTATTGCAAATGCAAAGAAAAACAAAAATAAAGAAGAATAAGCTCTCCTCAATAATATAATTAATGCTGTAACGACGTTACCACTTTATTGCTTTTAAAATTTCTTCTTTTGATGTGTTGTATCTTTTATTAGATAAAGATTTTTTCCAGTTAACGGATTCAATATTTAATATATTAGATATATATATTTTTTTTGAAAAGATAGATTTAAATATAATAAATGGCAATAACTTTATAAAAGCCTTTCTTTCTGTTTTGTATATGTATGCTATTTTCAAACAGTCTGCCCAGCAAAATAAATGATATTTATTTGATATGAAATATTGTTCTTGACTTTTTAGGGGTCTAAAAACACTTATTGGAATAAATAACGTTTTCCTATAATTATATGCAGGTATATAAAAGGGAGTCACCCCATAAGCTTTTGCAAATTTATCGACAATTAATGCTAAAGAGTCATGATCCGGGTGACCTCCCTCAAAATTTAATGTAATAATATGATTAAAGTTTTCTTTAGAATGCAACTTTTCGATATTCTCATAAATGTTTTTTGAAGAAGCGCTTAGTTTCAAGTCCTCAACCTTAAAAATATCATTAAGATAGGTTATATTTTCTTTTTCACAACCTAACAACTCTAAAGCGGAAATACTTTCAGATCTTCTTTGCCTTTTTCTTTCTTCAGAATCAAAAATTCTTTCCGCACAGAATATAATTTTTAGTTTTTTAGAATTATATTTAGTTATACTCTTGATTAATGGAACAAGTGCAAATTCATCATCTAAGTGAGGCAAGATAATTAGTATATTATTTGAAATATCCATATTTAGATAAGTTAAATCCTTGACTATACCCTTTATTATTTAGTTTATGTTATAAGCCGATATAGAAAAAGTAAAACATAAATCATTCCTTTGTTCTTGTTATAAGCATTTCTAATATTTTTCTTGATAGTATCAATATGCTGTATAACTAATATGAAAAAATGTAGTATTATCAGACTATGAAGGAGGCACCAAATAATAATTATTCTTTTGAAGCTATAGATACTTCTGAGTCAGGATTAAAAGCTCTATCAAAATTTCTTTCTAATACCTTTAAAAGCTCAAAATTCACTTCAGATTATTTAGACTGGATGTACAACCAGAATCCTGTTGGAGGTGTTGTCGGATTCAATGCTATTTTTGAAAATAAATTAGCTGCTCATTATGCCTTAATACCTTTAGAAGCCAATTATAAGAATCAAAAAATAAAAGCTCTTCTATCTTTAAACACAGCAACTGGCTCTATGCATCAAGGACAGGGGTTATTTACAATCCTAGCAAATAAAACATATATGAAATGTAAAGATTTGGGCTTTGACATTGTATTTGGAGTTGCAAATGCTAATAGTATTCATGGCTTTATTAAAAAACTTGGTTGGAACTACATAGATCAATTGGATACCTGTATTTCTTTAACTTTGCCCAAGAAAATTGAAATTGAAAAACTAAAGCATTGTTTAACCCTTCCTCTATCTAATAGTACGACTAAATGGAGATTGTCAAACCCAAATTGTAAATATTACAAATGCAACTTCGGAAAAATTAATATAGTTGCCAAAGATATTAATTATTTTGCTCGGTCTATTTTAAAAATAAGTCAAACTAATTCTGATGATACAAATTTTTTAATGCCTAAGATAAATTTTTGGGTAGGGATATCTAATTCATATTCATGGAAAAAAGGTTTTCTGAATGGTTTTAAGATACCAGAATTTTTAAAGCCAAGCCCATTACACTTAATTTATAAGAATCTTTCTTCTGAGATAGATCTCAATAGAAGAAATATTCATTTTGAAGCAATTAATTTTGATGCATTTTAATAAATTCAAGATGAATGATGCAATAAAATACTATGGCTTGATAATTATCTGTTATCTAATAGAGCTATATTTATTCAATTTTTTTCAATTTATAAAATTTATTCAACCTGAGATAATCAATTTTTTTATAAGATTTATTATGGTGATACTTACAGCAGGTATTATTAAATTTTTTGTATTTAGAGATAGTAAGAATTTTTTTCAATTATTTTTTATTTTAAGCATAATCAATCCTGTTATGTCTAGCACCTCACTATTTCTTTTATTTGGAATGCTAGGGATGAACATCATTATTGCAAAAATTATAGGAGATATTTTTACTTCATTAATTTTATTCTATGTTTTAAATTTTTTTTTAAAGGATTAGACTTTCGGATTATTTAAAATATATAAAAATACATAGTTAATACTTAAGATATTTTGAAGTTAATAGACTACAAAAAGAATATGCCTTGAGTTTAAAGGTTAGTGGCAAAGTCTACTATTTTTATTTTATTTGATGAGCAAAACGTTTCCCAATTTGTTAACTCAGTCCATTTATATGCAAATACAAAATCAATTCCGAAATTATTAGCACATTCATAATCATATTTACTATCACCAATAAAAAGAGCAGGCATTACTATGTTTCCTTTTTTGATCTGCCTTCTAAAAATTTCAATTTTTGGAGTGGGGCTGCCAAATATACCCTTATCAAAGAAGTCAGTAAGACCTCTTTTATCAAACACATACTGCAACTCTGACTGATCGCCTCCAGAAATAATCATCCATGCAGAATTTTTAGAAGAATTTCTTAGCTCTTCTAAACCATCAACTAGCTCACATTTGCATAAACCATCAATAACATAATTGCTGAATTGGTCTAGAAGAGAATCAACAGTTAGGCCTTTATTTGTTATTACATCAGGATGAAGAATTTCATTTATAAAATAGTTGAATTTAACATATCTAGAAACTCCTCCGTTCTCTTTATTGTAAGAAACTAATTTTTCTGCTTCTTCTTCTCCATAATTTTTAGCTACAATTCTAAATGCATCGGTTTTTAGTTTATTAGAGTTAAGAATTACTCCATCGCAATCAAATACTATTGTTTTATAGTCTTGAAAATTCATTATTGTAGTTTTTTCAATTCTTGTTCTACTTTTAATACATCGCTTGGCACATCTACTGCAAGGCTTCCAGGTTTACATTCAAACATGTATATTTCTTCATTAAGATCTAGAAACCTTAAGATCTCTATGTCTTCGCTTTTTTCTATGTCAGTCTTATTTTTATATTTTGAAAACTTTTTTAATTGTTCTTTATTAAAGCCATATATGCATACTTGTTTCTTATATCTTTCTGGTTTATTACTTTCATCTTTAAAACCAGGTATAGCATTTCTTGACATGTAAATTAATTTATTTTCATGTGTTGTTGCTACTTTAGGAATGTTAATATTTGTAGGTTCTTCATTAGAATCCATCCAACAAAAACCATTAATAATAGCATCTGGTTTTTGTTTTTTAATTTCTATGCATTTAATAATATCTTGGGGATCAATTAATGGTTCATCACCTTGGACATTGATATATATATCGTAATCAACCAATGATGCTGCTTCAGCAATTCTATCCGTACCTGTAAGATGGTTTGGGCTAGTCATTAGTGATTTATAACCATTATTATTTACCTCTTCTGCAATTCTTTTGTCATCTGTGGCAATAAAAACATTTTCTCTTCCAACTGCTATTGCTGAAATATCTGCAACCCAGATAATCATTGGTTGATCAAGTAGTTTAGTAAGCGGTTTACCAGGAAATCTAGAAGAGTTGTATCTAGCTGGAATAATTACACAGGAGCTAGCCATTATAAGCCATACACACTTTTAGATTCCAATCCTTTAATTCTGGTAGGCGTTATTGCAATTAAATTAGGACTTTTTATAGATTCATTATATTTATTAATAATTTTTTGGATTTCCATATTTCTATCATCTCCAGCAGGATATCCATTAAAACCTGCCATAAATATATTTTTTGCTTCGCCAGATCTAGCTACAGCTAGAGCATACGCAATAACAAGGGATGACGGCGTGGTACACCATTTATCTTTGAATACAAATTTTGTTTTATCAAAACTTAAACCATAATCCAAAATTTCTTTATTTTTTAAAGCACCCTTAAGTGCATCAGGTAGCATAGAAAAGGGCGTAATCAATGGTTGTTCTAAATTAAGATGTGAGTCTAGGTCAGCAAGCAATCTAACTGGATGAGAGGCTATCCTATAATTTATGCATGATGAACTTATTTCGGACTGAGTATTTAATGCCATTACAATCGGCTTATTTTTTTTAATGAAAGTTTCTATAGCAGACTTATGATTTTTTATACCATCGCCACCACCAAGTATAAGCACGTCATTTTGTTTAAAAACATCTTTTGGCGACCAGCTACCTTTTACCTTATCTTTAAAGAAACGTTTTGCTCCTTCCATATTATCGAAACTAAACTTTTTACCACCTTCTTTTTGAAGATGTTCAATAACTGATATGATGTCTTCTTCACTATATCTTGAGTCACTAAGCATTTCTTGAATGTATTTTGGATGGATGCCATATTTTCCAGCTAAATAATAGTATGTATTTGTACCCCACTTATGAAGCGATTTCATTGGTGAAAAATGTTTTCTAATTACTTCCATCATTGGAACCATATTTGTATTGGTTGACCTTATTTCATCTAGTTCGATAATAAATTCTTCTGTTTTTGTATTCCCAGGACCTCTGCCCATACCAGTTATAGTAGCATCAATCCATGATGCACCAGCCTCTATAGCGCTTAAAGAATTTGAGAGACCTAGACCCATATTATCATGTGTATGTATTCCAATATTCTTATCCCAGTTCTGGCGAATTAAACTAATGATTCTAGATACATCTGACGGCTTCATACTTCCCATGCTATCTGCAAAATATAAGACTTCTATAGAAGATGATGATGCCATTTCTGACATTTCTAGAATTTCGACATCTTTTCTATCAGCTATTTGCATTAAATTTATGCCAACTCTGTATCCCTTTGAAGTTAATATTTCTGATGCACTAAAAGCAGCATTTAGCTCATGAAAGTGACAAGCAAATCTGATTAAATCTACAGGTGAATCATGCGCATCAACTGGAAAAAGTTTTTTTATAGCTTCTTCATAACCAATTTCAGAACATAAATCAGACCCATTGACCATAACACCTATTGTCATTCCTTTGGGTATATTAAGTGATCTAAGAAAAGAGTCTGTTGAAAAAGCAAATGGGCCTTTAAAGCCATTATTCTTTAAGAATCTAAAACCTATCTCAACTACATCTACTTTAGCAGCACTCATTGATTGAAGATAATCGTTAGTTAAATCTTGATTAAAATCCCAAGAATTGTAATATCCACCATCTCTTAAAGTGCAATCCAGAAAGGTAATGTCTTGTTTCATATAATAAGCAAGCTATAAAATAAAAGTATTATAATATAAAATGAATTTCAATGAGAGCACTCAAAAAAATTCTATCCAAAATTAGAAACATAGGAATAGTAGAGGCATTTTATATAGTTCTTAAAAGAATAAAGTATAAAAAAATGCTAAGAGCAAATTCTATTGAAGAACGATTTAATATAATTTATAGGGAAAATCATTGGTCAAGTGAAGAGTCTATAAGTGGAGATGGGTCTGAGATAGAATATACACATAATTTACGGAAATGGCTAATTAAAAAAATAGGCGAATTAGGTATAAAAAAATTGGTAGACGCTCCATGTGGTGACTTCAATTGGATGAAGCTTGTGGTTCAAGAGGTAGATATCAATTATATTGGCATTGATATTGTGCAAGATATTATTACTGCTAATAATAGTCTTTACAAAGAGGCTAATATAAGTTTTGATGTTGGGAATATTTGTGAAGATACATTGCCAGCATGCGATTTATTAATAGTTAGAGACTGCTTATTTCATTTATCTTTTGAAGATATAGATAAGTTTTTAAAAAATATTTCTAACTTAGAATATAAATATTTACTTACGACGAATCATATTCTTGATAAGAATTACATTAATGTAGATATAAAATCAGGTGATTTTAGGAATATAAATATCTATAACAAACCTTTTAATTTTAGAAATAAAGATATTATTGATAGAGTTGATGATTTTCCAGAAAATCATACTTTAACACCTCGCGAAATGATTCTTATAGAAAAACAAAATGTACCTCCTTCGATATCTAGTTTTTTATAAAGATTCTATCATTAACTTTAGATGAAAAACTTGTATTCAATGAATGGCACTCAGGATTTAAAAGAAATTTTATCAAATGTTAAGAATATAGCTGTTGTGGGAGCGAGCCCTAAATCCGATAGAGATAGCTATGTGGTCATGGAAGCGCTTATGCATTCTGGATATGAAATATTTCCTGTAAATCCTATTTATGAAGGCAATAAAATTTTAGGAAAGACATGTTATCCAAATCTTAAAGCAATTAAAGAAAAAGTTGATATGGTAGATATATTTCGAGCAAAAGATTTTATATTTGACCTTACAAAAGAAGCCATAGAAATTAAAGCAGCTGTTTTATGGATGCAAGAGGGGCTTATTGATGAAGAGGCAGCCAATCTAGCAAGAAATAAATCTATGATAGTGGTAATGGATGAGTGCCCAAAGAAAGTTTTAGAAACATGAAATTGGACTAATTAAAATTTTTAGCATTTAATAAAATTATGAATAAGAGATCAAACAATATTCTAAAACAAGATAAAGTTGAGGATGGAATACTTCGTCTTATTCTTAATGATCAAGAAAATAGAAATGCTATGTCAAAAACTATGATGGAACAGTTGAAAAACATTTTAAATAGTGCTTCTTTAGATGATTCAGTTAAAGTTATTGTAATCGCTGCTACTGGCGATGTTTTTTCTTCTGGGCATAATTTAAAAGAAATAACCGATGCTAGAGAAAATGAAGATGCAGGTGAAGCATATTTTTATAGTCTTTTTAATTTATGTTCATCCTTAATGCAGTTAATTGTGAACTGTAAAAAACCTATTATTGCAGAGGTAAATGGTATTGCTACTGCTGCTGGGTGTCAGTTAGTAGCAAGCTGTGACTTAGCCATATCAT
>MDTA01044741.1_pt1 | contig 10180 bp, 8 predicted proteins | sample 811151 | NCBI WGS metagenome assembly MDTA01 (sample SAMN05326648, study PRJNA326480) | marine metagenome | isolation source: seawater | place: Indian Ocean: South | collected 2010 | reverse complement strand
TAATAGGAGATGAGAAAGATGTTGGTTATATAAGGTTAAAATCATTTAACGAAAATAGTGACAAACAATTTTTAAAATCTGTAAAAGAATTTGAAAAAAAACCAAAGATCAAAGGCTATGTCCTTGATCTAAGAAATAATCCTGGCGGTCTATTAACGCAAGCAATAAATATAACTGATTTTTTTTTAGAGGATGGGGAAATCGTTTCAACAAAAGGAAGAAAAGTTTCTGAAACAAGAAAATTTTTCGCCAGAAAAGGTGACGAAGTTAAAGGTAAACCGATAATAGTTTTGATTAATAACGGATCTGCTTCAGCTTCAGAAATCTTCGCAGGTGCTCTTAAGGATCATAAAAGAGCAATAATCCTAGGAGAGAATTCCTATGGTAAAGGCTCTGTACAATCTATAATACCTCTAACAAATGGTGGAGGAATGAGGTTGACTATTTCAAAATATTATTTACCCTCTGGTAAATCAATCTCTGAAGTTGGAGTTACACCTGATATACAAGTTGAAGCAGAGGGTGATGACTTTTTAATTAATTCAGATAAAGATAATCAACTAGATTACGCAATAAAACTTTTTAAATCTTAATTAAATGAGTATAAAAAAACTTCCTATGCGAAATGGCGTAGGAGTAATAATCCTGAACAAAAATAACGAGGTTTTTGTGGGAAAAAGAAAAGATAATCCTTCTGATAAATGGCAAATGCCGCAAGGAGGTGTTGATGGAGAAGAGAGCTATTTGGCAGCAATGAAAAGAGAGCTTCTTGAGGAAACGAGCATAAGAAATATAGAAGTGGTTAAAGAGATTGACGGATTTTTTGAATACGAGCTTCCAAAAAACTTAGTTGGTATTATTTGGAAAGGGAAGTTTAGAGGTCAAAAACAAAAGTGGTTTATTACAAAATTTACCGGGACTGAGGAAGAAATTAATTTAAACACTAAGAATCCTGAATTTATTGAATGGAAATGGCTGCCCCCAGATAAACTTCCTGAAGTAATCGTAGATTTTAAAAAAGATATGTATTTTAAACTTCTAGAAAATATAAAAAAACTAATTAAATAACTTTTTTTAAAGTTTCTACTTTATAAGATAGTAAGTATCTTTCTTTATCTGAAATTTCGTTATTAGCAATTTTTTTCTCCGCCTCATTAATAATTACATTTAAAGAATTCTTATTTATACTTGAAAGATCTTTTGCCGTTGAGGTTAAAATCAATAAAGTATTATTTGAGAATTCTACAATTCCATCTTCGACAAAGAATTTTTTTTCATTTTCTCCAATTACTTTTATTATTCCTGGTCTAAGAAAAGTTATTAAGGGTATATGATCTTTCATTATACCCATTTCTCCCTCATAGGATGGTATTGTTACTTCTAAAGTATTTTCTTTTAAAATTGATCTATCGGGAGATATTATTTCAACTACAAAATTTTCAGACATTATTTACTGTCTTTAGCTAGTTTTTCTGCTTTTTCTATAACTTCCTCTATTCCTCCAACCATATAGAAAGCTGCTTCTGGTAAATGATCGTACTCTCCTTTACAAATTGCATCAAACCCTTTAATTGTTGAGTCCAAATCTACCAATTTTCCTGGTGAGCCAGTAAATACCTCTGCCACAAAAAAAGGTTGAGATAAAAATCTTTGTATCTTTCTTGCTCTTGCAACAGTGAGCTTGTCCTCTTCTGAAAGCTCATCCATACCTAGAATTGCAATTATATCTTGCAGCGATTTATACGCTTGTAAGATTCTTTGTACATCTCTAGCAACTCTATAGTGTTCATCGCCGACTATTCTTGGATCCAAGATTCTTGATGTAGAGTCTAAGGGATCAACTGCAGGATAAATTCCAATTTCAGCTATTTGTCTTGATAATACTGTAGTTGCGTCAAGGTGAGAAAATGATGTGGCTGGTGCAGGATCTGTTAAATCGTCAGCTGGAACGTATATAGCTTGGACTGAGGTTATTGATCCTTTGTCAGTTGATGTAATTCTCTCTTGTAAATTACCCATATCAGTTGCTAAAGTAGGCTGATAACCTACAGCTGAAGGAATTCTTCCTAAAAGGGCTGAAACCTCTGAGCCGGCTTGAGTAAATCTAAAAATATTGTCAACGAAAAATAGAACGTCCTGACCCTCTTTGTCTCTAAAATATTCTGCAACAGTCAGCCCAGTTAAGGCTACTCTAGCCCTTGCTCCTGGTGGCTCGTTCATCTGTCCATAAACTAATGCAGCTTTTGATCCCTTACCTTCAGTCTTTATAACCCCGGACTCTATCATTTCATGGTAAAGATCATTACCTTCTCTAGTTCTTTCACCAACTCCCGCAAAAACTGAAAATCCTCCATGTGCTTTAGCGATATTATTAATTAATTCCATTATAGTCACAGTTTTTCCAACACCTGCACCGCCAAATAAACCTATTTTTCCACCTTTTGCATATGGTGCTAATAGATCTATAACTTTAATACCAGTAACAAGTTGTTCTGTCTCTGTTGCTTGATCTGTAAATTTTGGCGCTGATCTATGTATAGGCCATTTTTCTTTTGTCTTTACCTCTCCTTTTTCATCTATCGACTCCCCAACTACATTTATTATTCTCCCTAAAGTTTCTGGTCCTACAGGAACACTAATAGGTGATCCAGTGTTAACTACATCGTCTCCTCTTTTTAGTCCCTCAGTTGCATCCATTGCAATTGTTCTAACGTCATTTTCTCCGAGGTGCTGAGCAACTTCTAATATCAGCTTGTTTCCTGAATTGTTTACTTCTAGAGCAGTATAAATTTCTGGTAAATTACTCTCAAAATTTACGTCAACGACTGCACCTATAATTTGAGTTATTTTTCCGTTTTTTGTCATTTTACAAACTCTCTGCTCCTGAAATAATTTCGATTAATTCTTTTGTGATAGATGCTTGTCTGCTTCTATTGTAATTAATGGTTAACTTATCAACTAAATCGCCTGCGTTTCTCGTGGCGTTATCCATAGCTGTCATCCTAGAACCTTGTTCGCTAGCGGCGTTTTCCAAAAAAGCTTTAAAAATTTGAGTTGATATATTTTTTGGAAGTAAATCTTCTAAGATTTCATCTTCATCAGGTTCAAATTCGTAAGACGAGAGATTTTTTTCATCGGTAGCAATAGATTTATTGTCTGCTGGTATAATTTGCTGAGCTTGAGGAATTTGAGTTATCACATTTTTAAAATTGTTATAAAATAAGATACACTTATCAAATTCATTGTTACTAAATAAATTAATAATCTCACCTCCAACTTCTTCAGCTTCCTGAAATGAGATTTGTTTTTTATCTTTAAAAGTAAATTTTTTGATAACATATTTACCGTACTCTCTTTTAATTTGGTCTAAACCTTTAGAGCCTACTGTAATTATTTTTAAGTTTTTTCCATCATCAAGAATCTTTTTAAAGTTATTTTTAGCAAGCTTACAAATATTAGAATTAAACCCTCCACAAAGTCCTCTATCAGCAGTTAGTACTACACATAAATAAGTTTTATCGTTACCCGTTCCAACGAGAAGTTTTGGAGCATTTTCTTTATCATTAATTGATTTTGTTAAATTCAAAATTATGTTTTGCATTTTTTGACTGTAAGGCCTTCCTTTTTCAGCATTTTCCTGGGCTTTTCTCAATTTTGCAGCTGCTACCATTTTCATTGCTTTTGTGATCTTTTGAGTAGATTTTACACTCTTAATTCTTTTTTTAAGATCATCTAAACTTGGCATTATTTATTTCCTTTTTTGTATTTCTCAATTATTTCTGTGAGCAATTTTTCGGTAGTTTCCTCTAATTTTCCAGAGGATTGAATAGCTTCTACAATTTCAGGTTTTTCAGATTTAATTTTTTCAATTACATCCTTTTCAAACTTTTTAATTTTTCCTAAATCAACGTCATCTAAGTAACCTTTGACACCTGTGAAAACTGATACAACTTGTTCGGCGACCGTCATAGGAGAATATTGATCTTGTTTTAAAAGCTCAGTAAGTTTTGCACCGCGATTTAGTAGTTGCTGTGTAGAAGCATCTAAATCTGAACCAAATTGAGCAAAAGCGGCCATTTCTCTGTACTGTGCCAATTCTAATTTTATGGAGCCAGCAACTTTTTTCATTGCTTTAGTTTGAGCAGCTGAACCCACCCTGGATACTGACAAACCAACGTTTACTGCAGGTCTAATTCCTTGATTAAATAATTCAGTCTCTAAAAAAATTTGACCGTCTGTGATAGAAATAACATTAGTTGGTATATAAGCAGATACATCTCCAGCTTGTGTTTCAATTATAGGTAAGGCTGTTAGAGATCCTCCCCCGCTTTTATCACTTAATTTTGCTGCACGCTCCAAAAGTCTGCTGTGTAAATAAAATACATCTCCAGGATAAGCTTCTCTTCCCGGTGGTCTTCTTAATAATAAGGACATTTGCCTGTATGCTACAGCTTGTTTTGATAGATCATCATAAACTATAAGAGCATGCATACCATTATCTCTAAAATATTCACCAATTGTACATCCGGTATAAGGAGCTAAAAATTGTAAGGGAGCTGAGTCAGAAGCTGTAGCTGCAACAATTGTAGTATATTTTAAAGCTCCAGCTTCTTCTAATGTTTTTGTTATTTGAGCGACAGTTGAACGTTTTTGACCAATAGCAACATAAACACAATATAGTTTTTTCTTTTCATCTTTTGACTCATTTATTTTTTTTTGATTAATAATTGCATCAATTGCCACTGCAGTTTTACCTGTTTGTCTATCACCAATAATTAATTCTCTTTGGCCTCTTCCAATGGGGATCAATGAGTCTATCGACTTTAAACCAGTTTGCATTGGCTCGTTAACAGATTGTCGAGGAATAATACCAGGAGCTTTTACTTCCACACGCTTTCTCTCTTTTACAGAGAGTGAACCTTTGCCATCAATTGGATTGCCTAGTCCATCGACCACTCGACCTAGAAGCTCTTTACCTACTGGAACATCTACAATTGCATTTGTTCTTTTAATAGTGTCACCCTCCTTGATATTTCTATCGTCACCAAAAATAACAACACCAACATTGTCATTCTCTAAATTTAAAGCCATTCCTTTGGATCCATCTTCAAATTCTACCATTTCTCCGGCTTGAACATTATCTAAACCATAAACTCTTGCTATACCATCTCCAACTGACAAAACTTTTCCAATCTCAGAAACCTCAGCCTTTTCTCCGAAATTTTTTATCTGATCTTTTAATAATTTTGTAACTTCAGAAGGATTTATTGTCATTTAATTTTCTAACATCGCAAGTTTATACTTTTTAAGTTTATTTTTAATTGAAGTGTCAATCATAAAACTTCCTAATTGTATCTTTACCCCTCCAATTAATTCTTTATCAACTTTATAGTTAAATTTTATAGATGATCCCATTGTTGCAGATAAATCCTTGCTTATAGTCTCTATTTCCGATTTAGACAGATCTTTTGATGAAATTAATGAGGCTTCTAGTTCACCTCTTTTTTTTGAACAGAGTTTTAAAAAGCTTTCTGAGATTTTGTTAACATAAAAAATTCTTCTCTTTTCAATTAATAGTAAGAAAAAGTTTTTTAAATTTTTAGAGAAATTTAATCTATTTGACAATAAATCAAAAAATTTATTTTGTTGACTAATGCTTTGGGTTGGGTCTTTAATAAAGTTTTTAATCTCTAAACTCTTATTAAGTAAAGATTGAAATTGTTTGATATCATTTTCAGTTTTTTCTAACTCACTTGTCTCGTTAGATAGCTCAAATAAAGCGCGCGAGTATCTTTCTGAGGTTTCTGTTGAGAAAGATTTGTTTGTGCTCATTTTATTAGTAAGAATTTTTAGTGAAATTATGCAGAGGTCGTACCATAAGAGTATAACTTGATCAAGTTGCCAATTACGGAGTTAAGCAAAATTGATAGGGTCCACATCAACCGTAAGTTTAATTTTTGATGAGATTTTAAGCCTATTCAGTACATTAGTGATTTTTTTTTGCATTAAAAACCTACTATTGAACCTAATCAATAATCTCGTTCTGAAATTTTTTTTAATTTTAAGCAATGGAGAGTCTACTGGTCCCAAAATTTCTAACTCCTTAATTAAGTTAAGTTTCGCTTTAATTTCGCGAGCTCCCTGTAGACTCAAACTACGGTCCTTTGATGAAACAATTATAGAAATAAGTCTAATAAACGGAGGTAGTTTATTTCTTTGTCTTAACAAAAGTTCATTTTTTAAAAGTTCATCAGATCGATTTTTAATTAATTCATTAAGAGTAGCATCATAGGGTGTTAATGTTTGATAAATAATTAAAGAGTCAGAACTAAATCGACCTGCTCTTCCACTTAGCTGATGATATAATTGAATATTCTTCTCTGTTGTCCTTAAGTCATACCCTCTACCTGAAAAATCAGCATCAATTACAACTATGCAATTTAATTTTGGAAAATTAAATCCTTTTGAGATCATTTGAGTTCCTATTAAAATATCTAATTTATTTTCATTAATCTCTCTAAATAAATCTTTTGTTTTTTCTTTTGTTTTTAAATAATCGCTTGAAAATATGCTAATTTTTTTACTTGGAAAAATTTCTTTTACTTCCTCAAATATTTTTTCTACTCCAGGCCCATACATGATAAATTCACAATTCCCATCAGAATTACATTTAGTTTTAATCCCTTTTTCAAATGAGCAGTGATGACAAATAGCTTTATTTTTTATTTTATGAAAAGTTAAATACAGAGAGCAATTAGAACAGATCAATTTATTTCCACATTTTTTACATATTAAATATGGGGCAAAACCTCTTCTATTGATAAAAAATAAGACTTGTTCATTTTTAATTAAATAATTTTTTACTAATTTAATTGTTTCATTTGCTATAAATTTATTTTTAATTTTTGCAATATTCAGATTAATAATCTTTGTTTCAGGAAGTGGGTATTCATCAAATCTTTTCACAATGTTAATGTGTCTATATTTTTTATTAATAATATTATTAAATGTTTCTATCGAAGGTACGGAAGAAACTAAGTGGATAGGAATTTTTTCAAATTTTGCTCTTGATATAGCCATGTCTCTGGCATTGTAAATTACACCTTCGTCTTGTTTGTAGGATGTATCGTGCTCTTCATCAACAATTATTATTCCTAATTTCTTAAAAGGTAAAAGTAGAGCTGACCTAGCGCCTACTAAAATTTTGATTTTATTACTAATTATCCCTTTCCAAATTATTCTTTTTTGTTTTGGTGTTATTTTAGAATGCCAAATTGCAGGTTCAAACCCAAAGAATTCTTCGAATCTAGATTTAAAATCATTCGTTAGAAAAATTTCTGGTAATAGGACCAGAGCTTGATTGTTTTTTTTGATTATCTTTTTAATACGTTCAAAGTAAACTAAAGTTTTACCTGAACCTGTAGTGCCTTGTAGTACTGATACATCAAATTTTCCATTTACCTTCTCAAGAAAATTTAGTGCTTTTTCTTGTTCACTGTTTAATCTAAAAACTTTTTTTTCAGTTTTTTTTATTTCTACAATATTATCTTTCTTAATTATATACTTATCTATTCCACCTATTGCCATCTTTAAGACAAGCCCGATTGGAACCATATTGTATGATGAAAACCATTCTATAAAATCAATGAGTTTTTTATTTATTGAATACTCAGTTATTTTTCCTATATCTTTAATTTTTAAATTTTTAGGCTCTGGATAATTATTGTTCCAAATAACACCGATTTCTTTTTTTGATCCAAATGGAACTTCTACTAGGTTGCCGATATGCCCTGCATTCTTTGAGTTATAAGTAAATGGAAAATTAAAAACTTTTGGCAACAACACTTGTGCTTTCATAAAATGATAGTATTAGAATTATTTTTATTTAAAAATGAATTGGTCTTTTATCAACAGCTAATGCGGCCTCTTTTATTGCCTCAGTGTGTGTTGGATGGGCGTGGCAAGTTCTAGCTATATCTTCCGCACTTGCACCAAATTCCATAGCTAATGCCATTTCTGCAATCATGTCCCCACAATGAGGTCCTATAATATGAACACCTAAAACTTTATCAGTATTTCCATCAGCTAAAATCTTAACAAATCCCTCTGTTTCATTATTAACTTTTGCACGAGAATTTGCTAAAAAAGGAAATTTTCCCACCTTATACGTTTTGTTTTCTTTTTTTAATTGTTCCTCGGTTTTTCCAACTGTTGCAACTTCAGGCGAAGTATAAATTACGCCTGGAATAACATCATAATTTACGTGTCCAGCTTGACCAGCTAAAATTTCTGCAACAGCTATGCCTTCTTCCTCAGCTTTATGTGCTAACATAGGTCCTTTTATTACATCTCCTATCGCATAGATATTTTTGACTGATGTTTGTAATTTTTTATTTACTTCTATTCTACCTTTTGCATCTTTTTTTACTCCTATTTTTGTCAAATTGAGTCCCTCCGTGTAAGGTTTTCTTCCAACTGAAACTAAAACTTTATCGAAATCTAAATTTTCGTCTTTAGAATTTTTAATATCGGTAAAATTAATTGATACCCCAGAGCTCAAGTTTTTTACAGAATTGACTTTAGTGTTCATTTTGAACTTTATTCCTTGTTTAGTTAAAATCTTCTGAAATTCGTTTGAAATTTCTCGATCCATTCCAGGAGTAATGTGTTCAAGATATTCAATGACAGTTACGTCTGATCCTAATCTAGACCATACTGACCCCATTTCTAAACCTATGTATCCACCACCTATAATCGCAAGTTTTTTTGGTACTTTATTAAGCGATAAAGCTCCAGTAGAAGAAATAATATTTTTTTCGTCTATATGAACCCCAGGTAAAGATGCAACTTCTGATCCAGTGGCAATAACGATATTTTTTGTCTTATAATTAGTCTTTTTATTATTTTCGTAAACAACTACATCGTTATTGGAAAATAAAACACCTTTTCCTTTTATATAGGTCACCTTGTTTTTCTTGAATAAAAATTCAACACCTTTTGTTAGTACCTGAATTGATTTATTCTTATTAGTCATCATTTTTTCAATGTTAAGTTTTATTCCGTCTATTTCAATTCCTTGTTTATTGAAGTCTTTTTTAGCTTTATGAAAATTTTCGGATAAGTTTAATAAACTTTTTGATGGAATACAGCCAACGTTAAGACAAGTACCTCCAAGGGCACCTCTAGACTCTACACACGCTGTTTTCAAACCAAGCTGAGCAGCTCTAATCGCACAAACGTAACCTCCTGGGCCACCACCAATTACTACTAAGTCAAAATTATCCATATTTAGATATTTAAAAATAATCTTTTTGGTTGCTCTAAAGACTCTTTTACTATTTTTAAAAATGAAACAGCTTCTTTACCATCAATTATTCTATGATCATAAGATAAAGCTAAATACATTATAGGTCTTATCTCAACATTTCCATCAACTGCAACTGGTCTATTTATAATGTTATGCATTCCTAAAACTGCTGACTGAGGTGGATTCAAAATTGGTGTTGACAACATTGATCCGTATATACCGCCATTGGTGATTGTAAATGTTCCACCTTGTAAATCTTCTATAGTAATCTTTCCATCCCTAGCTTTTTGCCCAAGTTCCCCAATATTTTTTTCTATATCCGCAAAAGACATTTCATCTGTTTCTCTTAGCACAGGAACCACTAAACCTCGTTCTGTTCCTACTGCTATACTTATATTATAATAATTTTTATAAACTATTTCATCACCTTGAATTTCTGCGTTTATTGCAGGATAATTTTTTAAACCAATGACGCATGCCTTAACAAAAAAAGACATAAATCCTAATTTTACTCCATAATTTTTTTGAAATTCATCTTTATACTCATTTCTCATCGCTATCACCTCACTCATGTCTACCTCATTAAAAGTAGTAAGCATTGCTGCATTTTCTTGTGCTTCTTTAAGTCTTTTAGCTATGGTTAATCTTAATCGAGTCATCTTAACTCTTTCTTCAGGACCATGTTTTATTTTTCTTTCGGAAGGAGATGGTTTTGAACCCATCAAACTCAATAAATCTTCTTTCAATATTACACCATTTTTACCGCTTCCCTGAATTTTATCAATATCGATATTTTTTTCACTCGCCATTTTTCTAGCAGCTGGAGATATCTTAGTTTCAAAAATTTTTTTATTTACTTTATTTGTTATCGAT
>MDTA01097274.1_pt1 | contig 10181 bp, 8 predicted proteins | sample 811151 | NCBI WGS metagenome assembly MDTA01 (sample SAMN05326648, study PRJNA326480) | marine metagenome | isolation source: seawater | place: Indian Ocean: South | collected 2010 | reverse complement strand
GAGTGGAGCATGTAATTGCTTTTGCAGCAGATCTTGGTCAAGGCGATGAGCTTGATGAAATTAAAAAAAAGGCTATCTCCGCTGGAGCCTCGGAATCGCTTATCGCTAATTTAGTTAAGCCTTTTATTGACGATTTTGCTTTTCCGGCAATTAGAGCTAATGCTTTGTATCAAGGGAAATACCCTCTTTCAACAGCATTGGCTAGACCTTTAATTGCAAAACAACTTGTTGAAATTGCAAGAGAATTAAATGCTGATGGAGTCGCTCATGGTTGTACAGGCAAAGGAAATGATCAAATTCGTTTTGATGTGACTATTGGAGCTTTAGCTCCAGATTTGACATTGCTTACACCAGCACGGGAATGGGGTATGAGTCGTGAAGAAACGATTGCTTATGGAGAAAGATATGGGATCGTTCCTCCTGTAACAAAAAAAAATCCTTACTCAATAGATTTAAATTTATTGGGAAGAAGCATTGAAGCGGGTCCTCTTGAAGATCCATTTGAAATGCCATCAGAAGAGGTCTTTGGCATCACTTCTTCTATTGCTGATTCACCTAATGATCCTGAGATGGTCGATATTCTGTTTGAAAATGGTTACCCAGTTGCGATTAATGGTGAACTAATGGATCGAGTATCTCTTATCAAAAAGGCGAATAGCCTTGCAGGAAAACATGGTTTTGGACGATTGGATATCGTTGAAGATAGGGTTGTAGGTATTAAAAGTCGAGAAATATATGAAACACCTGGATTGCTCTTATTAATTAAAGCTCACCAAGAAATGGAGAGTCTAACTTTGCCTGCTGACTTGTTAAATACTAAATTCAGACTAGAAAGGCAATGGGCTGAGTTGGTTTATCAAGGTTTCTGGTTTAGTCCTTTGAAAGAAGCATTGGATGGATTTATTAATCATTCTCAAAAGCAAGTTAATGGAACAGTAAGAATTCGACTTTTCAAAGGAAATGCGGATGTTATTGGGCGTAAATCAGAAAAAAATAGTTTATATATTCCTGATATGTCTACTTATGGGAGAGAAGACAAGTTCAAACACAACTCTGCAGAGGGATTTATTTATGTCTGGGGATTACCAAGTCGAATTTGGTCTTGGATAAATAAAGTTAATTAATTTTTTATGATTTTTGTTTGAATCTGTATTTTATTCTTTGGAATCTTTTTTCTTATCGTCTTCGGAAGTGGATTCAATTTTATCTTCAACAGGCTTTACTTCTTCTTTCTCTGTTTCGGGTTTTTCAGGTTCGTTATCCTTAGAAGACGATTTTGGAGTTGGCAGAGGACCATTTTGTTTAACAGTGAGGTAGCGGATAACATCTTCGCTTAATCTCATTGCTCTCTCAAGAGTTGCAACTTGCTGTCCATTACCGGTATGGCTCAGTTGCACATATATTCCTTCTTTGTGTTTTGCAATGGGATAGGCAAGTCTTCTTTTGCCTCTCATTTGACTGTCTAAAACTTTAGTATCTGATTTCTCAAGAATTTCACTGTATTTTTTTAGATGGCTATCAACTTCCTCTTCCGGTATGTCCGGACGAAGAATGTACATGGTCTCGTAATAGGGTGTTTCAGACATGAAATTAATTTCCGACTAGGACTGTAAGGCTCAATATGAGCGGCGGAATTACAATCTTATACTGAAGTGGTAACTTTTTACAATTGCATTTTTGCAGCTTGGCTGATTCCTGGCAGATTAGGCTCATCTCCTTGTGTGCAAGACCAAATACAATAAATTATTATAAAAAGAAAGCTTATTAATAAAGTACTAGAAAAGGTTCTTATAATTAATGAACTTGAAAAAGAACTAAAAATTATTTCAAATATAAAACTAATTATGATTATTCCAATATTTATCAATAGCGACTGAAGTGCATTGAAACGTAAAAAATAAGATACTTTATTATTTCTTATTAGTCCAATAAAGATAGCTAAAAATAATAATAAGTTCCCAAAAGGTATTGATCTTTCAATTAAAATTATGGGGATTGCAGGTATTTGAATTATTTGAGTTAGGGGATATTTTATAAATAAATGATTACCAAATGAAAGACAATCAGCCCATGGGATCATGTATAGGAGAACTCCTAATATTTTCCCTCTAAGTGAAGGCATAAGCAATTTTGTTTTTATTTAGATTAAACCATTAGATGTTTTTTTGCAGATGATTTCATTACGTGAACAGGTACACTATTTAAACCACTCCATAGTCTTATTGATAAGGCACCTTGTTCGACAAGCATGTCTAAGCCATCAATTGTGAAACAATTTTTTTGTTGTCCAAGTTTCAACCACTTTGTTGGCCTTGGAGTATAAATCAAGTCGTATAAAATAGTGTGACTAGATAGACTTTCCCATATTTCACTTCCAAGAGGAATTTCTTCTTGATGATTTGACTTTGTCATCATCCCTATTGGAGTTGTATTAATAATTAAATCTGCTTCTTGAATAAATGGTGTAATATTTATTTTTTTATTGTTTATACCTTTAATTGTAATATCGTTTTTTGATAATAAACTTTTCATACTGGTTATTAAACTATTAAGAGAATTTTCATTACGGCCAATTATTGTGACTTTTTTAATGTTTAAACTTTTTAAACCTGTGATAACTGCTCTTGCACTACCTCCGCATCCAATTATAACTACATTTTTATTTATTAAATTATGACTTTTTAATGGATTTAAGAAGCCTTCAACATCTGTATTTGTTCCTATCCAATGATTGTTTTCTTCAGGTATTAATGTATTAACTGCTTTGGTATCACTTGCAATTTTAGTTAGTCTATTACAAGATTTTAGTATTTCTTGTTTATGAGGAATTGTTATATTCAAACCCTTGCAATCTACAAACCTCAACGCTGTCGTTACTTTCTGTAGGTTGGTTCGATCACATGGAAATGCTAAGTAGCACCAGTCAAGCCCCATTTCTTCATACGCGGCATTGTGCATGACCGGGGAAAGAGAATGATTTACCGGTTGTCCAATAAGTCCTACTAGACTAGTTTTTCCAGTGATAGTACTCATTTTGTGGTGATGCTGATTCAAAATGCCAGGAGACTGTTCGGGAACCACGCCTCGCCTCAAATAGGTTCCTCTGACGAGGATGTTACTTAAAGATAGAAATTTAAGGAGTTAATCACCCATGGGGAAGGTTGTAGGAATCGATTTAGGGACTACAAATAGTTGTGTAGCTGTTATGGAAGGCGGTAAGCCAACTGTAATAGCCAATGCTGAGGGATTCAGAACAACACCATCAGTCGTTGCTTATACAAAAAATCAGGATCAATTGGTTGGACAAATTGCTAAGCGCCAAGCAGTAATGAATCCAGAAAATACTTTTTATTCCTCTAAAAGATTTGTCGGTCGCAGAGTGGATGAAGTTAATGATGAATCAAAGGAAGTAAGCTACGGAATAGAAAAAGCAGGTTCAAACGTTAAATTAAAATGCCCGATCCTAGATAAGCAATTTTCACCCGAAGAAGTAAGTGCTCAAGTATTAAGAAAACTCTCTGATGATGCAGGTAAGTATTTAGGAGAAACAGTTACCCAAGCAGTAATTACTGTACCAGCTTATTTTAACGATTCACAACGACAAGCAACTAAAGATGCAGGCAAGATTGCAGGCCTAGAGGTACTCAGAATCATCAACGAACCAACTGCTGCTGCTTTAGCTTACGGTTTAGATAAAAAAAGTAATGAAAGAATTTTAGTTTTCGATTTAGGTGGAGGTACGTTTGATGTTTCTGTTTTAGAAGTAGGTGATGGAGTATTCGAAGTACTCTCAACATCTGGAGACACTCACTTGGGAGGGGATGATTTTGACAAAGTAATCGTTGATCACTTGGCTTCAACATTCAAAGGGAATGAAGGTATTGATTTACGCCAAGATAAGCAAGCTCTTCAACGTTTAACCGAAGCAGCTGAAAAAGCAAAAATAGAATTATCAAATGCTTCTCAAAGTGAAATAAATCTCCCATTCATCACAGCAACTCCTGAAGGCCCTAAGCATTTAGATTTGACTCTTACAAGAGGAAAATTTGAGGAATTGGCTTCTAGTCTCATTGACCGTTGCAGAGTACCTGTAGAACAAGCATTGAAAGATGCAAAATTATCCACTGGAGAAATAGACGAAATTGTTATGGTTGGTGGCTCTACCCGGATGCCAGCGGTAAAAGATTTAGTTAAAAGAGTTACTACAAAAGATCCAAATCAGACAGTTAATCCTGATGAAGTTGTGGCTGTTGGTGCAGCAATTCAAGGCGGAGTTCTTGCTGGAGAAGTAAAAGATATTTTGCTTCTAGATGTAACACCTTTGTCACTTGGAGTTGAAACCTTGGGAGGTGTGATGACAAAAATGATTTCAAGGAACACAACAGTTCCTACTAAAAAGGCTGAAACCTATTCAACTGCAGTTGATGGCCAAACGAATGTAGAGATTCACGTTTTACAAGGAGAACGTGAGATGGCCTCAGATAATAAAAGTTTGGGGACTTTTCGTTTAGATGGAATCCCTCCCGCTCCTCGAGGAGTTCCTCAAATTGAAGTCACTTTTGATATTGACGCTAATGGAATTCTTAGCGTAACCGCAAAAGATAAAGGTAGTGGTAAAGAACAAAGTATCTCCATCACTGGTGCATCAACTTTGTCCGATAACGAAGTTGATAAAATGGTTAAAGATGCAGAAATGAATGCCTCTGCTGATAAAGAAAAACGTGAAAAAATTGACATTAAAAATCAAGCTGAAACGCTTGTTTATCAGGCCGAAAAACAAATGGGTGAACTTGGAGATAAAGTTGATGAAGCCGCAAAAACAAAAGTCGAAGATAAACGTGTCAAGTTGAAAGAGGCTTTAGAAAAAGATGATTTTGAAAGTATGAAGTCTTTAGTTGAAGAACTTCAACAAGAATTATATGCTTTAGGAGCTTCTGTCTATCAACAAGCAAATGCTGCTTCACAAGCTGCCGATGAATCCAATTCTGATAAAAAAGCTGATGGAGATGACGTGATTGACGCTGAATTTACTGAAACAAAATAAATCAATATTTATTTTTTTCTATTTTAAGTTCAATCCATTCAGCACATGCAGGAGCTAGTAGAATTCCATTTCTGTAGTGACCTGTATTAATTAATAATCCATCTTCTAGTTCTTTCAAGATTGGAGCCGGTTCAAATTTTGGCCTTGCTCTGATTCCTTTCCACTCATGTATAATTTTCCCTTGTTTAATCCATTTTGGAGCAGAGTTATTCATATTTAACATTGCTTGTTTTTTAATAATGCTTGGGGTTTTACCAGGCTCTAGAGTCGCTCCAATAAGAATATGTTTAGGTCTATCGTGTATAAAGTTTATAGATTGATAATTTAATATTCCAGGCCAATTTTTATAATTCATAATTTTGCTTCCTAATTCTATTTCAACAACTTGTCCTAGGATTGGTTCCAAAAATATTTTATGACCTAATGATTCTAATAGTTGTTGAGTATTCAATGCTGAGCAAATTACAATATAATCTTGATTAATAGATTGATTATTTTTCAGACTTATATTCCATTTTTTTTTATGTATTTGATTATTTTTTCTTATATTAATAACCTCTTGGTTGATTTTATTTATTTTGATTTGGTCAAGGGTAAGCATAAATAATTTTATTAATTCAATGGGATTTAATCGACCATCTTCATGAGAGATTATTCCTCCTAATAATTTTGTTTCAAAAATATTATTCCAAAAAACTAACGAATTTTTATTTAGAAGTTCAATTCCATATTCTTGTTTATTTTTAATTAATTCTTGCATTGATTTATATTCTTTTTCAGAACTTGCTAATTTAATTAATGGCTTTTTAAATATTGAACTTGAGTTATTAAAGTTTATATCAGCATGCCATTCTTTCCATAACTTCATACTTTTACTTCTCAGTAAAAAGGCTCTTCCTTTTGATTTTTTGTAGACATGACCCATCAAAACTCCCAAGCTAGCTTGAGTGCCGTTTTTTGGATTTAAATTATTTATTTCTGAATCTAATATTGGGTCAATCAAATTTACCTTATAACCTTTTTTGCCTAGATGATATGCAGTTGTAAGTCCTGCTATACCTGCACCAATAACTGAGATTTCAGTTCGATTATTTTCTGTTTTTTGGCTTTTCATTTGCATAGATGCTATTAAATTTGCTTGTTTATTTTCAATGTGTGGTCTAAAAAAGAGAGTAGTTTAAGGATAAAGCTTTAGTGAGCATAAAAACAGTTATCTTGCAGTTCATTTGTCCTGATAAGCCTGGACTTGTGAGTGATTTGTCAGGCTGGATATCAAGTAAAAACGGTAATATTAGACATGCTGATCACCATACAGATGCAGATGCAAAATTGTTTCTCAGTCGTATAGAGTGGGATTTAGAAGGCTTTTTGCTTGATAAAAATGAAATTAAGTCGGAAGTAAGTTTACTTGAACAGAGATTAAATGGGAAAGCGGTATTGAGTTTTTCTGACGATTTTCCTAATGTTGCAATATTTGTTAGTAAGCAAAGTCACTGTTTAGTGGATCTTTTATGGAGAGTTAAGTCAGGTGAATTATGTATGAATGTCCCTCTAGTTATCTCAAACCACTTAGATGTTGAAGGTATTTGCTCAAGTTTTTCTATCCCGTTTAAGCTTATAAAAATAAATAAAAATAATAAGGCCGATTCAGAAAGTGAGATTCTAGATTTACTCAATAAATATAAAATTGATTTAGGAGTTTTGGCTAAATATATGCAGATTTTAAGTAGCTCATTTTTAGAGAAGTTTCCACATTTGATAAATATTCATCATTCTTTTCTTCCTGCTTTTAAAGGTGCTCAACCATATCATCAAGCTTGGGAAAGAGGGGTAAAAATAATTGGTGCAACAGCTCATTATGTTACTAGGGATCTTGATGCTGGCCCTATCATTGAACAGACTATATCTAATGTGAGCCATCGTGACGAAGTATCAGATTTAATTAGAAAAGGTAGGGATTTGGAGCGAGTTGCTTTAGCAAGGGCTTTGAGATTACATTTAAGACGACAAGTTATTGTTTATAGAGGAAGAACGGCTGTATTTACATGATTAATAATGCTTATTTTATTAAGATAAAAAATAGTTTTTTAGACAATATTGGTTGGAATTGTTTTCAATTAGGCGTGGTTTGTTTACCTTCAAGTGTATTGATTACTTATGTTTTTTTGATTGTAGCTCTATTTGATGGAGCTCTTAAAAGAAGAGATTTCTATTGGAAGGATTATTGGAATTATCCGTTAGTGCTAATAACTTTTTTTATGGTATTAGGCTGTATTCGTTCTCATACCGGATGGTTAGCTTGGCTTGGTCTTTTTAATTGGATGCCATTTTTTTGGTTGTTTTGGGGCTTACAACCATATTTATTAACGCCTGAAAGAAGAAAAAAATGCGCCTCTTTGCTTGTATTAGGGAGTCTACCTGTTTTGATTACTGGTTTTGGTCAGTTATGGCTTGGATGGGAAGGGCCTTGGCAGGTTTTTGATGGTTTAATAATATGGTTTGTTTCCCCAGGAGGAGAGCCTTTGGGCAGAATGTCTGGGTTGTTCGATTACGCAAATATTACTGCTGCATGGTTATCTGGTGTATGGCCACTCTGCTTGGCCTCTGTTTTGCATCCTTTTATTATTGGCAGAAACCGAATTGTCTCATGCTGTTTATTAGTTGCCTTTGTCTCAGCAATGGTTTTGACTAACTCTCGAAACGCATGGGGTGCAATTGTTTTAGGACTGCCATTAGTTGTTGGTTCAGCGACATGGGGCTGGTTATTACCGGTAATGCTTATTGGTTTTCTTCCAGTGGTTTTTGCTGTTTTGCCTGTGTTCGATTTTGGAATTCAACAATTTGCAAGAAGTGTTGTCCCTGACTCAATCTGGATGAGATTGAGTGATATGCAGTTTGTAGACACTAGAACTTTTGAAGCAACACGTATTGGCCAGTGGAAAGTGGCGGTTGATTTGATTTTAGAAAAACCATGGTTAGGTTGGGGCGCAGCTGCTTTTTCAATTATTTATCCTTTAAGAACAGGTTTATTTCATGGCCATTCACATAATTTGCCTTTAGAATTAGCAATTAGTCATGGAATATTAGTTTCTTCATTGATTAATGTTTTTGTTTTTAGTTTATTAATAATTTCGGGTTTTAATAGAAAAAGTAATAAAACGAACTCAAAAGAAAATGTAATAGTTGAACGAGCCTGGTGGACGTCTACACTAATTCTTCTTTGTTTTCATGCTACCGATATTCCACTATTTGATAGCAGGGTAAATCTCTTGGGTTGGATATTATTGATAGGGCTTAAATGTATGATAAATAATTCTACTAATTCTAATAACTTATTAGAGAAAATTTAATAAGCTTTATATTAGTTCTCCTTCTTCGATTGTAATTTGTCTTTCATAAATCGAGTGTTCATTGAATATCCTTGCAGTTAAAAAGCTAGCTATGCATGTAATCAATAGGGGCTTGAGTATTAAAAGATTTTTGGTTAATGCGAAAGCTAAAAACATAGCTGTTAATGGGGTTCTTGAACATCCAGCTACGAATCCACCCATCCCTGCAAAAATGTAGGTTGTTGGCACATGGCCTGTCAAAGTTTCTACTGCCATGCCGCTGGCTAATCCAATCGCGCCTCCAAGTGTGAGCATTGGATAAAATAAACCACCTGGAGCTCCCGAGGCAGCTGCTAAACCAGAAGAAAAAAATAAAACCAAAAACATACTTATTGCGAGTATAAAACTACTATTTTCATAAACAATAATCTTTTGTAAACCTTCGATATTATGAAAACTTTCTGGAATTAATGAATACATTGAGCCAAGTAAAAATCCAGCTAAACTCATCCTTTGAATAGTTTTATTTTTGAACCAATTATTTCCTAAGACTTGCATATTTATGACATATCGGCAGTACATTTCTGCTAGGAATCCAAGTAAGATACCTAAAAATATTAGGTATAAGAAATCTATTGGAAAGAATTTAATCACAGGCGTATATGTTCTCTCTAGTTGAAAACCTAAATTATTAATAAATCCACCAGCTTTTTGATCTAGTCCGATAGCTTGCAAAATATCAGCCCAACTATCAGCCCAGAATGTAGTAACAACTACAAGTAAAAGAACTACAGGTCTGGCCGAATTTAGAAGTTCTTCAATTGCATAGATAAATCCTCCAATAGGGGCACTAAAAATAGCTGCAATTCCAGCTCCTCCTCCTGCTGCAACTATGACTCTGCGAAATGAGATAGGGGCCTTTAGCCATTTAGCCATTTTCCAAGCAACTGATCCTCCCATTTGTACTGCTGGACCTTCTGGCCCTAGAGGGAATCCACTTCCAATAGCAATTATTCCAGCAATAAGTTTAACGATTCCAACTCTTAATCCCATAGGGACTGGCTTATGACGGAGAAATGCAATTATGTGACTTACTCCTGCTCCTTTTGCTGCAGGGGCAAAATTTTTAATAAGTGATCCAGCGATTAAGCCTCCTAAAGCTCCCAAAATTGGTAAAACTATCCATCTAGGCAGATATTCAAGGAGATTCGATCGATAATTTTCTAATGCATGAATTCCAGTTTTAAATAATATTCCTGTTAATGCTGCTCCTAATCCTGTAAGAATGAGAGCGAGAATTACATTGAGCCATTTCTTTTGAAGCAGTGTATTTATGCTTCGACTTGATTTCTTCTGAAAGGGATTTTCAATCTCATTTTTGATCATATCACTCAACTTAAGTATGCAAAATAGAAGCCTCCTCCTCTTTTGTTATCACACGTCCATCTTCGATGAAGTTTGGTATTTCATTAAAGTTTAAGTATCTGTATATTTCGTCAGTTAACGGAGAAACTTTTTTCGATGCTATTGCAAGATACTCATCAGCCGAAGGAATATGACCTAACAAAGCGCATACAGCAGCCAGTTCTGCACTTCCTAAAAACACCTGAGCTCCTTTACCCAATCTATTGTTGAAATTTCTTGTACTGGTAGAGAAAACAGTTGAATTATCTTCTACTCGTGCTTGATTGCCCATGCATAGAGAACAACCAGGCATTTCCATTCGGCTACCAGCTTTTTCAAAGATCTCATAGTATCCTTCTTCTTTCAAAATTTCCTCGTCCATTCGTGTTGGCGGACATATCCAT
>MDTA01218799.1_pt1 | contig 10182 bp, 10 predicted proteins | sample 811151 | NCBI WGS metagenome assembly MDTA01 (sample SAMN05326648, study PRJNA326480) | marine metagenome | isolation source: seawater | place: Indian Ocean: South | collected 2010 | reverse complement strand
TCTAAGTAAGGTTGAATTTTATGTAAAATATACTTGAATAACTTCTAATAATTTGAAATAACCACAATAAACCTAGGGGAAAAAATGACATTAAATACGAATTTGAAAAACTTTTTAACTATAATCTTCGCAACATTAATTCTTAGCGCGTGCTCTACAGGTAAGAAATCAGGTGTTATAGACGGAGATGTATATACTGGAACTGAAACTGTCGAGTACTTAGCTGCGGGTGTTCCAGATAGAGTATTTTTTGCTACTAATAAATCTTCTTTAACAACTGCCTCAAGAGCTACTTTAAGAAAACAAGCAACTTTTTTGAGAAAAAATAAAAATCTTAATGTAACAATTGAAGGTCATGCAGACGAGAGAGGAACGAGAGAATACAACTTAGCTTTAGGAGAAAGAAGAGCTAACGCTGCAAGAGATTATTTAATGACATATGGAATTTCAGGCAAAAGAATTTCAGTAATAAGTTATGGAAAAGAGAAACCTGTAAATCCTGAGTCATCACCAGTTGCTTGGTCTCAAAACAGAAGATCGGTTACAGTAAAAGTAAATTAGAACTTAATTGAATATTTAAGACCCTTTAATACTAAGTATTAGAGGGTCTTTTTTTTGCCATTTTATCAAATTAATAAGAAACTTACATGTTAAATTTTAAAAACGTAAAAGTATTTTTTATAATTTTACCTCTTTTGACTTTTAATTTTTTGATGGCTGAGGAGGAAGAAATTTATTTAAAATCAATTTCTGACCAAATTCAAGTTATAACAAAAGATTTAAAAACTTTAGAAAAAGCAGTTTATCAAAAATCGGATGTTGCTGCTAAATCGGTTAACAATTCTATTAAATCAGATGGACTTAACGAAGATATTCTTACTAAACATTTGTTAAAACTAAATGAAATTGAAGATCAATTTAGAGAACTTACTAATAAATTTGAAGAGGTTAGTTTCAAACTAGATAAACTTTCTAGCCGTGTAACTAAAATTCAATCAGATACCCAACTTAGATTTTCTGATTTAGAAAGCAGCGACATTACTAAGGAGAGAAAAGTTAAACAACCTGTTTTACCAGGAACAAGTAAACCCCAAGACTTTGGTGCCAATCCAGGATATCAAACGTCAAACTTGCCAAAACAACAAACAATCAATTCAGTTGAAAGTGCTCAGACAGTAATTACAGAAGAACCTGAAAAAAAAGAGTCTTTATTGCCAGATAAAAAACCAGAAGAACAATATGAGTTTGCAGTAAGTTTTATGAAAATTGGTGATTACGAAACCGCAGAGGCAGCACTAAAAGAATTTATAGATAAACATAAAGACCATGACCTAGCTGGAAGTGCTCAGTACTGGTATGGTGAAACTTTTAGAATAAGACAATTATATTCTGATGCAGCTACTGCATATCTTGATGGATATCAAAATTACCCAAAAAGTAAAAAAGCTCCTGATAATCTTTTAAAACTCGGGATTACAATGGTTCAGCTCGGAGAAAAAGATCAGGGTTGTAAAATGATATCTGGATTAAAAAAAGAATATCCAAAAGCAAGTAAGTCTGTGTTACAAAAAGCTCAGTATGAGCAAAAAAAATTCAAATGTAATTCTTAAAAACCGCTTTAAGAATTTTGAGGACTTATCTTTTACTTATATCGAATTTAAAAAAAAGTTAAATAAATTGAAAGCAAATTCTTTTGTAGTGGCTATTTCTGGTGGGCCAGACAGTTTAGCGTTAGCAGCTTTAACCAAAGCCTATAGTTTTGAAAAAAAATTGAAATTTTATTATGTTTTGATTGATCATAATATTAGAAAAAATTCTTCTACCGAGGCTAATCAAGTAAAAAAATTACTAGCAAAACATAATATAAGTTTATCAGTAATTTTTAATGAAGAAAAAATTAAAAATAATATTCAAAGCACTGCAAGACAAATAAGATATAAGCTATTAAGTAATTTTTGTTTACAGAAAAAGGTTAAAACAATTTTAACTGCACACAATCTTGAAGATCAAGTAGAGACATTTTTTATTCGCCTTTCAAGAGGAAGTGGATTATCAGGACTATCAGCTATGAAAATGCTTAATAAAATTAATAGCAAAATTCAACTATACAGACCTCTTTTGGATGTTAAAAAGAAAATTTTAACTAAAATTTCAAAAAAAGTTTTCAACAAATTTTTCTTAGATCCTTCAAATAAAGATAAAAAATATTTAAGAACTAAAATAAGAAATTTACAAAAACCTCTTAGACAAAGTGGAATTGATTATGATCAAATTTTTAAATCAATCAATAATTTGGCCTCAAGTAAAGCTACTCTAGAACAATATTTTAAAAATATATCTAGCAAGATCATTAAAAAGACCAGGGGTGAAATAAAAATTAATTTAAAGGAATTGAATCATTACAACAATGAGACTAAAATTATGATTATAAATAAGTCTATAAAAACCTTGAAAAAAAATTACTACAATCCAAGATCTAAAAAAGTTGAAAGGTTAGTAAAAAATATTACTTCTAAGCGTTTTAAAAAAGCAACACTTGGAGGGTGTTTGTTTTCTGTCAAAAAAGATCAATTACGCTTAAAAAAGGAGTAAATAACACTTTATCTTAGAAATTTTGATATAATTTGTCTTATTTACAACTTAATTTGTAATAGAGTATAGTTGATATTGGATATTTAATACTTATTTAATAATTATGAATTTAAAAAACTTAATAATGTGGGTAATAATAGTCTTACTTTCAGTAGGTCTATTTAATATGTTTCAGGACCCAAATAAAATTAGTGCAGAGAGAAACGCTCTACCTTTTTCAAATTTTCTAAGTGAGGTAGATTCTGGCAGGGTTGTCGAGGTAAAAATTCAAGGTAATAACATCTCAGGAGTTTTAGCTGATGGAAAATCATTCACAACATACTCCCCTAATTATCCAGAACTAGTTGATAAGCTATCTGAAAATGGCGTAAGTATTATTGCAAGCCCTCAAGAGGATAAGATGCCATCTTTACTAGGAATTTTACTTTCTTGGTTTCCGATGCTTTTATTAATTGGTGTTTGGATATTTTTCATGCGTCAAATGCAAGGTGGAAAAGGTGGCGCAATGGGGTTTGGAAGATCAAAAGCTAAATTATTAAATGAAGCTCAAGGTAAAGTCACTTTTAACGACGTAGCAGGTGTTGAAGAAGCCAAAGAAGAAGTTGAGGAAATAGTAGAGTTTCTAAAAGACCCAAAAAAATTTAGTCGTTTAGGAGGCAAGATTCCTAAAGGCGCTTTATTAATAGGACCTCCAGGAACTGGCAAAACTTTGTTAGCTAAAGCTATAGCTGGAGAGGCTAACGTTCCTTTCTTTTCAATTTCTGGATCGGACTTTGTTGAAATGTTCGTAGGTGTTGGAGCGTCTAGAGTAAGAGATATGTTTGAGCAAGGAAAAAAACATTCACCTTGTATTATTTTTATAGATGAGATTGATGCTGTGGGTAGAAGCAGAGGAGCAGGTTTAGGAGGTGGAAATGATGAAAGAGAGCAAACACTAAATCAGTTATTAGTTGAAATGGATGGGTTTGATACGAACGAAGGAATAATTTTAATTGCAGCAACTAATAGGCCAGATGTTTTAGATCCAGCATTATTGAGACCCGGAAGGTTTGATAGACAAGTAGTAGTTTCTAACCCAGATATTATCGGAAGAGAGGCTATCTTGAAGGTTCATGTAAAAAAAATAAACACTGGGCCAGATGTTAAATTAAGAACTATAGCAAGAGGTACACCTGGATTTTCTGGTGCAGATTTAGCAAATTTGATAAATGAGTCTGCATTGTTAGCAGCTAGAAAAAATAAAAGAGTTGTTACAATGTCTGACGTTGAGGAAGCTAAAGATAAAGTCATGATGGGTGCAGAAAGAAGATCAATGGTTATGTCTGAAGATGAAAAAAAACTTACAGCTTACCACGAAGGTGGACACGCAATTGTGGCTCTCAATGTTCAATCAACAGATCCGATTCATAAAGCCACAATAATACCACGAGGGAGAGCTCTCGGTATGGTAATGCAACTACCTGAAAGAGATAAACACGGTCATTCTATTAAAGAATTAAAATCTCGTATGGCAATTTGTTTTGGAGGTAGAGTAGCAGAGGAAGTGATTTTTGGAAAAGACAATATTTCAACAGGAGCAGGCGGTGGACAAGGATCTTATATAAATCAAGCAACAAAAATAGCTAAAGCGATGGTTATGAAATATGGAATGAGTGAAGAACTTGGCCCTGTTGAGTATGGTGAAAATGAACAAGAAGTCTTTTTAGGAAGATCAGTCGCAACTCAACAAAATATGTCTGAAGAAATGGCAAGGAAAGTTGATTTAGAAGTAAGAAAACTTATTGACGAAGCTTATAAAGAGGCCACAAAGGTTTTAACAGAAAAAAAAGGTGATCTAGAGAAATTAGCTAAAGCTTTGTTGGTATATGAAACGCTATCAGGCGATGAGATTAGAGACTTAATTTTAAAGAACATAAAACCTACAAGATCATTTAAAGAGGAAGATAGTGATAATAATAAAGAGTCTTCAGCACTAGGATCATTAGGACTTAAGCCAAAACCAGCAGTATAAAATCATGATTAAATATTACACTCGAGCGTGTAATTTTTATTATGGCAATCAAGCAAAAAAATTAATCAAAAAGAAAAAAGGCTTGCCATTATGTGGAAACAACTTATTTGCTTTTGATAAATTAGAAATATTCAAAAGAAATGGCAAAACAGTAAAAAGTAAATTTATACATTTAGATGAGATTGAAAATTTAAATTACAAAGAAAAAAATTTAGTTAAAAAAAGTCTTAAAAAAATAACCTTAAAAAGAAAAAACTTTCTAAAAAACATCAATTTTTCACAACCTATTATTATGGGTATTTTAAATCTAACACCAGATAGTTTTTCTGATGGCGGAAAATTTAATAAAAAAAAAAAATCTTTTGAGCGCATCAAACAAATGATAAATTCAGGAGCCGAAATAATTGACATTGGTGGAGAGTCAACAAGACCAGGATCTAAAACAATCAAGGAAAAAATTGAGTGGAAAAGAGTAGAAAATGTTTTGAAAAAATTTAAAAAAAAGTTTAATAAAACATGCTTATCATTTGATACGAGAAAATCAGATCTAATGATCAGAGGTATCAAGCATGGAGTTGATTTAATTAATGATGTTTCGGGGTTTAAATATAATACAAATTCCTTAACAAAAATAAAAAAATTTAAAATAGGGAAAGTTTTTCATCACATGCAAGGCACACCTAACACCATGCAAATCAACCCAAAGTATCAAAATGTTTTACTAGATATATATGATTTTTTTGAAAAAAATATTGAAAAAAACTTGAATGATAGAAAAATAATATTAGATCCAGGCATTGGTTTTGGTAAAACTTTGAAACATAATTTGACTTTAATTTCTAAAATATCTTTGTTTCATAGTTTAGGTTTTCCGATTTTGGTTGGTACTTCTAGAAAAAGGTTTATTAATCAAATATCTGGTATAAATGATAGTAATGATAGAACTGGCGGGACACTAGCTTCAGTTCTTTACTTGTTGTCACAAGGCGTTCAAATATTTAGAGTGCATAACGTTAATGAAATTAAACAGGGAATATTAGTTTTTAAAAAAATATTGTTAAATTAATGAGAAATAAATATTTTGGAACAGATGGTATTAGAGGCACTGTCAATCAAGGAAATATAACTGGCGAAAAATTTTTTAAGTTTGGTTTAGCTTCAGGAAATTATTTTAAAAATCAAAAAAAAAGTAAACAAATTGCAATTATTGCAAAAGACACAAGACTCTCAGGATATACTCTAGAACCAGCTCTTGTCTCTGGTCTAGTCTCTGGAGGAATGCATGTATTTACTCTCGGTCCACTTCCAACAAACGGCCTAGCCATGCTCACTAAGTCAATGAAAGCAAATATGGGTATAATGATTACAGCATCTCACAATCCCTATTATGATAACGGATTAAAATTATTTGGCCCGGATGGATTAAAGCTATCAGACAAAATTGAAAAAAAAATTGAAAAATTGATAGATGCAAAAAACACAAAACAACTTACAAATCCAGAGTTATTAGGAAGAGTAAAACGGCTAGAGGATGGAAATGAAAAGTATATTCGAATATTAAAAAATAATTTTCCAAAAAACTTTAATTTAAAAGGTATAAAAATAGTTCTTGATTGTGCAAATGGAGCTGGTTACAAGGCAGCTCCAAAACTTTTAGAGGCTTTAGGTGCAAAAGTATTTAAGATTGGTGTTAAACCTAACGGATTTAATATTAATGTGAAATGTGGTTCAACTTATCCAGCAAAGATTAAAAAAGCAGTTAAAAAATTCAAAGCGCATGTTGGTATTTCTTTTGATGGAGACGCAGATAGAATAATTATGTGCGACGAAAACGGTAAGATCATTAACGGGGATCAAATTATTGCAATGTTAGCAGTTCGATGGAAAACTAAAAATATTTTAAAAGGTGGAGTCGTAGGTACTTTAATGTCAAATTTTGGTTTAGAAAAATATTTAAAAAATCAAAAAATAAAATTTTACAGGTCAAAAGTTGGAGACAGGTATGTTAAAGAAAAAATGAAAAAATTAAATTTTAATCTTGGTGGAGAGCAATCAGGCCATATTATTTTAGGGAAGTTTGCAACCACTGGAGACGGTCTGCTAGTGGCTTTAGAGGTATTATTCTCTTTGAGAAAGAACAAAAAAGCAAGTAAATTGCTAAATGTTTTCAAACCATTGCCTCAAGTTTTGCAAAATGTAATAGTTAAAAACAAAGAAGTCATAAATAGTTTGAGTTGTAAAATGGCAATAAAAAAAGCTAATTATATAATGGGTACTCATGGAAGAATTTTAGTTAGAAAATCTGGAACAGAACCTAAAATAAGAATTATGGCAGAGTCAAACAACCGAGCATTAATTTCAAAATGTATAAACTTAATAAAAAAATCAATAAAATAAATTGAAACCAAGATCTAAAATATTAATTATTGCAGGTTCAGACTCTTCAGGAGGAGCAGGCATTCAAGCAGATATAAAGACTGTTACAGCTTTAGGAAGTTATGCTATGACCGCTGTAACAGCAATTACATCCCAAAATACTACTGGAGTAATTTCTGTTGTTCCAATAAAACCTAAAGAAATAGAGAGTCAAATTTTATTTACCAGTGGCGACATTAAGCCAGATGCAATTAAAATAGGAATGCTTCATTCACCAGAAGTCATTTTAGCAGTTATTAAATCTTTAAAAAAAATCAATAACAAAAAAATAGTTTTAGATCCTGTTATGGTAGCCAAAGGTGGCGCAAAACTTATTAGTGAAGATGCAATTAAAATTTTAAAAGATCAATTAATTAAAAAAGTTGATCTTATCACACCTAATATTCCAGAAGCAGAGGTTCTTACCAAAATAAAGATTAAAAATACTAAAGATATGATCAATGCTGGAAAAGCCTTTTTAGATCTTGGTGCAAAAAGTGTTTTAGTAAAAGGCGGCCATATAAGATCAAAATTAGTTAAAGATATTCTTTTTTATAAAGATGAAGTTATAATTTTTAAAAATAGAAAAATTAAAACAAAAAATACTCATGGAACTGGTTGTACATTATCAAGCGCTATTGCAACATTTTTATCATGTGGAAAACCAATAAAGATTTCTTGTGGCCTTGGAATTAAATATGTAAACCAATCTATAAAGTCTAATTTAAACTATGGAAAAGGGCATAGTCCTATAAATCATCTGTGCTCGATATCAATAAATAAGAGATTTTTATAATGAGAAACGTGGTAGTCGTAGGTTCGCAGTGGGGAGACGAGGGAAAAGGTAAAATTGTAGACTGGCTATCTAGTGAGGCTGATGTAGTTGTTCGTTTTCAAGGTGGACATAATGCTGGACACACACTAGTAATAGGCAAAAAAGTATTTAAATTAAGATTATTACCTTCTGGAATAGTTAGAGATGGAAAAATTTCTATCCTTGGAAATGGAGTCGTAATAGACCCTTGGGCATTATTAAGTGAAATCAAAGAAATAAAAAAATATGGTATTGATGTAAATTCTAGTAATTTTATGATTTCAGAATCAGCTTCTTTAATCTTACCTTTTCATCAAGAAATGGATGAAATAAGGGAAGACGCTGCAGGTAAAGCAAAAATTGGAACGACTAGAAGAGGGATAGGGCCGTGTTATGAAGATAAAGTGGGCAGAAGGTCAATTAGAGTAATGGATTTGAGATCAGAGAAAAATTTAGATAGTAGATTAGAAAATGTTTTATTACACCATAATGCTATCAGAAAAGGTCTAAAAAAAAAAAATTTACAAAAAAGCAGAGATTAAAAAAGCGCTTTTAAAAATTGCACCAGATATTTTAAAGTTTGCAAAACCTGTATGGCTGAAATTAAATGAATTCAAAATGGAGAGAAAAAAAATACTATTTGAGGGTGCACAAGGCATCCTTCTTGATGTTGACCACGGAACCTATCCTTATGTAACATCCTCTAATACAGTTCCTGCAATGGCTGCTACCGGATCAGGATTGGGTCCCGACAAAATAGGTTATATTTTAGGGATAACTAAAGCCTATACCACAAGAGTTGGAAGTGGTCCTTTTCCTACAGAGTTGACAAATAGCACTGGTGAGTTACTTGGTAAAAGAGGTAAAGAATTTGGAACTGTGACAGCAAGAAAAAGAAGATGTGGTTGGTTTGATGGAGTATTAGTTCGTCAAACAATAAAGATATCAGGTATTAATGGTATAGCATTAACTAAACTAGATGTGCTAGATGAATTAGATGAAATTCAAATGTGTATTGGATACGAATTAAATGGAAAAAAAATTGATTATTTGCCAGCAGCCTCTGATGATCAATTCAAAATTAAGCCTATTTATAAATCATTTCCAGGCTGGAAATCTAACACTAAAGGCATAAGAATATTGAAAGATTTACCAGAAAATGCAAAAAAATATATATACAGTTTAGAAGATTTTATAGGAGCAAAAATATCAAGTATTTCGACAAGTCCCGAGAGAGAAGATACAATTTTAATTGAGGATCCTTTCACATCTTAATTAGCAGGCAGCAAGTTTTTTGATTTACTTGCATTTATCATCGATTTTTGTAATTTTTCAAATGCTTTGGTTTCTATCTGTCTTATTCTTTCTCTACTGATTTTATATTTTTTACTTAACTCCTCTAAAGTAGTAGGATTTTCTAATAGCCTCCTAGCAGTTATTATCTCTTTCTCTCTTTGATCAAGTATTTTCATAGCACTCTCTAATAATTCTTTTTTATCATTAAATTCCTGTTGTTGAGAAATAACAAGTTCTTGATCTAAGCTATCATCGACCAGCCAATCTTGCCATTCATCAGTCTCACCTTTTTTTATTGGATCATTTAAAGATTTTTCTTGACCCATCATTCTTCTGTTCATATTAATAACTTCATTTGAGTGCACATCTAGTCTCTTGGAAATCTCCTTGACTTGATCATCCTTAAGATCACCTTCTTGACCAGGCGCTATTTGACTCTTCAATTTTTTCAAATTAAAAAATAGTTTTTTTTGAGCTGTAGTTGTTCCCATTTTAACTAGGCTCCATGATCTTAAAACGTATTCTTGAATAGCTGCTTTTATCCACCACATGGCATAAGTCGCTAATCTAAAACCTTTATCTGGATCAAATTTTTTTACTGCTTGCATAAGCCCTAGGTTTCCTTCAGAAATAAGTTCGTTGACTGGCAATCCGTATCCGCGGTAACCCATTGCAATTTTAGCAACTAATCTCAGATGACTAGTAACAAGCTTATGAGCAGATTTTAAATTTCCTCTCTCCTTCCAATTCTTTGCTAACATATATTCTTCTTCTGCATCTAACATTGGAAATTTTTTTATCTGTGCGAGATAAACCGATAATCCTCCAGACGAGGGAATTGGTAAATTTGATATTTGATTTTTGCTATTCATACTTTAGATTTATATAAATATTTTATTTTTTCAACTGCTTAGTTTATTCAGTAAACTTAACATTTTTTTAAAGTCATTTGGGTGAGGTGCTTTAAATTTTAACCTGTTATTTTTAACTGGATGCGAAAACTCCAAAGTTTGAGCATGCAAAATTTGACCAGAAATTTGAGATAAAATATAAT
>MDTA01181106.1_pt1 | contig 10183 bp, 4 predicted proteins | sample 811151 | NCBI WGS metagenome assembly MDTA01 (sample SAMN05326648, study PRJNA326480) | marine metagenome | isolation source: seawater | place: Indian Ocean: South | collected 2010 | reverse complement strand
TCTACGCCTTCTCCTTGAACGCATTTGTGACGGTGTTCTCTCGCGGTATCGATCTTGCCCCCGGCGGGAAGAAGCGTGCGGTCAAGTTATCGTTCCGCACTGTCGCCAAGCGAGTCATGGGCAAGTTCGACTGGAACATGGACTTGCTCAAGTCACTCGTCCCGTCGGTCAAGGGCGGAGATCCCAGGAAGTCTGAGACGTCTGAGGAGCCGACAGAGGAGGCCATGGCCAAGCGCCTCAACGCGCTCCTCGAGACGACCACGTACACCGTGTACAACTACACGCGCCGGGGTCTCTTTGACAAGGACAAGCTTATCGTCTCCACGCTTCTGACATTCTCCATCATGGTCAAAGACGGACTCCTCGAGAGCGATGAGTACAACGCCCTCCTGAAGGGACTGAAGTCCATGAGGGGTACGCCTTGCCCTGATGACCTGGCAGTTTGGATGACTGATGCACAGTGGGCGGGACTGGCGGGCGTGGAGGAGAAGCTCGCAGCGTTTAAGGGCATCGCTCGCGACATGGAGAAGAGAAACGAGGAATGGGCGGAGTGGGGCATGCACGAGCTCGCCGAGATGGAGCCGCTGCCCGGAGAGTGGAACAAGAAGCTCACCGAGTTCCAGAAGCTGCTGCTCATCCGCGCTGTTCGCCCCGACCGCATCACCTCCGCCCTTTCGTTATTCGTCGAGAAGACCATGGGCTCGGAGTACGTCAACCAGGAGGCGTTCGACGCGCGTAAGATGTTCGAGGAGTCTGGACCGTCCACGCCGATTTTCTTTGTCCTGTTCCCTGGTTACTCTCCGTCCAAAGACATTGAGAAGCTGGCGAACGAGATGGGCAAGTCGTCGGAGAATGGAAAGCTAACCATTATTTCGATGGGACAGGGTCAGGAGCCCGTCGCCGAGGCTGTGCTGGACAAATACACCCAGGAGGGTGGTTGGGTCTTCTTGGACAACGTCCACCTCATGCAGGGTTGGATTCCGTCTCTCGAGCGCAAGTTGGAAATTGCTGCAGAATCTGCGCACAGGGATTTCCGCTGCTTTTTCAGTGCGGAGCCCATCAACGGCGCACCCTTCGCCAAGATTGTGCCCGAGTCCATCCTACAGACGTGCATCAAGATATCCAACGAGCCTCCCTCGGATCTGAAGTCCAACATGCGTCGTGCCCTCGCGCCGTTCAGCCAGGACGTGCTTGATCGATCCACCACCGACGAGAAGAAGACGGTTCACACTGCTGTTCTCTTTGCGCTGTGCTTCTACCACTCGCTCCTCCTCGGCCGCAAGAAATTCGGCGTCGGCATCGGCATTGGCCTTGGATCCGGTCTCGGTTACTGCCGCGGCTACTCCTTCAACATGGGCGACCTCGTCAACTGCACTGAGGTGTTGTTCAACTACCTCGAGGGAAACGACAACGTCCCCTGGGAGGATCTCCGGTACATGTTCGGCGAGGTGTTCTATGGTGGACACATCACTGACGCGATGGACAGGCGACTCTGCATCTCCTACCTTGATGTGCTCGTCACCCCGGAACTTCTTCCGAGTGCGGATGGCGAGGCCCCGACCAAGCAGCTGGCTCCCGGCCTCATCGCCCCGAACCCCATCAGCTATGAGGAGCTTCAGAATGTGGTGGAGACTAAGCTTCCGCAGGAGACCCCGTCCATCTACGGTCTGCACTTCAACGCGCAGCTTTCGCTCCTTACATCCGAGGGAGAGATTCTGTTCAAGACCATCGACGATGTGCAGGGTGGCGGCGGCGGCGGCGGCGGCGGCGCAGTTGACATGGATTCCGTCGTTCGTAGCGGAGTCAACAACATGTACGACTTCTGCCCTGAGCCCTTCAACCTCATCGACATTGAGAGCCGCATCGTCGATAAGAATCCTTACGTCGTGTGCGCGCTGCAGGAGGCGACCCGCATGACTGACCTGCTCAACTTCATCAAGCGCTCGCTGGAGGAACTGACTCTCGGTCTTGACGGTGCCCTGAACATGTCTCCGGCGATGGAGGAGGTTCAGAATGGCATCTTCCGAAACAGCGTACCGCCGAGCTGGATGAAGCAGATGTCCAGCCGCATTCAGGAAGTGTACTCCCTGTCTCGCTGGTTTAAGGACGTGCAGGAGCGTCACGCGCAGCTAGACAAGTGGACGGCGCGCTCAGTTGAGCATCCCAAGACTGTTTGGCTGCCCGGCCTTTTCAACGCCAAGGCGTTCATCACCGCCGTCCAGCAGGTGTACGCCCGCGCAAATCAGCTGCCACTCGACGTCATGAAGTTCCGCACCGAGGTGACTAGGATGCAACCGGGCGACATCGAGGAGTACTCTGACGAGGGCACGTACATCCATGGCCTGACCATGGAGGGCGCTCGCTGGGACCAGGAACTCGGCATGTTGATGGACTCCAAACCCAAGGAGCTCCGTTGCCTGCTCCCGGTGATCAAGGTTATCCCGGTCACTGCGGACACGTACGACACGAATGGATACTACATGTGCCCTGTGTACATGAACATGCAGCGCGCCAACGTGTACTCCGCGCAGGTGTCCACATTCACGCTGAAGCATCCCGAGGATCAGCCTCCGGTGAAGTGGACGCTCGCGTCTGTGGCGCTGCTCATGCAGGATGAGCTCGCGTAAGCGAGACAGCCTGCTTTGTTACATATTGATCAAACAAGACGTAAATCCTTTCATCACAGGTTGTCGAACAAGACCTAGCCGGGTTCCTCGGCAGGTTGGTAGACTACTAGTAGGTAGCAGGACCAAATTTTCATAGACCAAATTTTCATTTCTCTGACTCGAAAAGTTGTCTCGCGCTCGCATTGCCGCCTTGATGAGCCTGGCTGCCGTGTCAGATGCGTTGTTGGCACAAAAAATCCACCTTGCTTGGCTGGTCTCGGCGAGATTTTGGGGATCGGCGAAAATAGACCGTGGTTTCACGGTTCATGACCCGATGTGCATTCGCCGAGGGGGATGCCTGCCAATCACGACCATCAACCGTCCGTCCAAGCTGGCATTCTCGCTTTATCTCCACCTCCGATTGGGTTCCGGGATAAAACCGCACCGGAAGCGATCGGATTGTGGTGGATAGCGGGTTCCGGACCGCCCCGACGGTCACTTCACGTCGTCGCGTCGTTCTTTTTCCACGCACACAAAACCTAAAGATGGCCTCCATGACCATGTCCGCCGCGTGCGCGCAGCCCCTTGCGGCCCGCAAGTTCCAGGGTTCCCGCGTCTCCGGGAAGTCCGTCGTTCGCGCTGCCAAGCGTAACGTTACCGTCAAGGCTGAGCGTGACGGTCCCGTCCTCATCGGTCTCGCCGCTGACTCTGGCTGCGGCAAGTCCACTTTCATGCGCCGCATGACCTCCCTCTTCGGCGGCAAGGCCACCCCCCCCGAGGGCGGCAACCCCGACTCCAACACGCTCATCTCCGACTCCACCACCGTGCTGTGCCTTGATGACTACCACCTGAACGACCGCCAAGGTCGCAAGGAGTCCGGCCTCACTGCCCTCAACCTCAAGGAGCAGAACTTCGGTGAGTTCACCTAAGCGCCTTCCCAACATGTTGTGTCATTCAAATCCCCCCGGAGATTCGTGCCGGGATCGTCGCGTACCGCATGGGGCGACGCCCGCGCCACCGGGGTGGGCCTCATTTTTCCGCGATGCGCGCGATTCCCTTAGGGCTTATCCACTTGGCCAGTGGCTTGGGCTCCCTGCCCTCGCCGAGCCGGTGGTTCGCCTCGGGAACGGGCTCTTCATCGCCGTCGGGCCGGATCGTATCGACCGTCATCGGCGTTAATGTGACGTCGGACGACAGTCCGTGCCGCTTCATGGCGATCCCGAGGCTCACCCGGCGCCCTCTGGCTCGCGCCAGACCACTCGCCCCTTGTGGATATTCTCGATCGCAAATTCCGCCATGTCATAATTCCTCAACTGACCAGGCCCCCCTCCCCGTCCCCCCTACAGACCTCATGTACGAGCAGACCAAGGCTCTCATGGAGGGCAAGGCGGTCGACAAGCCCATCTACAACCACGTCACCGGCGTGTTCGACCCCGCCGAGAAGATCGAGTCCCCCAACATCCTTATCCTCGAGGGTCTCCACCCCTTCGCCGACGAGCGCGTCCGCGACATGTTCGACTTCAAGATCTACCTCGACATCTCCGACGACGTCAAGTTCGCCTGGAAGATCCAGCGTGACATGGCCGAGCGTGGTCACTCCCTCGAGTCCATCAAGGCTTCCATCGAGGCGCGCAAGCCCGATTTCGACGAGTTCGTCGACCCCCAGAAGCAGTTTGCCGACGTCGTGATCCAGGTGCTCCCCACCCAGCTCATCCCCGACGACAACGAGGGCAAGATCCTCCGCGTTCGCATGATCATGAAGGAGGGTGTCGAGAACTTCGACGCTCCCTACCTCTTCGACGAGGGTTCCACCATCTCTTGGATCCCCTGCGGCCGCAAGCTCACCTGCTCTTACCCCGGCATCAAGTTCTTCTACGGCCCCGACACCTTCTTCGGCGAGGAGGTCTCCGTCCTCGAGATGGACGGCCAGTTCGACAAGCTCGAGGAGCTCATCTACGTCGAGTCCCACCTCTCCAACACCTCCACCAAGTTCTACGGTGAGATCACCCAGCAGATGCTCAAGTACCAGAACGGCCCCGGCTCCAACAACGGCACCGGCCTCTTCCAGACCCTCTGCGGCCTCAAAGTGCGCGAGCTCTACGAGCGCATCTCCGAGAAGGAGGTCGTCACCGCCGCTTAAATCTACTGCACTGGGCGCTGGTGTTGGTTTAGTGGGTGTCTCGTGGCGAGAACGTCGTCTGGATCAAAGGTGGGTGAGCTGCTGGCGCGAAAATCCGACCAGAGTTCTCAATTTGCTATTAGGAGAGCTGACGACGTCCTGCCATAAGGGGGTGGCAGCTGCAAGTTGGGCAGCTACCACATTGAACGGTGTATAGACAAGTAGCGTCGTGTATCCAACAACAAATTCTTTCAACGTGTCTCCGTCGCGTTAAAATCCCTGGCCAGATGGCCTAGCACTATCTTTCGCCCGCTCACACCCAGTCTTCTGCCTGTAAGCCTGAAGCCGTCGCACTTGGAGTTGCGCTCCCTGCGCCTCTACCCGCGGCACCGAGGAGGGAGTTCACCAATCCGCTCGCCCCGCCCCGACCCCCGCCGAATGTATGCGAGCGGCCGCGGGGAGGACCGTCGTCGGCGTACCCAACCATCTGCTGCGACTCCATCATCTGTTGCGATTCCATCATCTGCGACTCCCCCACGCCGCCGCCGATTCCCCCGACCATCCCGCTCGGCGTCGTATCCCCGGGACCTCTTCGACGCTTTCCACGACCGGTGCCTCCGGGTGAGGTCATGCCATCTCGCACCGCGGCGACCGCCGCCTCCGTCTGCACCGGATCGGGAACCCGAAACCCGTCAAAGCCTTCGTCCAGTTGCGACTCGCCCCCGTCGAACATACCCGCGGCGACGGTGTCGATGAGGTTGGCCACCATCTGACTCCCGTCCGCCGGGTGCGCGGCCCTGCCGCCGGTGGTCACCCGCGGGGGCGGAGGCGCGGGAGGCTCCGGCTCCAAGTCGACGCCGACGGAAACCGGGCTTCGATCGGAACCGAGGTGCCGTTTCGCGCCCGTCGCAGGAGCCGGAGCGGCGGTCGTCGGCGCGGCGATGGACTCGCCCCGCCTCGGCGTGGACCTCGCGCCAGCCTTTGGCTTGGGCCGCGCCGGCGTCTTGGACACGGTCCGTGTGGAGTTCCTCGTCGACGGGGGGGCGCGCTGAGATGTTTGCGCCGCGCGCGAGGTGTCGCGTTGGACTGCACTCCCGATGAGGTTGAGGGCGCCCCGCTGCGACCCACCGCACACGTTTCCTCCCCCGATGTCGATACCCGCGGAGCGACGGCGATCGGACCCCTTAGCGCTCGTAGCAACCGGTGGCGGCGGCGCCTCTTGCGTGTCGCCGCCACCCGCCGTGAACGCACCCGCCCGACCGTCGTCCCCGTTTCGATCGTCATCCGACGGCGGCGGCGGGGGCTTAAAATCTCGCTCTTCAACCTTGCGTCCCGCCTCGATGCACGCGTGGAGCCATTCCACGGTCACGGCGTGCAGTCCCCATCCGACTGCCGCCTCGTACTTCTTTCCCTCTGCGTAGGGGACCACGAGGTGGGTGTTCTTGTTCCTGCCAAGCCTCTCTGTGTACTTTGCGCCCAGCAGGTGGCACAGCATGTTCACCGATGACTTGACGTCCTCGTCATAGAGGGAGGTGCTGATCCTGAGTCCATGCATGGAGTCGAACGGCGCGTCGCAGGGCAGCGGTCGACAGGCGGGGTTGCCGCCGCGGTTACTGTCGAGCGGGACGACATATCCGAGCTCGCAGGATATCTCCAGCCAGTGGCAGGTGACGTGCCGCCTCCTCTCGGATTCGGGCGCAGAGTTCAAGATGGCTCGTTCCTCCCTGGTCGGAGCAGCTGGACAGACAATGTATGCGGACGACGCCGCCTTCTTCTTCGTCACGATTCCCGAGCCCCTCGTCACGATTTCGCTCGCGGCTTCCTCCTCTTCCCTGCTCAGCAGCGGACTCAACGTGATGCGCATACCCTTGAACACAGTGGAGTAGTCATCCCCGTCAACCCCGAGTCCGTTGGTCTCCTGGATGGCGACTGCGGTTGCGGGAAGCTCCGTCGCCGTCCCCGGGTCGAACGAGCAGCCCGGATCGGTCGTCGCGGCCGTCCCCTTCGCCGCCGCGGGAGACGTGGGCTGATGATACCGAGGCGGCATGTTCTGATCGGCGAGGTCAACTCTGTTCGCGGCGGTGTCTTCCTCCGCCGCCGCCGCTTTCGCAGCCTCCGCGGCGAGTGCTTGGCGCGTCAGCGGGTTGGGCGACGCCGGTCCGCTTCGCCTGCGCCGCCGCCTGTCCGCCGCCTCCGTCGCCTTTGACGCGGTGGCGCGAGGTTTCCCCTTGTCGTGCGTCGATGCCGCCTCCTGGCTGAGGATCATGCTATCCACCCGGTTTATCCCGCCACCCGTGCCCGCCCTCGTCGCCGGTGGCTCCCGCCGCGCGGCAAACAGAGCCGACGGCGCGGCGTGTTCCTCAACCGGCGCCGGCGCCCCCAGCGCCTTAGACGCGTCCAGCCAAGTGCTGAAGACCGTCTTATCCCGTTGATCGCGTATGTCCCTGAGGCTTCCCGCCGCCGCGCTGACGCTGACGACCACGTGCGTCGCCTTGCTCGCGTTGGAAGTCGTAAACGCCGAGCCGTGTCGCACGGCTTGCATGGCCCGCGCCCACTCCGACGATTCCTTCGGGTTGCCCAGCTCGTGCAGGTACACCGTGCACCCCATCAGGTAGCACGAATCCCACGCTACCGCCGCGTCCGCAGCCTCATCCGCGTCGATGTTCGCCCTCGACGCGGCAGCAGCCGCCTCCGGGGTCCCCTCAACCGGGAAACGCACCTCGTTCGCCTTCAGGCCCTCCGTCGCGCTCTCTGTCACCCACTCCCTGCTCACAATCTTGATGCCGTCCCACTTTTTCGCGTGCGTGTACTTCCCGCTCGTCGTACCGGACGCCACCAGATGCGTGCACTTGCCCTTGACCAGGTCGGACATGTACAGGCCCCCGTTCTTGGTCACCAGCGCCTCGAGCTCGGTGCGCTCATCTTGTGTATATCCCGTGACACACACGCACAGTCCGAGGAAAGCCTTGGGTATGTGGCCGACTTCCTCCACCGGCAGGAGCTCGCCGGCCTCGGCGCTGTCACGAAGCCATGCAAAGGTGACCACGGGCTTGAACAGCTTCACCGCGAGATCGTATTTCGGCGAGTTGGTGGTCTTCGTGACGCAGTAGTCGAACGGGCTCGTCGCGGTGAAGTCCGGATCTCCGAAGGTCGCGCCAAGCTTGTCGATAAGCGCCTTGATCTCGCGCTGCGATGGAAAGGAATGAATTGGAGGTGGGGTCAGGGGTGCTTCGAGGGGGTGGAACGGCGGGAAACATAGGTGGACCGGCCGTTGGGCGTGCCGAACGTCGTCTCCTCGCGCGGCAAAACGGGCACCCCTCCAAGTTGTTGTTGCCGGGCTGATCGCTCACCTTGTCGTTCGCATCGAAACCCGTCGTGATGATTATCGCACTCATGACCCCACACGTTTCAGCCCTGCGCACACGTGGCCCTGCGCACACGTGGCCCTGCGCGCGCACGGTGGCCCTCCGTCGGCGCCTCGCGCCTGCCACTCTGCCGCTCCTTTTGAAAATCTACCTTCGTTTTGTTGTGCAGTGTGTCCACAGCTGTGCTGCCTCCTAAACCTATTGAATCACCTCGTACGCGTGCTGAGGACCCAGACAGAGGAGGGGACGCAGCCGGGTGCACCGGACGTCGATACAATGTCCGTCGCTTTATTCGATTGCACCTCCGCGTACGACACTACCACCGCGGAGTATTCCGCGGTTGTCAGGGAGGAGGCAGCCAGGGCAACGAGGACTGTTTATGCCTCCGTGTTTTTCGGAGAAAACTACCTGGCGTGCGGAAGCAGCAGTGGCTCTCTCTCCGTGTTCAACTTGGATGACGTCCTGCGCGAGCAGAGGGGCAGCGGAGGGGGCACATCGAGCCCAGACCCATCGCCCCGCCCCTCGCTCGTAGTCCCCGACGCGCATCGTGGAGCTGTGTACTCGGTGATTGCGTTCACTCTGCAAGGATCGGAGATGCTCTGCTCCGCGGGGGAGGACGGGCGGAGCGTGCTGTGGCGAGCCTCAGACCTCATCGCGGCCGCGAACGCGAAAGCGACTCGGTCAGAGAGGACAGTGGCGGTGACCCCAGCGGGAGAGTTCAAGAACCCCCAGGAGAGCAAGGCGAGGGGCGCGTTAGGACCCGTCCCGGAGACGACGGCGCTCGCGGTCGATCCCACCCGAGGGACGCTCCTGTCCGCCGCGGGAGATGGCGTGTGCTACGGTTGGGACCTCGGCGAAGGTCGCGACGCGCCCGCGATGCGTCTGCGGGGGCACAACGACCTGCTGCACTGCGTCGCGGCGCGTGTAGGCGCGAACCAGGCGGTGACTGGGTCCGAGGATGGGACGGCGAGGATCCACGACCTGAGGTCCGAGACGTGCTCCCACGTCATCGACGTGTGGCGCGCCAAGGAGGGGAAAAGCGGCGGACACGGGAGCGGCGCGTGGGTCGGGTGCGTCGCGCTGGACAAGGCTGAAAACTGGGCGGCGATGGGATGCGGCGGCGGTTGCATCACCATGTGGTCGTTTGCGGCGGGGGCTTGCGCTTCGAGGGTGCCAACCGCTGCGCCGCCGCAGGCGCTGAGACTGACGGGCCAGCACGTCATGGCGGCAGGGGCGGAACCCGCGGTGTACAGGTGGAACCTCGCGGGGGAGCAGATATCGAGGCAGCCGTGCACTCCGAAGAGCGTGTTCACGCTGGACCTGCAGCCTCAAAGGAAAATTCACGCCGTGGGAGGGACCTCAGGGAGCGTAGACATATTCAGCGAGTTGGGCACCAGGGTCACCACCCTGAGGTGCCTTTGAATGTGACTCGATGATTTCTTCGTTATACAACACACCGCTACGTTACTCTGACTCCGCCGTCACGCGGGCGTTGCCACGCCACACACCGGCGCCGCCTCGTAGGCGCCGTATATTCCGACAAACTTATCATCCGGGTTGTAGAGCGCGTCGCAGTCGTACCCCTTCAGGTGCAGCACGTACCCGATCAGCCTCAGCGCGTGCACCGCGTCGAATTGAACGTCCTTGACCGCCCCGACGCGCCCGTAGTCGTCCACGAACGTCCCGTCCGCCCCGCACTCGGCGCACCGACCCGCGAGACCTCGTCTCCGCGTCGGGTCATCCGGCGCTCGCTCGTCAAACATGAGCGTCGAGCGGTAGGTGACGTTCGCAGCCGCGACGTCCGCCGAGTCCACCAGCGAGCCCGCCGCGGCTAGGAACGCGTCCACGTGCGCGGTGGCGATCGCGTGCGCACCCGCCGCGACGCCCCCGCCCACGCCCGTCGTCTTCCCCGCCGAGGGACCGCCGGACAAACCATTCTTGACCCCGGTGAAAGACGCGCACAGCTCAGCCGCGAGCGCCGCCGCCGACGTGGACGTTCCCGCGGGTCCCATCTTGGGCCCGCACGCGCTGCCGCCAGCCTTGAGCGTGGTCCTGCCCGCGGCGCAGGTGCAAGAGTTCCTGTTGACGCCGCC
>MDTA01108191.1_pt1 | contig 10183 bp, 8 predicted proteins | sample 811151 | NCBI WGS metagenome assembly MDTA01 (sample SAMN05326648, study PRJNA326480) | marine metagenome | isolation source: seawater | place: Indian Ocean: South | collected 2010 | reverse complement strand
GATTGAAGGTCCAAGTGGTCATGTGCCTGGGTCATCGGGTAATATCACCAGTAAATCAGTCATGCTATGTGAAACGGGCTTACATAAATTCCGCATCTCAGATCGTTCCGGTAATGGCCTCTGCTGTGAAAATGGCGAGGGATCCTATGCTCTATATTTGGACGACCAGAAGATTTTCGATGGAGATGGAGAATTCGGTTGGGGGGCAAAAGCTTACTTTGAGGTTGGCGATGAAATATCAAATGCCACCACAATCTATGCGGCTCATGGTGAACCGGCTATTCCGTCGCACTTTCCACCACCAACGCCGGCAATTCCATCGGCAAGCATAGAACCTTTGACTCCAGCTCCAGCAGAGAAACCTCCGGCTCCAGCAGAGAAACCTCCGGCTCCGGCAGAGAAACCTTTGGCTCCAGCTGAGAAAACTCCGCTGCAAGAACTAGTCACACAGCGCGATGAGGAAAAACATGCTAAATTTGAGATTTCCACACTTATTGCAGCTGTCGTCGGCGTCATTGCACTGCTCAGTGTAACGTACTTTATATTCAAGCGGTTCAACTGCTTCTGCTGCAATCGTGTTGAACCGATCCCCGAAGATAATTTAGATTTGGATAATTTAGCTACTATAGTGTAAATCCATTTTCATTATAAACAGTTTTTTTCTGTATCGGTTAAAGCCTTCCTTTTTTTGCTAGTTCGCTTTTTGATATTTATTGTCTTTTCCCCGATGAATGGTAAGGGCTCCCCACTTGCCCGGCAAGTTTCAAAGACTGCCTTAAGTAATTGAGTCCTCTGTACTTTCGTGTATTTTACGATATCCTTAAGTTTCTCAGAATCCTGTATGTACATGCATATAGCAGCTTTCATTTTAGTGCTCTTTGGCATTGTCATCAACGTGGTAATAAGTTTTCCGGATATAGTTTTTATTGGGATTTCCAAATCTTGAGATGCTTTGTAAATGAAATGTTGCAGCTTTTTATCGTCAGTTGTGTCATGCAGCGAATGGTTTTGTACACCCACACCCTCGAATAGTCTTTCAGCCAAAATTCTTATTCGCCCAACTATAGCGTTTATGTATCTGCACGCTTCTGCAATGTCAAAAAACACTGCGTGATGAAGGTGCGTTTGGTATATAACCGCAAGGCAAACATGTTCAGATTTTATTCCCCGAAGCTCAAATCTGCGTTGTTCAATGTGAGCTAAACAATCATAGCTGTATTGTTCGAAAGCTGGGTTTACGTCAAATTTTTGGTACATTATGTCTAGCTTCTTCCGCAATGACCTTGCCGACATGGTTTGATTCATCTCTTGCACACAGCGTGAAGAAGCTTCGGGCAAAGAATTACCATAACAGTCTAGCTGCACATCATTTCTGCATAAACCACAAGTATCACAAATGGTATCTCCCGATATTGAATCAACAACGAACGAGGTTCCAGAACATGCTTCGCAAATTTCATCAACGGCTATATTTTGGATCATTGTGCGACGTGGCGACGTGCATCAAACAATGAATACAATGTAAATGAAATCCATAAAAAATATCTTTTTTTAAATCAGAAGAATGATTAAAAATTACAGGAATAAAAATATCGGTGAGTTTCTGAGTATACCGTTATCTTCGGTCAAGTCACCGGTCGACACAATTTATATGGCGACTCATTTTAATAAGTTATCCAAGAAAATGATATTGCGCGTGCGATCTTCAAAACATTATGCGTCGACGATGTCCTCCTGGGAGAATAAACTCAAGGACGTTGATAAACACAATCTTGCGGAAGTTGCCAAAGCGTTGGGAATAAATTTAGAGGTATATAATCCAATGGCCAAGGACTCGAAGGCTTCGTTCTCCGGAGGATCACGAGCGCGAAGAAGTGCTCAAATCCTCAAAGTGAAGGACGGCGTATACAAACCAATGGTGGCGGGGGCCGCGACACGTGGGTCTTATCAACAAGGTATGGCTCAAATGGGTGATTCCGAAGCCTCTTTCAGAGAAAACCGTGCCAGAAGACAAAAGTTCATACGAATGATGAATAACGAAAACAGCACAGAGGAAGAGATTCGTGATGCCGTGGAAGATCCCACACTATTAATCGACACATGGAATGAAATACTGCCGGATCCCCTATCGGAAAATACGTTAATCCTTCGTGTAGGAGAGATAGATTTCGATGACAGTGGACGCATACGTGCTGACTTTTTTGAAGAAGTAAAACATTGTTCTATCATGGAGGACGATACCGAACCTATAGAGATTAATGAAATTGAATATAGCGACTATCCGACATGCCCCTTGAATTAAGAAGGAATAGGCTTCTCCACCGAAAATGAAGCATTGGAACCGGAATGGACAGGACAATATTATTATTATATGAAAAGAAGGGAAAACAATCCAAGTCAATTTCATAAAACGTGTTTCAACAAGAGCGCGTTTGATCGATACGTTGAGATTAATAGGGACAAAGCAAATCAATCTCCTCTGACAAGAGAACCCATGGTATCAATATTCAAACTCGTTACCGAGTTAGTGAAATCTTCAAACATTCCTGAGAAGGTCAAAGATCACCTGAAAAACTTATATGCAGACTACATGGATAATTCGCCTGTGTCAGACGATCACGAAGAGTTCAGGGAATGGTTAATGGAGAATTTTCGCATATATGATATTAACGACAATGAGATTTCTTACACAGACGAGAATGATGACATTAATCAATTTAGATTGAGCAGTGTGTATGCTCTACGACCACCAGAAGGTAATGGTGATAGTATCACAGAGATCCCACCTAAAATTCGTCTCATGACGAATTTGACACAAATGGAACTTTACCATCATCCAACTCTGACTGAATTACCGGAAGAATTATCCGACTTACAAAATCTGGAAGAGTTATCAATTTATAATTGTGGAATTTCGACAGAGGGCCTCAGACCTATATTTGATCTGAGGAATTTGAAAAAACTCATGTTGGGTCAGGGTATCCCTTTTTCAATGAGGTCTTGGTCCGAAATGCCATTTAGCGAATCCTTCCCACTTCTCGAAGAATTGGTACTGACGGGTAATAAATTATCTTATATTCCTAGTTCAGTGTTTCAATGCACAAGCATCATTAAATTAGATATTGGTAATAATCAAATAAAGGATATATATGACGGTATCTCACAAATGACTCAGTTGAAGCAATTAGATTTGTCTCATAATGAACTGATTACAATTAATACAAAGATTGGAGAATTGCAAGAACTCGAATCGTTAGATTTGAGAAATAATTATATAGAATATTTGCCCTCGTCCTTCGGAAATCTAGTTTCTTTACGAACTTTAAATCTAGCCGGAAATCGTAAAATATTTCACAATAAACTTTCCAGTGATATTGTAGCGGAAATGCGCTATACAAACGATGATGATGATTCTATTATTAAGGGATTAACACCAATCAAAACTGAGCTGGGATTGGACAAGTTTTCCGAGCATGATTACATTTCCGATAGATTCCGATTAATGTATGAACAGTTGGAAAAACCACATCCAATCAGCACATTAAAAAAATTGCAACGATTAGAGGAGCTGCATTTAGGAAATCAAGAACAAGAATCCTGGTCGAATCGCAATTCCAGGAGGAGAATCAACACCGAAAATTTTCATGATCCGATCATACCTGCAGAAATAGGTGACTTAGTCTCTCTCAAGGCATTATTTGCGCGAGGACTTGGTATACGTGAATTGCCATCTGAAATCGGAAAATTAACTTCTTTGGAAGTACTGGTCCTCGAGGATAACAAATTGAAAGAAATTCCACGTGAAATATCAGAATTGCGTAATCTAAAATATTTAAATTTGAAGGGTAATAATGGATCATTTAGAGTCAAAGATGAAAATGGGAAGATTATTTACAATAATCACAGTTTGCGAAGAGATGGCGAGTATTTTACATATTGGGAGTTGAGTCATGATTTGTCGGAAACACAAACATACCTCAAAGCACTTTTAAATCCGGTGGAATACATGCGCGAAAAATTATCAAAACTTGCCCAGATATTTGGTTACAATATAAGCCAATTTGAAGTAGGGAGTGATTTCCGAGAGGGTGTTATTTCAAATAGTATGGATATTAGACTCGAAAATGATCCAACAATCACCTCGTTGGAATATTTGGATGGTTCCAATTCAGATTCCGAATCTGAACAATCGGATTCAGAAGAAGCACAATCGGATTCAGCACAATCGGATTCAGAAGAAGCACAATCGGATTCAGAAGAAGCACAATCGGATTCAGAAGAAGGAATGTCTGAACGGGACAGAAGAGCTGCAAGACGAAACAGAATAAGGAGCCGCGATGAAGAAGAAAATGATGTGGACGATCAACCTATTAATCGTCGTCGTCGTTTTGGCGGCGGGTCGCATTCCGCCAGCGAATCAGACAGAAGAGATTTGGATTTGGCGAACGCAATTGAAGTAATGTTTAGTAAAATGGCCGATATGCGCCTTCGAAAGAAAGTATTGAATATTGGGTTGGGGAAATCCAATTTCTGATCATTTTTTTAAAATAAAAAAATTGCTAAAAATAATTTTCAGTGGGTCCCCCAAATCACTTTTCCATGCCCACCAGCACGTTTTGTCATTGAGATGTCCATAAATAAAGCCGTTGAAAATCACAATGAGGACCCGGAAGTATATAAAGGTACAATGTTCAGCAGTAAGCCGACATTATTTCAAGCGATGTGTGAAATCGATATTATCCCAAATTTTTTTGATTGGCATGACAAAGTCATACCAATGATTCCGGAAGTATTTGGTCACCTTAAAGGCCAACTTGGAACCACGATGCCTCTCGATGAATTAAGAAAGAATGGCATCTACAATTCGACGATTGGTTCGATATCATTCAAATTTGAATTCCGTGGCAAAAGAACGTCAGTCCTTCTTTTCAAGAATGGTAAATTGAAAATAAGTGGTGGATTTCCAGAGAATCTCTTAATCATGCATGATAAACGGGCATACGAGGATTATCTATCTACATGTGTGAAGGAAATCAAACAAGCGATTGGATATTACTCGAATGACAACGAATATACTCTTACTTGTTTGAACGGTCAGTTCATACATCAACGTTTTGATAACCTGGCTTGCTTGGAACAATTTATCAGGAAAATGAAAAATTCGTTCGCAAAAGTTAAACGCCCTGACAACGATTCCCCTGGGAGAAGAGGGGCTTTTAAACTTTATTTACACAACGACAGGAAGACGCACGTGGCAATGTGTTGCAAAGGGAAAGCACAAGTGTTCGCCTGTAGATCTTTTGATGAATTATTTCATGTGTTTTCAGTCTTCAAAGTCGATTTATTGCATTCTCTGCAACAAACGAGACTGTTCTATGAATTGAGCGGTGCATAATTTATTTATTAATGCTGATGAAATATTTGTCTTTGTTGACTTTCTTCATCGTTCCGACGAATCGTTTTGATCCGCGTGTTCTGGGCGTCGTAAACATAGTGTAGTCGTATAAAGAATGTGTTTCTGGATTATAGATGAATTTTTTCTTCAATATAGATTTCGGAACATTTTTTGTAAATTGTACAATTAAAGTACCTGTCGCATCACCTGTATTATTATTCAATTGTATCCTTGACGACCGTATTGATATGGATTCATCGTTGATCTGGAATGTAAAAGCATTGTCATCGGCATCTGCATCATCTGGTGGTTTCAGACAGTTTTTATCGCTATCGTGAATCTTACAATCGATGGAAGCTTGTTTCATCCCCTGCAAAAATTCCTGTATTAACTTTTCCTTCCGTTCAGCAATATTTCTGATAAGTTGATCACTGGTTAACGATTTATCTTTGGTTCTAATGGATTCTGTCAGTCGTCCCTCGTTTATGTCATCTTCGTCGAATGTAGAACAATAGTGGTGCACTGTGAAATTTCTTTCAGTTTCTTCAAGGTCTTTGTGAGAATCAAGCCTGTTTGCACGACCTATTACTTGATCAATACGAATGTTATTCCAATATGGCTCAACTATGTGCACATGTCGTACGTTTCTAAGAGAAATACCCTCAGCACCTGATCGAGTAATCATCAATAGTTTAAGCAATTTCCCACGTAGATTACCTTCACTTTCGTCTTTCAGCTGGTCTTTTATACTTTTTGGTAAATTGTCGATATCATTATTGAAAATTCGTAGTAGTATGGCATCGCTATTTTTTGATGAATCTTCTCCAAATTTTGCGAAATATGCTTTGAGACCAGGCTTACTATATACTAATCTGTATTTATCATTCTCCTTGGAGACTTTCATTTCGCCGATTCCATTCGCTTGGAGGCACAATCCAATAATTCGCAATCCTTCGACTTTGCGGAAATCGGAGTACAATATATGAGTTCCTTTGTTCTCATTGGTAATTATATTTTTCAATATCAAGTCAAATTTTGGCGACAGTTGTTTCAATCCTGCTCCTATAGAGAGATATTGTTCCCCTTTTTCTTTTAATTTTGTCAAAGCACCTGAAATTGCTTCTTGATATTTTTTTTTCTGTTCCTTGCGAGATTGCTCTTCGTCGTTATTGGAATCATCATCTATATACTCTGCACTCGACTTATCGAGCTCTGCTAGAAATAGCGACCTATTACTCGGGAATCGTTCGGCAAGGACATCCTTGGGAAATACAAAGTTACAAATTGCTCTCGAAAATATCTTGTAAACTCCATTAGTCTCTGAATTGTGAAATCTAGCGGCATTATTTTCTTTTTTTATCTCTTTGTCCCGCTCCTTGTTGTATATTTTTAACTGATACGAGGACATGGGAACATTATAGAATTTAGGTTTCATCTCGACGGGATACCTTTTGTCCAGGTCACTCTTACTTTTTTGATAGGAAGAAATTGACCCCATGATTCTTCTTTTGAATATATTCGGCAGTGCCAGAGTGTTTGATTGCGCGTTCACAAATAATTCATCGAAATCCTTCTTGTCAACAGGTAAAGCATAATTATCATTCGTTTTAACCTTTCCTGTGACTTTGATAAGGTCACCGTTCATGTCCTCCAGTGAACCAAGTTTTTCCTTGATCATTCCCAATAAAGTCACTTCAGAGTACGCATAATTATTGTTCATTTGGTGTATTTTTCCATCAGCTTTTTTGAAATAATTTTTCGGCAAGAGAGTGAAAGAAAACACGATCTCTTTTTTACTGTTCGTCTTAATTGTTAACATGTCAATGTATTTGAAAGAATCAATCAGATTCATATCACGTGGCATTCCAGATAGAGTAATTGAATGTACTGTCTGTCTTCCTCTCAATAAGTTGACAGCGTATGCAATTTCAACTGGCTCATTAATTATCGGCGTGCCTGATAAAAGTACAAATGTTGAGTTATCAGATTTGAAAAGTTGCTGATAAAGTGCATATTTCACAGTATTCGTAGATTTATGCAAGCCAGATGTTAGATTGTGAACTTCGTCTATTATGATAACTTTGTTGTTGAAATTCGGCAATTCTGTGAGCAGTTTTCTATTAAGTCCATTGTAATGTACAAATTCGTATCTTTTTGATATCATGGATTCAATCTGTCCTTCGACCTGCTTTTTTTCTTCTCCAGATATTTCCCTGTCTTTCGAATTTGTAGGTAACCAGATGCCTCCCTGTTTTTTTACAAGCAAATTCAGAGTGCTTGCCTCTATGATATTCTTCAACTTTCCAATGTGGGTAGTATCACCCAATTTGAAAAATTTCCAGTTCCCCTCGGCTCTGTACAAAGAATTCATCTTCTTTATTTCATCCATAAAATTTGATTTTAATGAAGCTGGCAGCAGCACAATGCATTTTTCTTTGGAATTAGATCGAATTAGCGCTTCTGATACACTTATGGCAGACCTCGTTTTACCTGTCCCGAGACCATGATATAGCAGCAATCCACGAAACAAAGAGTCAGGTTGTAAATACTTTCGAATCAAACGCTGATGAAACAACAAATTGTTCTTCTCAGCATCCGTATTAATTTTAAAATTTTCATAGACCCACTCCGAAAACCCGTGTTTCGTATTATTTATCCAATATTCTGGGCGTTCCAGTTCTAAAGCATTGTCATTTTTGATTTTGTCTATCACTCTTTCAAAATCTCTTTCTGATTCCATATCTTCTCCTATAAGATATTTTAATTTAAGAATTTGATATGTGAACGTATGCCAACGAACAATGACCGAGACAAGGTCTAAAAATGCAGCAAATGCAAACAATAATGTAATTGAGCTGCTCAAATTGCAACACGAAAATGAAATTGATAGGCTTCATGAGAAGATTAAGTTCATAAAAAAATACAAACAAGATAACCAAAGAGGAGTTTTGCTTTTCATTTACGCCATGTCATTGCTTGCAACATTCGCATGGAAGTATGGAAATACAAAGGCCGCGGCAAAATTACTGCGCGCCTCGAACTTTGACAAGTTTATCACCCCCCTTGACACCAATTTTGCAACCTATAACATTCTTGATTTATCAATTGCTACTGCGCTTTATCATTATATTGTTTTCCATTTAATCAGATTTAGGGCTTATGTCACTTGCGCATCGCTTGTTATGGCGATTGGATCTGTGCCATTACTCTTCTAAATTTTCGTTGAATGATGCATGCTGCATAGTTTTGATATAATTTCCACGCGAGAACTGTGTTTCCTCTTTCTATGCACATCTCAACGAATTCAAGTATTCTGTGTTTAATTCTCAAATCATTAGGATGTTTTTTCAATAACAGCTTAGAATGTATGAACATGTTTTTTATTATTGATACTTCTAGTATAGATTGACCCGACGCATTTGCAAGATTTACATCAAATTCATCGTTATTTACCAATAAGCTGCTTATTTCAAGAAGTCCATGCAAGACACAATAAAAGATCACTGGACTCCCACGGGAATCGAAAGAGTTGACGTCCGCTCCTAATATAAGCAACAGTTTTATTATTTGTATGTGCCTATGAACGATTGCATGATACAGCAGGGAGCCATACATGGTAGATCTTAAGTTAAGATCAACATTACAACGTAACAAGCAACTCCGTATGATTTCAACGTCAATATCTCTTCGTTCTATCATAAAAAACATGTAATGCACTCCTTGACAATCTCTTTTATCAAAATCACAGTACCCAAACTTTGATATATAAAATTTCAACATTTCTATGGTGCCGTGCTTTACGATATTCAGCAGAATAGTGTCTGCATTTTCATCAACTACGTTATCTATTTGGAATCTTTTGAGGAAGTGTATGACAAAAAAAGAGTTCTTTGCTCTTATGCACGTGAATATCAACTTTGGATTACTTTCCCTACTTGTAAGCATCACTACAATCTCTACATTCTCCAAATAAAAAAAGCCCATTCCAATATTCACACTGGTTTTCACTGATCCAATCTTCTTACCTCATCGAGTAATGTCGGACCAAAAACAACTCGTTGAATTAAAAGATCATCTCTCCAATCACATGTGTACGAACGACAGTATGACGCTAAATAAAACTTGTAACCAGAATCGGTGTTCAACATTTTCAAAGCAGCGACATAGAATATCGGCTGTGCTGCCACATATTTTGTTGTTTTGTCGTTCCTTGCGTGTTTGAAAATCGCGGCTCGCAGCGGGTATTCCAATGAAAAGTCGTACACAGAGTCTTCCAAAACATTTTGATATGCATGATAAGTTGTTGTAAACGCCGTCCCATCAACGATGGTTTTCACACCATTATTGCGACCACTTAGTCCAGTAGTTGTCACTGACATCGTTCTTGGCAACTGTAATCGTGCAAATTTCACTGTGACATCTGGGCTTTGTTTTGAAGGAGAGTATGAACATTTTAAAGGTCGCTGACCGAGAATTGCTACTTTCGCGCAAATCATTATGTTGAATATAGAAAAAAAATGTACGAAAAAGTTTTTGGAAATTTTTTTTTTCAAAATAGTCAGTTGTCAGGAAAAAAGTATTTAAAAAATTTTGAACTGCAAAGAGAGAACGAACAGTTAAAATACGATTTGAACATGCTGAAAGAAATCAATAAAATTGAATCTCCGGACAGTCATAAACGAAATCCCGGATTCCCTGAAAGGATGAAAAAGAAAATCGCCTCTGAGCAGGGGTGGAAATGTAAAATGTGCGATGTCATGTTGCCTGCAAATTATCATGTAGATCACG
>MDTA01099755.1_pt1 | contig 10183 bp, 4 predicted proteins | sample 811151 | NCBI WGS metagenome assembly MDTA01 (sample SAMN05326648, study PRJNA326480) | marine metagenome | isolation source: seawater | place: Indian Ocean: South | collected 2010 | reverse complement strand
TCGAACCTCGGCGAGAGCGTCCTCGTCCTGCCTCATCTCGTTCTTGATCTTCTTGAGCTCCGCGGCTTTAGCCTTGGCGTCTTTCTCGTGGAGCTTGAACTCCTCGGGGACCGTCGTGGGCTTAGACGCCCTCGCGGACTGAAGCTTGCGGAAGAATTTATCGTGGAGCGCGTCGAAGTCGGGCACCGGCTTCATGGGCGCAGGCTTAAACGACCACTGCTTCTTCTTCGATGCCGAGTCACTCGTGCCGTGGCCGTGCTTAACCTCGGCCGCGGCGGGCGCCTTCGCCTCTGCGAGCTTGGCCAGGGCGGCGGCACGTGCCTGTTCCTTCCGCCGCCGCGCCTCATCCTCCAGCGCCGCCAGTTTGGGCGTCTTGATCGCCGCCGGGATGTCCTTCGCCTTGAACGGCTTTTGAAACTTTTTGGCGCGGTTCTTTGCTCGCTCCACCGCTGCGGCTTCCTCCTCCTTCTTCTTCTGCTCGTCCCGGGTGTGGAACGAGAAGGGCCTCTCCGTCTCTACTAGAGCCGCGCGTCGACTCAGCCTGCGCTCCTCCCTTCGCATCTCCTCCTTCTCGAGCATCTTCTGGTATCTGGACTCGAAGATGTGTCGAGGGATGTCGTTGGCCCTGAACTGCTTCGCGAGCTCGGCGCGTTCCATCTCAGCCTCGAACGCCAGGTCCTGCTCCAATCGCTGCTCGCTGATGGACTTGGGCTTATTCCGATCCCTCATCTCGAACGAGAACGGCCGGGGCACCGTCGCCGTCTTGCGCCGCACGATCACCCCCGGTCGGGGTAAGCCGTCGCCGTGCTCCGCGCCCGCGCCGAGGTAGTCGACGCCGCCCGAGCCGCTCGGCCTCGCCGACACCGCGCGCCTGGTCCTCGGCGCGGATACCGCCTTCGCGCGAACGACGGGCGGGACGGCGCGCGTGGCGTCCACCGCGTCGCGCGCCGCGTTGATCTCCTTGCTCCCCGCGACGGCCCCGGAAACGGCGCCAGTCGCGGCGGCCGGTTTGCTCGAACCGCCCTCGCGATACTCGTCCATCCACTCGTTCTGCTGGTCGAAGGTCGCCTTGACCGCGGCGTCTTCCGCGGCCCTGTACGCGGTCTCAGCCTTGGCCGCGGCGTCCGCGCGTGCGGCTCGGAGCTTGCGAACCTCGAGCGGGGTGGCGCCCGCCGCCTCCAGCTCGCGCTCGAGGTCTGAGTCGTACCCGCCGGAATCCTTAAACTTTTGCTCGAGCGCGGCTTCAAACTTGGCGAGCCTATCGTCGGAGAAGACCGCCTTGGCGACGGCGAGGTCGTCGTCCTGGGATCTGCCCCCCGCGAGTTCGTCCGCGAGTACGGCGGCGCCGCGCGCTGCTTTCCTCGCGGCGGATGCGGTCACTGGGGTGGAGGTGTCGAGCGCGCCGTGGGGATCGCCCTTGGCGGCGATGGAGCCCTTGAGCGCGGCGAGCTCCTGCTCCAGCCTGGCGACGTAGGTGGGGTCCACGGAGGCGGGTGCGTCGGCGCCCGCGTTCCTGTACCGGGACATGGAGGTCTGCAGCGAGGGATTCGGGTGGAGGTCAGCGTCCGCGCGAGCGGAATTGGGCCGTTTCTCAACGGTGAAATCTGGCGGGACGCGTCGCGCGTGGACGCGGTGACTCGGGCTGGGCGCGGGTTCGCAGGCCGCGAGGCTCACCTCGAGGGACTCGGTGCTCGACGCCACGCCGCGCTTGTCAGCTTTGGGCTCGTCGTCGTCGGGATACTCGGTCGGCAGGCCGGTGGGCTGGCGACGAATCTTGGGCCCGGGCGAAGCCTCGGGCTCGGACGAAAACGTGACGTGCTTGTCGCCCTTGGCGGGGCTTTCTCCGCCCATGTGCTCGGGGCTGGATGCGAGTCTCTCTACCTGCGCGGCGGAGAGTTCACGTCGCGGGTCGGTTCTGAAAGGCACCGACTGTACGACGCTCGCGTCGCACGATGATGAGCGGAATGCGAGTTTTCGCTGACCGGGGAGCAGTTCAACAACGGAAACAACGGAAACTTTTCCCCGGATTTTGGGCGACGACGGAGTTTTGGGCCCCTCGATCCCAGTCAGGACTTGGGGCGGTGTATCACGTTAAAACGTGACAGCGTTTCAGTCACGTGAATGCGATTGTTCGCATAAACCCTAAAAATCGATCGGTGGAAAAAGAAAGAGCGGTGAAAAAAAACGCTCGGATCCTATGCGGAATCACGGTGTACTCATTTCGACCGTGGAAATGGTCCGAGTTTTAGTCGGCACAGAGGAGAATTGTGTTCCGCCTCCCACGTTCGAACTCTGGCGTCACTGCGTCGCGCGAACGAGTGAAGCGTTCGTGTAAGGAGCGTACGGTTGCACGTGCTAGGGTAGCAATTCGCCCGTCGCGTCAGAGGCTTAACGGTCGCCGGGACTCATCACAGGGGTGTCACTTCCGGCGGTTTTTGTTCGCGTGAGGATTTTCCGCGAACCGAGAGGAGAGTGTTGGGGCCTTTTCCTCGGGTGGAAAGGGATTACGCGACGTTGGGCGTCGTGGCAGTCGATCCGCCTAAGGAATAAGGCGCGTTCGACGTCGGGGCTCGAGAGCGAGCAGAGTCAGGGTACGGACTGACCGCTCGGGTTCGTCTTTCACGGCGCGTGGGCGAGCGCGCGGCGGGTTTCGGACAAGGCCCGAGACCGGCACTTAATTTCGCGGTTGATACCCGGGAGAGGTGACCCGCGGGAGAAGCGAGACCGAGGGAGAGTCGGAAAACGATGTCGAGCGCGACCGAGAGCGTCGATACCGGCGCCAAGGAGCAGGCGAAAGCCGAAGCTAACGGTTCGCACGAAGCTGGAGCCGCGAAGGTGAGCTCTTGACCCTCGCGACGCGCCTCAACGCACCGCGCACGGCGACACATCACGAGAAAACTTTTTTCCCATGCCGCGAGCCTCCCTGGTAACCCTCCCGGGACATCCGCCGAGAAACCCTCGGGCGCCCGAACACCCTGCCCGCATCCCTTTCCGACCTCGCAAACCGACCTTCGACCCCTTCCCGTCCTCGAACCAGGTGCAGAGCGCGCCCGTGCCCCCTTCCCGGCCGGTGAACGCGCCCTGGTCGGCGATCGTCAAGTCCAAGCCGGCGCAGGGCGGAAACCCTGCGGCGCCCGCCGACGGTGGTGCGTCCGATGGCAAATCGTCGCCCCCGTCGTCGTCCGCCGCGACCGCGGACGCGGACGCCGCCTCCGGCGCCAAGGCGTCCAACGAGAAGGCCGAGAAGGTCGACGCTGGGAACGAGCCCGTGGACCCCGCGGGTGGCCCGAGACGGTCGGAGCGGGAGGCGACACAGCTGGCGCCGGCGCGGAAGGCGTGGGGCGTCCCGGCGCGAAACGACGCGCCGATGACGCCGCCCACCTGGCCCACCCTCGGCGACGCCAAGGACCCGAGCAAGAAGCCCGCGGACCCGCCCCCGGTTCCCCCGGGGCCGCCTCCCGGCGCGGAGGACGTCGCGGGCGGCGCGGGGGGCGAGGGCGGCGGCAAGAAGAAGGGACGCGGCAAGAAGGACACATCCGCGAGCTCGGGCGCAGACGCCGCCGACGCCGCCAACAAGAAAGCCGTCGGCGCCGGGAAGAACAACCGCGCCAGGAACGCCAACGACGGCCAAACCGGCGATGGAACGCAGGGCGGCGGCGGCGGCGGCGGCGGGCGCGGCGGGCGCGGCGGGCGCGGCGGGCGAGGCGGCCGGGAGGGTGGCGAGTTTGGCGGGCGGGGCGGCCAGGTGGGCCGACACCCCGCGGGACAGCAATTCGGCTTTGAGATTGGCGGCCGCGGAGGCCGGGGCGGCCGGGGCGGACGCGGGAGCGGCTTCCAGCCCCAGCAGTACGCTGGGTTCAACCCCGCGGTGGCTGGGTACTACGTCCCGCGCGGTTCCCAGGCTGGCGCGCCCATGCACGGCGTGTACTATCCCCCGCAGCAGGTTGGCGGCAGGGGCGCGATACCGGCGGGTCCCGCGAAGGAGCAGATCCTCGCCGCGGTGCGCCAGCAAGTCGAGTACTACTTCTCCGTCGAGAACCTGTGCAAGGACCTGTTCCTCAGGCAGCGCATGGACGCGGAGGGTTGGATCCCCCTGCCCGTCATCGCGGGTTTCAACCGAATCCGGATGATGACGCCGGAGCCCACCGTCGTCCTCGAGGCGATCCAGGGCAGCGCGGTCGTCGAGGTGGAGGCTGTCGGCGGCGCGGACGGCCACAGGCTCCGCAAGATGAGCGATTGGCAGTCGTGGGTGATGTCTGCGTCGGAGCGCAGCGGCTTGGCGGCGATGGCTGCCGCGGGCGCGGCCACGGCCCCCGCGCCTCCCGCGGGGGGAGCGCCCAAGCCGCCACCCTCGGGCCTCCCGCCGATCAAATCGATGGAGGAGCTCACGGCCGAGTTCGTCAAGGTTAATCACGGCGGCGACGGAGCCGGCGCCGGCACCAAGCCCGCGACGGGTCGCCCGCCCGTCGCCCCCTCGCACGCGTCGAAGGGTGCGGACAAGGGTGGGGACATTGAGGACGAGTTTGAGATGTTTGAGATGGACGAGGATTTCGGCGACGACGCCGGGAAGAAACAACCCAAGGGTGGCGCCCCCGCCGCCAAGGACGACGACGTCGAGGAGGACTACGGCGACGACATCATCACCGACGATGACATAGCGCGTCTGATGATCGTGCAGCGCGGCAAGGGCCACGGCAAGGGCCGGGACGGGCGCGGCGTGGACGCGGCTACGATCAACGAGGGTCTCCGATTTTATCAGAAGGAGCTCAAGCGCGGCGGGCAGCCAATCCCCAACGGCGGTCAGTCCGGTTCGTGGAGGCAGGCGCGAACATCCATGGGCTCGTCGTGGAAGGGCGGGAACGGCTTCGGCTCCTCCGTGGGCCAGGCACACTTCTTCCCGTCGTCCTACAAGGAGGGCGGCGCCATGGCTGGGTTTGACGGCGGCAACGACATCGGCTGGCTGCTCGGGACCACCCCGACGGACGGCGGCGAGGGCGGCATGGCCGTACCCAACTGGCGCACCGGCGAGGGGTCCTCCGTTGGCTCCGAGTCCGGCCGCGGGTTCCTCCACGGCGCGTCGCCGCGCGAGCGAGGCGCCTCGTTTGGCCAGCGCCGCAGGAGCGTGAACTACGGCACCTCTCCGGGCGACCACTGGGGCAGCCCACGGGACATCCCCGCGTTCCAGCACCCGTCCCACTCGCTGCTCGAGGATAACGGCTTCAAGCAGCAGAAGTACAGGGCCTTCCACCAGCGGTGCATCGACGAGCGAAGGCGCCTGGGCCCGGGTAACAGCGAGGAGATGAACACGCTGTTCCGGTTCTGGTCCTACTTCCTCCGCGGCACCTTCAACACGAAGATGTACAAGGAGTTCTGCCAGCTGGCGGAGGAGGACGCGAGGCACTCGTACCACTACGGCCTGCAGTGCCTGTTTCGCTTCTACTCGTACGGCCTGGAGAAGAGGTTCCGGCCCCTCATCTACCGCGACTTTGAGGAGTACACCCTGCGGGATTACGAGAGCGGCTCGCTCTATGGGCTCGAGAAGTTCTGGGCGTTTCACTACTACCACAAGGGCGGCGCCGATGGCAAGCCCAAGATTCGCGATGAGATCAGGATACTGCTCGATACCAAGTTCCAGACACTGGAGTGCTTCCACAGGGAGCACGAGCGAAGGGCCGCGGCTGCGGCGGGGACAGGCACAGTCTGAAGAAGAGAAACTGTTGAGGAGGTCACACACACACACATGAACAAATGTGGAGTCGCGCACGGGGGCGCGACGTTGAGGGATTAACATAAGAGCGGGGAGGTCCTGCTTGCTTTGGACAAATAGGGATGGTCAAGCACCGTCCGTACAACTAAGCGTAGAAAGGTGGCCTCACGGTTGCCGAAAAAAAAAACATATCAGAAGTACATCACATTGACGACACCTCCTACGCTCATTGACTACCCAGCGCAAACTTCGCCGCCGCCGCGACCGCCGCGCCCACTCCCACGAGCTTCGTGACGTCAATATTCTCCAGCACACCCCCCGCGCCCTCCTTCAGGCTCTTCCTCATGAACACCGTCTTCACTGCCCCGTTGACCACCTTGCCTGTCTCCCTGTCGATGACGATGTTGGGCGTGTCCAGCTCGCCCCCGATTGCCTTGTACCCGAGCTTGGAGTATAGGCTCCTGGCCTTGGAGTTGTTCGCCTCGACGACGAGCACGGCCTCCTCGAACCCCCACTCCTTGCACTCCTCCTCGATTCGCGCCATCAGCTTCTTGGCGAGGCCCCGTCGCCTCGCCGCCGGCGCCGTGGCCAGGTTGGCGATGACGGGTCGATCGGCGACTTCCCCCTTGGTGGCGTCGGTGGCGCGCTTGACGGGAACGGTGCCCTTGAACGTCTGGACGTCCGCGCCCACGCACCCGACGACCTTTCCGGTGTCGTCGTCCCTGATGACGTACATGGCGCAGAGCCCTCTCTTGTTGTATCGGCCCACCATGTCCCGCTTCTGCGCGCCGTTCAGGTAGGCGAGCTCCGACTTGGTGATGACGTCTGCCGCGCCGCCCTTGCGAAGGAAGAACGCCTCGACGAAGACCTCCGCGGCCGAGGCGTAGTCCTGACCCCGCGCGCGCTCGATCTCTCCGAAGGCTGCGCGAGCGACATTCGACGCGGCCGTGCGGCGTCGGGGAAGCGAGACCGCGCCGCGCAGACGGCCGCCACTCGTCACTCGCGATCGGGACTGCGTCGTCGTGTTCGCGCGGTCTGAGACACGACGGGAGATGCCGACGGGGGCTGCGGTCACGGTGCACGCGGATATCATGGTCGTTGACGTGACGTTGCTGTTAGATGCGGTCCTTAAGTAGAGCACTCCTGTCCTGGACGCGCCCTCCAAAGTGGATAAGGCGCGTGCCGACCGAGACATTTATAAAACGTCGACGAAGACAAAACGGGGCTGACACTCGTGGCGCATTTTTGACCCGCGCCCCTTCAGGTTGCAACGGAGGGAAGGACCATGGGTTTCTTCGGCCTTTTCGGTGGGTTTAACCCTTCGAAGTGCAAGACCGCCCTGAGGCTCTGCATCGGTCGCATCAAGCTGCTCAAGAACAAGAAGGGCCTCGCGGCGAGGGCGCTGCGCAAGGAGATCGCGGATCTCCTGGGAGCTGACAAGACGGAAAGCGCGCGGGTGAGGATCGAGGGGGTGATGAGGGAGGAGGCCAACCTGGAGGCGTTCGACATTCTCGACCTCTTCTGCGAGCTCCTCGTGGTCAGATTGAGACTCATCGAGCAGGAGAAGGACCTTCCGGATGACCTGAAGGAGGCGGTCGCGACGTGCATCTACGCCGCGAAGCGCATGGGCGAGCTCCCGGAACTGGGCCAGATCAAGTCCCAGTTCGCCGCCAAGTACGGGCGGGAGTACGCGCAGGCGTGCGAGGCCGACGGCACCGCCGCCGCGTGCGGCGTGAACCGAACCGCCATCCAGAAACTCAGCGTCGCGCCCCCGACGAACGAGGAAAAGCTGGCAAAGCTGAGGGCCATCGCGGAGGAACACCGCGTGCCCTTCGACGAGGAGGAGGCGACCAAGAGCCTGGCGCAGGCGACCAAGAGCCCAAACGACCGGGGCAACGTCAGCGGCGAGAGCGCGGACTCTGTCGCGGGGTACGCGGACGTGCAGCAGGCGGCGGCGGCGGCGGCTCAGGCTGCCGGGCAGGCGCAGCAAGCGGCGGCGGCGGCGGCGGCGCTCGCGGTGGCTCACGGCGGAGCGGCTCCCGCGCCGCGGGCCGCCTCCGCGCCCGGTTCCGGGATCATCACCAGCAACGCGCCGCTCCCTCCCCCCGGGTTTCTCGTGAACTCGCTGTCCGGTAACAAGGGCGGCGACGGGGGCGGGATGGACAAGGGAAGGTCGCTCTCGGAGGTTGTGGCCGGGACGCCCGTCGCGAAAAAGGACGGCGACGACGACGGTGATTCACCGGGCGATTGCGGGGTCGACGACGATTACGTCGCGGACCTGACCCCGCCGTCGGCCGCCGCGCCTCCTGCGAAGCCGCCGCCCGTGGTGGACCCGTCAAAGCCGTCGCCGCCGCCGGGTATAGCGGGCACGCCGGAGAGGGAGGAGCCGAAGGGGAGGAAGGAGTCCGACGAGGAGAAGAAGCCCGAGTTTGGTCCGGCGCCGCCGCCGAAGCCCGGGGACCCGCTCGGTGAGCCGGACACGTCCAAGGTGGACCCGAATCGGCCGGAGACGCACTTCAGGGACCTGACAGAGCGATTTAACGCGCTCAAGCGGAACAAGGATTGAGGCGGCGGTTAGGGAGCGGCGAGTTGTCTTTGGTTATTTTACATAGTTTTTCACACAAAGTGCATGATGGCTTCGACGATTTCTTCGGCCGGTGGCGTGAATAAATGGTCCCTGCGTTCGCACAGCGTCTCCCTCGCGTCTAACTTGGCCGCTAACGCGCGTTGCACCTCCGCAGGCACCAGCGAATCTCGTAAACCAATCACCGCGTCGATGCCCTTTGTGCAGTTGGTTTTCATCTTTTCATAATCGAACGGGTCAGGACCGAAGTAACCCGAGGCGCGCTCGTTCTCATCCCCCAAGTCGTCGTCGTACCCCGCCACGAGGACGATGCCGCGCAGAACGTTGCGCTCGGCGAGACGTAGAGCGCAGACCGCTCCCGAACTGTGCCCGACGACGACGGAGTTGGCGTCGCACTTCAGCACCTCCTCGCAGTGCGGGATCCACTTCGCCCTTCGACACACGTGCGGGTCCGGCATGCCCGGGACGGTGACTCTCACGTCCGCGCAGATTCCTCGATCCACCAAGGTCTTGGCGAGCCAACTGTAGTAGTTGCACTCCATCGTGGGCGTACAACCCGAGCCCGGGAGGAGGATGACGTTCATGTTGATGCGCGGTGTTAACTGGCTCGGCTCGGCAAGTTCATGTAAAGGCCTGTTTGGCGCCGATACCAGCAAAAATCTGGTCAATTTCACCAGAATTCTAGTTCGCGGGAACTACCTTCGTAATAATCTGACCAGATTTTTTGACTAGATTTTAATCCTAAATATGGGGTATTTTCGCCGTATAATCTAGTCAAAAAATCTGGTCAGATTAGTTCCCGCGAACTAGAATTCTGGTGAAATTGACCAGATTTTTGCTGGTATCGGCGCCAAATTCAAAAAATGGCTGGAAAGGCACCTGCCCGATTCAAACGTTGGCACAGCCGAAGGAACGCACCGCCAGTGAAGAGTTCCCTCACAGGAGGAGTATCGGGGGCGTCGGCGACGTGAGGAGCGAGGACACGCTCGAGGACCGCGAGGGTGGTATTGCTTGGGGCGAGTGTTATCGAGTTCGGCGAAGGGACCAGTCATCACGATGGACGACGGCGATTTTGACGACTTCGACGCGCTCATCGAGGATGACGCCAACATGGACATGGGCGCCGACGACGACGAGATGGACATGATGTACGCGATGGAGCAGGAGCAGAATGCCGCCGATAAGGACGGCGGCGCGTTCGACGAGCCCGCCGCGGGGACCCAGGGCGCCACGCAGACCCAGGCGGGCGCCGACGACGACGATCTGGAGTGGCTCGCCAACGCGGGCGCGACCCAGACCCAGGGGCCCGGAACCAACGGCGCCGCCGCCGACGCCCTCTTCCCGGACGACGACGAGGACGCCGCCACGGGCGGACCCAAGCCCCCTTCCGAGCCCTTCGCCTTCGTCCCCCCTTCGAATGAAGCGATTCTCCCCAGCACCGCGCGATGCGAACCCCCCGCCCTGGACGCCGCGTCCATCGACGGCGTCGCCGTGCCCGTCACCGCCTCCGACGGGCGCAGGGTGTTCGTCCGACGGGAGTCCGCGCCCGTGGCCGACGACGCGGCCGCGGATCCCATGACCGCCGCGCTCGCCGCCGCGACGGTTCACGCGGGAGCCAAGAAGCTGTCTCTGCTTTCCGACTCGGTGCAAGACATGCTGGACCGCATCGAGGAGCGAAAGCGCGCGGAGGCCCTGAACGAGCGCCAACGTCTCGACGAGCGCCAACGGCGCGTCAGGGAGGGGCTCCCCGCGGATGCGATCGACGCCGACGCGCTCGGGAGCGGGCCGAGGTCTGATCGCCTGTGGGTGGACAAGTACTCTCCCAAGAGGTTCAATGAGCTCCTTAGCGAGGACAAGGTGAACCGCGAGGTGCTGCACTGGATCAAGGCTTG
>MDTA01119441.1_pt1 | contig 10187 bp, 9 predicted proteins | sample 811151 | NCBI WGS metagenome assembly MDTA01 (sample SAMN05326648, study PRJNA326480) | marine metagenome | isolation source: seawater | place: Indian Ocean: South | collected 2010 | reverse complement strand
GGGAAATATAATTTTGTTGAAAGTGATCCATATAGAATTTTTATTCGTAGTGTGTTTGCACATAATACAATTTCAGTGGACAATGAGACTTATGACTTTAGAGAGGAATCTTTCATTGGAAATCCAGTAATTGAAAATTTTTACATCGGCCCGGATTATAGTTTTGTAAAAGCAAATCATTGCATCTTTGATGGAGTAGAAATTACTAGGACAGTCATTTTCTTTAATCAAGGAGCAGTTTATATCCATGATTCGATTAAGTCAGATGATTTTCATTCATATTCTCAAATCTTTAATATTGGTCAAGACGTATCATTGGATGTAAATGATTCAAGAAATATTTCACTAACCAGTATGTCTGATAGTTCAACAATTAATCTAATACAATTGAATGATATTGACGGTTTTGCATCCTACTACGGCTCATTAGATCCTATGAGGGGTTGGAAATCAACAACATTTAATCAGGTTGAACCGATAAATTCGCTGATTTATTTCCTTGACGGAACGAATGTCGATTTTTCAACAGTGATAAATCTTGAAGTAGAAATCGAAAGTATCGAACATGCTGATGGTTCTTATGAAATTACTTTCTTTTCCGGAAATCAAGTAATTGTGAATACCAATGTTTGATTTGGAAACTTTGATTGTCGGTTGAAGGTTTTTCTACTAGATACCTAATTTATTGATAATGGAGACTACTAACAGATACGCTGAAATGGTCTCATTTGGGGCTTATTTGCCAGAAAAAAAGGTAACAACAACCTCATTTGCTTCTCCAAGCGATTTACCAAGGTCTCTAGATTTTGTTAGATTGACAGGTATTCTAGCTCACCATGAGGTTTCAAAGGAACAAGGAAGTTTTGAATTAGCGATTGAAGCCGCCAAAAAAGCGATTTCTAGAGCAAAAATTGAACCAGATTCAATCGATCTGGTGATAAATGCTTCAGTCAGTAAAATGAACCATGAATTAAGCCAGCACTTATCGCCAAGTTATGCCTCACTTATTGCTGATAATCTTAAAATTAACAATGCTCAATGCTTTGATGTTTCCAATGCTTGTGCAAGTATGGCGACATCTCTAATGATTGCAGAATCAAGAATAAAAAGTGGGCAGGCTAATTATGCATTGATTGTTTCAGGAGAGCACATCACTCCTATTATAGACGAGGCAAAAAGAAGAAATCTATATCTTCACCCTAGAGCAATTGCCTCTCTAACGGTTGGTGATGGTGCTGCAGCATACATATTAGGGCCTACAGAACAAGAGGGAAGAATCAAATTTAGTGAACCATTTACTTTAGCACAACACAATAGGCTTTGCATTGGCCAAGCATGTAAAAATCACCGTGGTCCTCAAATGAGGACTAAAGCAAAAGATTTGCAAAATGGAGTATTGGATAATTTGGGAGTTTTTTTACAACGTTCAATTAAGAAAATGGATATTAAATGGGATCAAATAGATCACACATACTCTCACCCTACAACACCTAAAGCGGTTAAAAAGGGGGCAAAAATAGCAACCGAAGTTTTAGGAGAAATAAATTTCTTACACAATGATAGTGCTGAAACAGCCAATACTGCATCTACAACTCACGGAGTGTTATTAGAAATTTCACATGAAAATAAATATTTGAAATCCAATGAAACAGTTTTCATGGTTTCTTTTGGTTCTGGACTTGCTATGGTGGCTATTCATTTTAATCTCCCTGAGGGGGTGGAAGAATGGTCGTAATGCTTTCATGGGAAAGTACCAAGATAGGTTATACTAATCTGTTGAAATCTACGTTGAAATTAGCCAAACAAGCGATAAAAAAGGCAAAAATAAAGTCAGAAGATATCGGTTTAATCGTTCATGGAGGTGTTTTTAGAGAGCACTTTAGGACGGAGCCCGCTTTTGCGACTCATATTCATGGTGGTTTGAATATACATTGTACAGACATAAGTTTTGATAGTCAGGCCTGTTTTTCATTTGATGTAACTGATGGAAGTTGTAGCCCACATGTTGCATTACAGGCTATAGCAGATTTATTGCCATCATTAAGTAATAAATTTGCTCTTTTATGTATAGGAGATGAGAGGCCAACAAAACATTGTGAATGGGATTATGAGTCATATTGTGTTGTAGCGGTAATGGGTTTATCTGGCGAGGGAATTAAATTGGTTTCAGTGGATTATGATAATTCCAATTTTAATGTAAATTTTACTACAACAGGTCACTTTGATGAAAAAATTAAATCAAATAAATTTGCAAAAGTTGGGGAATCAAAAGATAGAGATGTGCAGTCTAAAAATAATTATTTTTCAGGTGATTCTGAATGGTTATCTGGTAAACATATGCATGAATTTCTACAACAAATTGATGGACATAATGATACACTTGAACATTGTATAGTAGACCGCTCAGGTAAGTCTACTACGGCCAAGTGGGAGTTTTGACAATGAATAATGAGAGAAGTAAAGAGGATAATTTTCTTTTACTTTTTCTAATTGTTTTATGTCTATATCACATCATAGCTAGATTTGGCTTAGCAGTTGATTTACAGTGGCATACAGATGTTGGAAGAGATAAATTATTCACGCCCCCACACATAATGATTCTTGCAGGAATTATTCCGACAAGTATCATGCTTTCATCATACATCTTGTGGTATAGTTTCATTTCAAAGAAAGAGAACAAGGTGGGATTTTACATCGGTCCAATCATTGCTCCTACTAGTCTTTGGATGATGGTTTGTGGATTATTAACCTTGGTTGTAGGCGGCCTATACGATGATTTGTGGCATACTAGTTATGGTGTCGATACCACGATTATCACCCCGCCTCATATCTGGACTTTTGCTGGCGGAATGTTAGTTGAGGTTGCAACAATTGCACTTGCACTTCAAATGAAAGAAAGACTAAAAGAGAACTCCCCAAAATGGCTTAATCTAATTATTCTGGGAACCCTTTGGGCATTGGTTTATCACTTCCATTTGGCCTTTGCTAATTTCTTAGATCCGAGAGTTTGGACTCTAGAAATATTAGGTTTAGAATTGATTTTGCACATTATATTTGCAGGTTCGACATTGATTGTTTTCCTTCCCTTAGCCGATAGGTGGCTTGGAAAGAATGGTGCCATCTCTCTAGCAGGTCTATTGTTTGCTTCTCAATTATTATTCTTGGTACTAGTTCCGTTTTTAGTTACCTCATTTATGACTAGTGAGCACTTCTTTAGGCCAGGTTCGCCTCATACTACATGGGCTGCAAATTGCCTGCCTTGGCTTCTTTTCCCCGTTTTGGCTGTTACAAGAAAATTCTCTGTTTTAGAAAACCCTAACCGATTAGTGGCAATGGTGATTTTGGTTGATGTAGTTTGGTTACCAACATTCATTGATTATATTCCTCAAGAAGTTGGAATTTTCAATACTTTGATTTCAGTTATTTTTAGTATAGCTATTTTACGAATATTTTACAGTTTGAGTCTTGGCTTTGGAGATTCAATCGAACGACTCTCCTTGGAGAAATTCTTCACACTCAAAAAATCAAAAAATCAAGTATCTAAATCTCCAGTATTGGCGTTAATTATTGCTATTTTATTAGTCCCTGTGGCAAGTGGACATGTCATTCATTTCACTGAAGAAGGAGAAGGTTTTGATGCACCTAAGAGATATTTGATTGATGTTAATGAAACATATGTATGGGTTGAATTCATGATTTGGCCCCCAAAAGCGCTAATTGATACAGAGGTAGTGATTCTTCCAGCATCTAATGAGACTGCAAATATTGAGGATGCATGGGTTGAGGTTGTTTATCCTAATGAGAAGGGTGAAGTTAGAATGAGAACAGATTTACAAAATAGTAACGATATCTCAATCTGGGATGGGCAAATAGTTTTTCCATTCTCTGGAAATCAGACAATTCAAATATGGCTTGAAGTGGATGGACAGTCTAGTTTCACAGAAATCCCAGTCGACGTTGAAGGGCCTCCACTTTTACCAGTTTGGTTTGCTTGGGTTATTGCAATAACTTGGCCCCTTGGTATGGTGCTAATTTGGAAAAATATTTCTCATAAAATAATCTAGGGTGAGATGATGAAGATAGTTGTTACTGGTGCTACCGGCACTCTAGGGATGGCTATTATGATGCGTCTAAAAGATGAGGGCAATTCTGTAATTGGCCTAGGGCGTTCTCAATCTAAAATCAATGAGTTATTAGCTGAAGAATTCGAAATGAAAAGTTGCGATATTACCGATGTTGAACAACTGTCAAACACAATAACAGATTGCGACATAATAATCCATTGTGCTGCTTTTGCAGCACCTTTTGGTAGTAAAAAGAAATTTTTTCAAACCAATGTAGAGGGTACAAAGAATGTCTTCCATGTTGCTAGAGAAAAATCGATTTCTAGGATTCTAGTTGTCTCTTCAGCATCTATTTTTGATGGAATGAGCCATGATGTGCCTCATAGTGATGAAACTCCTGACGTTAGATTTAGACCAAAACACCATTATGGGGCAAGTAAATATGATTGTGAAAAGTTTTGTTTAACTCAGCCTAAAGATTCATGGATTGGACTCAGGCCAAGAGCAGTTTTTGGAAAAGGCGATCAAACATTACTGCCAAGGTTAAAGAAATTGGTTGGTAAAAATCATTACAAGACAATAGGTAATGGTGATGGTTTAATTGATGTAACTTGTCTCTCAAATTTTGTTGATGCTGTTTGTTTTGCAATTAAATCTCCGATGGAAAGTCTTGGTAAGTTTTACAATATCTCTAATGGCGACCCTAGAACATTTAATTCGATAATGAAAACATATACATCAAAATCTGGCTCCAATTTCAAGCAACGTAAACTGCCTTATTTTCCAATCTTGATAATTGCACATGTATCTAACATATTAGCCTCATTAATTCCAGGTAAGAGATGGGAGCCTAGAATTACTCCATACGGTCTTAGACAGGTTACAAGTTCTCTAACTTTAGATATCTCAGGTGCTAAGCAGGCGTTAAATTGGTCTCCAGTAAAAACATTTGAACAGGGCATGGAGGAGTTAGAATGAGTAAATTAAGTACATTATTTCGCTACTTAATTACTCCTAAAAAATTTCATAGCCGTAAGAAAATTGACAAAATACAGAACCGTGGGATGAGGAAACAGGTTAAATTTGTACGTAAAAATTCACCTTTTTTCGCCCATCACTGGAAAGATTTACCGGACCATGAATGGTCGAAATTTCCTCTGATTGACAAGTCAATCATGATGGAAAATCTTGGCGATTTACTAACAGTGAGGTTGGATATTGAAGAAGCTAGAAGGCTAGCAGATGAAGCGGAAAAGACAAGAGACTTCTCACCAAAAATTGGACCCTATTCTATTGGATATTCATCAGGTACTAGCGGCTCAAGAGGAATGCATTTTGTCAGTGAAAAAGAGCAGGCAGGATGGGCGGGGTTTATGCTTGCTAGAGGCCTTGACGGCTCAATTTTTTCTAAGCATAAGATTGGTTTGATCTTGCGAGCTAATTCGAATACATTCGAATCAGTTGGTTCAAAAAGAATCGAATTCAAGTTTTATGATCTCATGAAACCTTTAGAAGAGATTCATGAATCGATTTTACAAGATAATTTGGATATATTAATTGGTCCACCGAGTGTTTTAAGATATTTAGCAGATGTAAAATCTCCACTTAAAGTCAAAAAATTAGTATCCGCAGCCGAGGTTTTAGATGATATTGATAGAAAGCATATAGAACAACATTTTGGGCAAATTGTCCACCAATTTTATTCTTCCACCGAAGGAGAAATAGCCGCTACTTGTGAGTATGGAACATTACACCTTAACGAAGAGATAATGGTTATTCAGAAACAATGGGTAGATGAGCAAAAAGGCTGGTATCACCCGATTATATCAGATTTTAAGAGAAAAACCCAACCAATAATCCGTTATCGATTAAATGATATTTTGGTGACTTCTAAGCAACCTTGCCCTTGTGGTGATGCTAGAGAGTCTATCGAGGCAGTGATGGGTAGGCAAGATGATATTTTTCTGTTGGAAAAGAAAGATTCAGAAGGCTTTGAGCAGGTTATACCCGACTTCATTCGTAGAGCAGTGATGCAAATGCACCCTGACATTACTGCCTATTGCGCAATACAAAAATCAGCCGAGGAAATTGAGATACAACTTCTTCCGAAAGGACTTGAAAATATTTCATATGATGGTTTCAATCGAGTTTGGGAAAAAATGCAAACTAAAACTCCAAAAATTACTGTCGCCAATTACACATTCAAACCTTCTGCAACTAAACTTAGAAGAATACGTAGGGATTTTGAATTATGAGTTAACTTTACCAATTAAAAATTCACTTATTGACTGAGCAAAATCTTCTGGAGTAGGTTGTAAGTGCATCAAACTACGAACTTTTTTGGCCCCAGGTAATCCTTTGCTGAATGCCACAGCATGTCTTTGCATCCATTTACCTTGAATTCCCGTGGTTTGTTTTGATAATTCGATATATTTGTCCCAGCACCATTTTCTTGTGGCAAATGCCTGTCCGATCTCATCTAGTTCAAACCATTCATCCTTGTTGACCTTAACCCAAGGCAATTCATCTTCTTTCATCCACCCGAGTCCGACTTTCATTTCTCCAAACATCGAAGGCCTACCTATAGCGCCCCTGCCAATCATCAAACCTGCTGCATGCGTGGTATTCAAGCACTCAGTAGCGCTTCTTGCATCTACAACATCACCATTAGCAATTACCGGCACATTAACAGAATCAACGACTTTCTTGATATAATTCCAATCTGCTTCACCTGAGTATCTTTGTCTTAGTGTCCTACCATGAACGCACAATCTTTGCGCTCCAACTTTTTCTAATCTCTTGCAAATTTCAACTGCATTATGTTCACTATTTCCAGTCCCCAACCTCATTTTTGCAGTTACAGGAATATCGACACGTTCAACAATTCCTTCCACCATTGAAACAAGATTATCAGGTTCACCCATCAAAGCAGCACCGGCACAAATCTTTGTCACTTTTGGGGCTGGACATCCAAAATTGAGATCGATTATATCGGCATTAGGCGCCAACATTTCTGCTGCAGTTGCCATATCATTAGAGTCTCCACCAAAAATTTGGGGAATAAATGGAATCTCAGTTTCATGGGATTCCATCTTTCTCCATGATACTGCGGCTTCTCTACTAAGTGCGGTACTATTGGTAAATTCAGTAATCGTTACATCTGCTCCACACTGTTTTGCAAGTAGCCTAAATGGTAAGTCGGTTACTCCAGACATGGGTGCAAGAAATAGTGGTCTAGGCTCACCTTCCCACTTGTCCGGTTTACTACCAATGAACTCGCTCACATATAGTGGTTATACAACTTGTTTTTCAAGCATTGGACACTAATTTTGTGTTAGGTTTGATTCTAACATCTCAGCAACCCTTCGCATTCTTCTTAGGACTCTATCTAATTGATCCTTAACTCGACGTATATTCTGGCTTGAATCTTCGCCGTGTAATCTATGTCCCAAAGGAAGTCTTCCTCCAAGAAGGTTCAATAGTAGCATTTGCTGTTTTGGCTCGATTCCTTTCATCTCAGCCTCGACTTCCTCGATGGTTAATTTTCCCTTTTTCAATTTCATTAAGATTGATGATTGTTTTTTAGAATTTAAAATTCTTTGAAATCCACCTTTCTTCAACATCCAATCTTCTCCCCTACGCTGGTGTTGTGTTGTCATTGCGGTCCAAAGTGCAATGGCCAATCTATCGGTCCTAGGAATTCGTTCAACCATTGAACTAGCACGGAATCTTTCCATTATCCTACCGATTCTAGGTTTTTGTTCACCGATTATTTCTGCAGCCTCATCCAATGATAATGGAGCATCTCGGGACAGTAATAATTCAAATAAACGAGCAGATACAGAATCAGCATTGATTTCTTTACCAGGCCTTTCTCCTAGGAGTCCAAAATCACCCATCCACTGCGAAAGTACACTCTCAGGGCTGTCACTCATTAGTGGGCGATGGTCTACGATTCCTAAAGCCAGAGGCGGTGTGTCATTTTCAGGTAATTCTAAAATTAGTCTAGGATTTTCTCTTGACCACATTTCTTGAATTAAGTCGAGTCTTTGAGCTACAATTGTTTTACATTGTAAGGAAAATAATTCGATTGCTTTAGTAATGGTGCCTCCACGAAGGTAATATCTTCGCCATCCTTTTCCTTCATTTGTATATCCAATAATTCCTGCTTGGACTAGTCTAGTAAGATGATGATTTAGTGAGGCGGGAGTTAATGCTAATTCATCGGCAAGCATTTGTGCATCCCAACCGATCTCTGGTTGAGCAAAAATATAGTCTCTAAGAAGGCGGTGAACGGGAGTTGCTCTGCCGCCATCGGCCATTTCCTCGCCGCGTTTTCTTACGAGACTCAATGAATCGGTGAACCATGAAATTAGGCTATCTAAATCTCTGTCACTAGTAGGTAATGCTACCTCCTGAATTCGAACACTAAACATCTTGCTCAGCCAGGAAAAATTGGCGAAGGTCTTTGAATACTGTGTATTAATTGTCTCTCAAGAGGCGAAAATTATAGTTAAATTTCATCTTCGCTCGTCTTGCCACTCATAATCTACACCATGCGTGCCATGCCATTGAATGTCCATATCGATATGAGGCATCAATTCAATTCTATCTTCTCTGAGGATTCCTCTTCTTCGAAGAACTTTGATTGCTGAGTGAACAGTCGCTCTAGTTCTACCAATTCTTCTAGCTAAGTCTGATTGAGAGCGTGGAATTCCTTCTTTGACAATATCTTCAATAATCAATCTTTGAACCAATGAAAGTCCTATTGGGAGCGACCTTGCTGCTCTTTGTTCATTCACTGAAATACCTTTTAGAACTTCGATTTGACTAGGTGCTCCGGCAAAATAACAAGACCTTCCGTTTACATGCATCACAGTCACACTCCTTCTGGATTGTAATACGTCAAGGTGGTGCCTTAGAGTTCCGTTAGCGGCATTAAGCGTAGATTGTAACTCTCGATAACAGAGGCCAGGGTGCTTTTCCAATGTTGTTAATACCCTTCTTCTCAGGGGGTGGTCATTATTTCTTGACTTTGAAGAACCCCCTTGCCATGCAAGAGCACCAACAGCACTTGCAGCGGCAGCCATAGTTCCCGCAACTCCTGCAATTCCCCCTGCAGCACCAGCAATACCAGCAGCTAGCCAAGGTCGCTGACGAACCCATTGTGCTAACAATGCCATAAGTTCGGGTTTACCTTCTCCTTTGTTAAAGCATCCCGTAATTGCTTATCGAAATTTTGAAAATTATTGTCCAACTTGAACTGAACCGCTGTAAATTTTGAGGTGAGCAACTAAAGGTGAGAGTAATCTTCCACATGTTTTTCCATGTTCACTAAGGGCGTAATTGACTCTAATTGGGGGTCCATCATCGACATGCCTTACGATCAAACCTTCATCTGCTAATAATCTCAATTTATCCGACAAAGTTCTAGAAGAGATTCCCTCTAACAGGTTCTTCATTTCATTGAATCTCCTCGGGCCAGCAATATACAGTGTAGAAAGTATTTCAATCGTCCACCTTGAGCCAAAGACATGAAGAGCCTCCACGGCTGCTTGAACTTCCCAATTAGTATCGTAAGGAGATTTATTTGAATAAGGCGCTAATGTATCCCTAATCGATGTACCGATCGCAATTGTGGATTCAATATTATCTTGTAAAAAAGAGTATGACTCGTGTGAAATTCTTTGAACTGGTTCTGGCATTATATCAACTCTAAACAGAATTATTCTAGCCCAAAAACACTTCCTTTTTTACACTTGGTATTTACAATGTAATCATAAATAATTGAATTCAGTTAACTCATCGGTAATTTTTGTTTGCACTATTAAACTGATATTTCCGCTAACAGTAGGTGTAATGTTTAACACCTAGATGCTATGACGACAACCGATGAGTATGTTAAATAACAGCAAGATGATGATTGGCGCTGCTTTGGCGCTATTAGTTTTGAGTGCCCCTCTGTCGATACTTTCGACAGGTGCGGTAGAAGGTGCAGTGGACGATAATTTTGAAACATTCACCAAGGATAATGCGTGTGCAAATAATGATTGTACAGAAGCAGAATCCGATTGGGCTAGTTCAACATCCCAGCGAGATTATTATGCTTGGGATATTACCAAT
>MDTA01053525.1_pt1 | contig 10187 bp, 4 predicted proteins | sample 811151 | NCBI WGS metagenome assembly MDTA01 (sample SAMN05326648, study PRJNA326480) | marine metagenome | isolation source: seawater | place: Indian Ocean: South | collected 2010 | reverse complement strand
TCCGATCTCAACACTGCCGATACCGACAATGCCGATCGAAACTTCTCCACTGGCGACACCATCACAATATCGTTCTCAGCACTCACACCATCAGGCAGTCTCTCCTTCTTGCGGCGGATTGCAAACACACAGACAGCAACGAATGAGGGCGTGTTCCTACCTAATAAGGCGGCGGTCGACGCGCTCCTGCAATTCAGCGTTAGCCTCGGAGCCGCATACACTGCCAAATGGAGCAGCATTGCCTCCTTCTTGCAGCAGCTGGTCGTTACGGTGGTCAATCCAGCCGGCGCCGACTACACAGCGCTGCATGCCTTCGCCTTCAACGTCAGCTGCGTTCCAGGCGCGATCGCCCTCGAGTCGCCCACTGCGTCCGACGCGCCGTGCACCTCCGCCTACGTAATGCAAGGGCCGACAACGACCGTCAACTGGGGACTCGGGCGGCCGCACATCCAGTCTGTCGTCTCCTCAAGCCCGAACGCGACGCTCCTCCTCGCGGCAGGCGATGCCATCCGCGTCTTCTTCGACGCGCCCGTAGACGTTGCTGCCGTTGCCACGGAACTCGCAGGACTCACAGCCGCTAACGGCACCGCATACGTGCGCTTGCCAAGCTCATCCCACACCACCCTCCCTTGAGCACGTGCCCTCCTCTCGCCATCCACACAGGTGACTGCCCTCTTCGCTATTCCATCCGCTGCCCTGGGCACCACCTTCTCTGGCACGTGGCTCTCGCCTTCTCTCTTCGAGGTGACGCTGCTTGACCCGCCGACGACTTACGAACACCTTTCCACAGGCGCCGACTACAGTGTGTCCTGTCAGCCTGGCGCCCCCATCTTCTTGCAGCTCTCCGCGGAGGCGTCGCCCAGCAGTTCCGCACGCTGTTGCGCCTCCGCACCGGGAGCAGTTGGTCAGGCCGCTACAACCTGCCCGTCTCCAACGGAGGCAACCGGCAGCTTCGGTCAGCTGCCGTTGGGGCCGTATGTGACCGCCGCGACCGCCGACGACCCGGATGATGGCGACGCCTTGGCTGGGTTACTTTCTGCCGGAGACCAGCTCCGGCTCATCTTCAGCGCACCGACCTCGATGCCGCTCCCGCTCGATGCGAGCCGTCTCATCACGGTTCTCCTTGACGGCAACCCGTTTGACGTCGGCACTTGGTCGGGCAACTGGACGTCGGCTGACGTGCTTACGCTTACCTTCGCGCCGCAGACGAGTACGAACGCTGCTGCCCTGCCTTTGCTCGCCGACCTCTCTGCACGACTGAAGATCCGATGCAGCGCCGTCTCGAACATCACCACGCCGGCCCTTCCGAGTGGCGCGCCAACCTCCCTCGCGTGCGGCCAGGCGCTACCGCCGGGCTCACAGAGCCCGCCGCCGCCCGTTCCCATCATCGGCGACTTTGGCGCCCCGGTGCCGACCATCTCCGTCGCGACCTCGTACGACCCAGACGATCGTGACGCCATCTTCTCCGTTGGCGACGTCATCGCCCTCATTTTCCCGCGGCCTACCGACATGGGTGGCCATGCGGCCAATGAAGTGCTTTCGATGGAGAACGTGTCGCGACTCTTCCAGTTCTCGCCGGACCTGCCTGCAGGCACTCTCTTCGCTGCGTCGTGGACCGACCCGGCGACCTTCAATTTAACCATCTTAAACGTCACAAGCACAGCTCCCGCGGTCTCGCTCTCTCCGCCGACGCGGGTCCAGTGCCGTTGCGGCGCGCCGAATGGGCCGAACCGCTGCCGCGACTCCGACGGCATCCACTACACGGAGGCCCACCTAGGCGGCGCGTCCGAGCTCTCGTGCGGCACCGGGTTCGTCGACTTTCGCAACGGCGCAAACTGGGGTCTTCGTCCTGGGCCGAGCCTCCTCTCGGTGGTCGCCAACGATCCTGACGACGCGGACGCCGTCTTTGCGGACGCAGACACAATCACCCTTAACTTCAATGAGCCAACGGACGCCGCCGGCTTCAGCGTCGGTGCGACGATACCGAAGGCGGAACTGGATCAGCTCTTCAGCTTCACGCCAAACCTCGGCCGCAATTACATCGGGACGTGGACGACCAGTAGCCAGATCGTCATCACCATCGTTGACGCGAGCGGCCATGGCGTCCCCGCGATCACCTACACGACCGCGTTGCGGATCCGATGCGGCGTCACCAGGCCCATACGCGACTTGGCGCGGCGAAATCTCCCCTCCACTTGCATCTCGCCCAGCCCCATCCTCGGTTCCTTTGGAGAGCTGCTGCCACCACCGGTTGCTACCGTCCTCGCTGACGACCCAGACGACGGCGACGGCGTCCTCTCCTCTGGAGACGTTATCACCATCAGGTTCGGGCGCGCCACAGACCGCGCCGGTGCGGGGGGCAGCTCGACTTCGTGCCCTGTCTCTGTGGCAGAGACACAGTCCTCGCTTGATGCACTCGTCTCGGTGCGGCTGGCGGCTGCAGCGGACGCACCCTCGCCGCCTCCACCTTTGTCCCTCAGCATGACTGGAACGTGGATCGATTGCTCGACGCTCGCCCTCACCATCGGCGTGACACCTCTTCTCATCCAGACATCCACCGCCAACGCCGGCCGCACACCGCCCATCGATGGCCCGGTGCGCATTGGCGATGGCCTCGAACTTGTTCTCACTGGCGCCGGCGGGACGAGTGGCGTCGGCGTGCGCAACCCGACTTCCGAGTCGCTGCATGTAACGGGGGCATTTCGCATCAATGGCTCCTTCGGCGAGGCGATCGGCCCAGTCCTGATATCTGCGATCGCGCACGACGACGACGATCTCGACGCGATACTCTCGTACGGAGATACACTGAACCTCATCTTCAGCGAGCCGACCGACCGTGGCGGTTATGCCCGTAACACGCCGTTACCGCCGAGCTGGATAGACCTCGCATTGATCGGTCCGCCAGCGCCGCCCGCCGCGTGGAGCGGCGAGTGGACAGACGACCGCACGCTCGCCCTTACCTTGAGCAACGTCACTTCCTCCGCCGCGAGTGCTCTCGATGTGGCTGGATGGAGCGCTTCGCACATCTCGAATGGCTCCCTTATTGCGCACATTGGCATCTCACGGGCTGCGAACATCCGAAACGTGTCGCAGCTCTCCTTGCCGGCGCACTCCACCATTCAGCTGAGCGGCGATTGGGGTATGCTCATGGGGCCAGGCGTGGACGCCTTCGAGGCAGCTGGCGGCGCGGCGACGGCGGCGGCGGACGCGGTTTATAACGCGGGCGATACCCTCACGATCACCTTCAACACGAGTACTGATCGCGGCGGTAAGCCGCCCCTCGGCAATCTGACGGCCAACGAGCTCCGCAGCACGCTCGAATGCACCGTCGCCCCACCAGCGCCATTCCCAACGCTGCCGCCGACACCGGCGGTGAACCCGGCGCCGATGACGCTCGAAGCTTTTGGTGCGTCGCTCTCTGCCACGTGGATCAGCGACACGCAGCTTCGCATAACGGTCGACGACGCGACTGGCGCGCACGCCTCCTTGACGACCCCTCTGTACGCCGGCGGCGGCGACGGCGCTCTGATTGGACGACTCTCGTGCTGCTTGCTGCCGTCCGCATACATCCGGAGCGCAGGGAGTGCCTCCCTCCCATCGTTGGCTTGCACGCCGCGGCTCGTCGGCTCGTGGGGCAATCTGCCCGGCCCAAGCCCCATCAATATCACCCTCTCGGACCCGCGGCAGCGTGGCGCAGATCTCGGGGCTGGCGACCTGATCACCATCAGTTTCGACCAGCCGACAGACCGCAGCGGCGTGCCGGTTGGTTGGGCGGTGCCTGCCGACGCGCTCAACCTCGGCGTGCTCTGGTCACGCCCGCTCTACTCTGCGGCAGAGGGCCGCTGGGTTTCAGACCGCGTCCTACAGATTGAGATCCTCGAGCTGCACCCGTCCGCCCTCAAGCCTGACGGCACATCGTTCACGCGCGACGAGCTCTGTCCCGTAGATCCGTTGAGCATGCTGTATGCCCGCATCCTCCCTGCGTTCGCTGTGCGCAACGCCGACCGTACCTCGCGCGCCGCGGAAGGGCAGGTTGCGCTCCCTCCCGACGCCTGTGCCCCCGGGTCTGGGCCAGGTCTATACGCCTCGGGAGGTGGGCGGGCGCTCGGCCTCGCTCCTGCGCAGCTTATCCCAACAAGCGGCGCGTGCGCCCCCCTCTTCACCGCCTCGATTGCAACGGTGCTCCGACCGATCGCCATGTCGTCGGGCATCACCTTCAGCCAGCTTGCTGCGGGCGAGCACTTCTCTCTCGCTCTCACGACTGACGGCGTGGTCTACGGGTGGGGCGACCCGGAGGCTGTCCGCGGCTCGAACGGCACCGGGCATCTTAGAGCTGTTCCGACAAGGCTTACGCTGCCCGACGTCAACATCACCTCGGTCGTGGGTGGTGACGTCGCCAGTGCTGCAACGACCTCGCGCGCGATATCGATCGTAGCCGGGCACGCCCATGCGCTCATCCTCCTGGACGACGGAAGAGTCGTCGGCCTCGGCTCCGATCGGCACGGCCGCCTCGGCGGGCAGTCGGTCGGATGGGGCGTGCCAGAGGTGCTCAGTGGGTTGCCTGCGGCGCGGCTGGTTGCGTGTGGCGCGGAGCATTCGATCGTCGTGGCTAACGCCTCTGATTTGTTCGTCTTCGGGCGGAATGACGCTGGTCAGCTCGGCAACCTCGGCGTCACCGAGCAGCTTATCCCAAAGCGCCTGCAGTCGGTGCGACCATCCTGGCTTCCCGATGGGTCGATCGTCAGCCGTGTCGCAGCAGGGAGGCGGCATACCGTGATCATCATCAATGATGGCACGATCTGCAGTTGGGGATCGAATGGCGATGGCCAGCTTGGCCCAGTTACCGACCTGGCGGTAGATGGCATCCTCCGCACTACACTCTTGGCGTCGATAACTTCGGCGCCTTGTTTCAATCTGACTGCCGAGTTTGCGTTGCGCGTAGCGGTGGCACAGCTCGCAGCGGGCGATCACCACACGCTTGCTCTCACCAGCCATGGCCGTCTCTTTGCTTGGGGCAATCCTGTCGGCGCGATAGGCATGGGCGCGCCTGCTTCTCCTGACCGGCCTTCGCACCAGCCGCTGCGGCCGCTCGAGCAGCCGGGAGGGCCAGGGATCGGCGCGTACGTGCACGCGGTGTCGGCGGGCCCGAGCCACTCCATCGTAAGCACGGCCTCTGGGTTCGTATGGTCTTGGGGCAACAACAACGAGGGGCAACTCGCGACAGGCTGTGCCAGAGCGGGGAGCGTCCGCGGCAGCCAGGGACCGGCCATGGCGATGGGCATTCCGCCGGCGCGCACCTTCTCATGGCGTGTCACGCCAAATGCTGTGCCGTCAAGCTTCTATGAGATCGACCTCTCTGGTGGCGAGTACGGAGCAATCCTTCGCGCAGTGCCGGACGCCTCGATGCCCGAGTTGCCATCAATTGCAGGGCCCTCCGCATCCTGTTTTGCCGCGTGCGAGGCGAGCGCGAGCACTAATGGGACCATGGGCTGCGCCGCTTTCACTTTCCCCGCCGTCGCCGTCGTCGATGCGGTGCTCGGATGGCGCAATTGTACATTCTACGGCAGACCCGCCGCCAACGCAGCCTACACCGCTTCGGGCTACGTTCGGCTGCCGTTTACAGGCTCACAGACGATGAGCACGATGCCACTCGCTGGCGTCACTTTACACGTCTTTGAATCAACCTCTCGCGGCGGCGCAGCTCTGGTCGCCGCGGGCGCCACCCATTCGCTGGTGGCGGTTGGACTGAGACCGGCGGATCGTTGTCCAAGCAGCGGCGCGGCCAGCGAGCCGTGTGGCGGCGCGGCGCGCGGCGAATGCGTTCTTGGTGCATGCGTGTGTTCGCCCGGCTGGGTAGGTGACGGCTGTACAGCACAGGCTTGCTCGCCGCCGTGCCACCCTGACCGCGGCGAGTGCGGCATTGACAGCGTGACTCGCGCGCCGAGCTGCCGTTGCACGACCGGCTGGACGGGCGCCGACTGCACCGAGCTTGCTTGCCCCACTTTTCGCGCGCAGGGCTGCGCGTCGCATGGCAGCTGCATGATCCGCTCGGCTGATGAGGCGCGCGTGTGCAGTTGCGACGCAGGCTGGGCGGGCGAGGCGTGCGAGTTTCCGCTGTGTGCATCTGCGCCGCTCTCTGGCTGCTCGAACCGCGGAGTGTGCGGATGCCAACCAAACGCGACGCGCTTCCCACACGACGGGCCGGGGCCCGTGACCTCATGCGCCTTCGCGAATCGGACGAAGATATGCATTTGCGAGAGCGGATTCGCGGGCACCGATTGCTCGCAGACATGCCCGACGGATGCGGCCGGCAGCGTCTGCGGCGAGCACGGCCGCTGCGTTGCCGGCGTGCGCATCGCAGTTGCGGCGACGCTCGGCTTCCCAGCTGGACTCCGCTGCGCATGCGATGCCGGCTGGAGTGGACTTCAGTGCACGGTCCCCGTTTGCCCGTCACTCGAGGGCGAAGAGTGCGGTGGCGCTCGCGGCGAATGTTTGCGCACGCAGGGCGGCGCGAGTTGCAGATGCAAGTCAGGGTTCCGTGGCGAGAACTGCGGGGGGTTCCAATGCCCGAACGACTGCTCGGGCGTTGGGCGGTGCGAGTTGTTGGGGGAGGCCCCCGCGTGCCGCTGCGCATTTGGCTACGGCGGCGACGACTGTGCGACCAACGCGGGGATGGTGTCGCTTGCATTTTCTCTGGGTATCGCGGGCGGACTACTCCTGCTCGCGCTGTGTATCGGCTCCGGCGTCAACTACCTGCGCGCCTCGCGCTCGGGCAGCCTCGTTGGGCCGACCGATGCCTACCGCCAGCGGCAGTGGGAGCGCTCGGCGAGTGTTGTAGTCGGTGGGAGCCTGTGCTCGGTGCACACACCGAATCGCGGCGTCAGGACGCCGCGGTGAATGTGTTCGATGGTGGTATGAGGAACGTGCGAGTGCGCGTGCAGCCTTAGTGTAGTGAAGTGTCCACCTTAACGTGTGTGAGAGGGGAGGGGGGGCGGGCGCGGAGTCAATCATGAATGTGCGACTCGCGAGTCGTCTCCTCTTCTCCTCAACGCTCAACTCGTAACGAAAGATGCGCGGCGGCGCGTGACGCCTACCGCCCACGTGACACGCTCGCCAATTTTCGAAACCCACGACGAGGCATCAAAAATTAAAACAAAAAGTCGTAAGCCGCTGTGATCCGTGTCTTTTTCCCCCCTAGGGCGTGGACACCATAGTTGCCAGCCCGTGGACAGGGCGGCGCGCCCAGAGTAGCGTTGGTATGACGAGTGTTTGTGCTCTCGTCGCGCCTCACCGGCATTTTCGCTCCGGCCCTTCGCTCGCCTCATGGCAGCAAATTGGAGTTCGCCCCGGTGTTACAGATTGGAGTTCTCCGACTTTTCAGCAGGGTCCGCAACGAGCGCGCCCAGATCCAATGCCGCGAGCGGGTCCCTCGACAGCGCGTCCAGCTCCGCCTGGAGGCGCTCGTTGCAGAAGCTGAGCTCCAGTTCCTCCTCATCGCTAACCGGGCCGGAAATGCCCGATCCGCTTTTCTTACGCCGGATGACGGCATCGAGTTGCATGGTGAGCAGCCGATGCCATCGGTTTCGGATGGCGTGATCCGTCCGCCCTGGCAGACGCTCTGCAATTTGGAACCACTTGTGCCCGATTTCGGCAACGCTCCGTGTGATCATCTCATCCTCCTCCGGCTTCCAACTGATGCGCTCTGGCTTGCGCTTGTCGTCGTCGTCTGCATCGGTCGCGGCGGCGGCGCTGCAGACCTCGACACTTCTATCAGGGCGCGGCGCGGGCGTGGCCGGGGTGAGACACTCGGCCGGCGGCATCCACGTGCATCGGTGGTTCTTCTTGAACTGTCCGCATTTTGAGCAGCGGTAGGCCGTCGCCGCGCCAGGGACAGACGAGTCTAGCAGCGAGACCGAGAGGTGCGCCGGGTCCTTAAGGCGGTTCCACCGGTTGCGCACCGCGTCGTCTGATCGCCCTGGCAGCATCGCCGCGATCTGCCGCCATTTGCACCCGAGGGTGCGTACGCACTCGAGAATTAGTTCGTCCTCTGAGAGCGCCCATTCCTTTCGGTGAATGCTGCCGCTGGAGGCGATGTCGCGCTCTACCGGCGGTGACTCCGCATCAAGTGGAGGCAGGAATGCCGTGCCGTCGACGGTCAACGATGGGCACGGCGCTGCGCAGCCAGGAGAGGACGACCAGCCTTGTGTCCTGCGGCTGATTGCCCGCGCGGTGAGCCTGCCGTGCTGTGTGGGCTCCTTCATCTCACAGACCGCAGCCGGCAGCTGGTGTGACAGTCGAGCGCTGTCGGTGGACCCCGCGTCGCCAACGGCGTGTGGACGCGGTCCGAGTGGCAAGGCCACCGCCAGCTTGCCGTTGGGGAGTGTTGTCGATGGCCCTGTGTCAGCAAACACATCCCGATCGGACCCTGAGGGCGAGGCGCCCGGCTGTGACTCGAGCACCGGTGAGAGAGGTCCGACACCAGGAACGCTGAGTGAGCCAAGCGCAGCCGATATCCGTGGCGAGTGGACGTTCACGGACCCCTCTACGTGCGAGAGGAAGTCCACGTCGTCGAAGAGCCCCTCGTACATGCACAGCTGTTCCGCCGAGAGCAGAAGCGGCGAGTCCTCGTCGCCGACTCCAAGAGCTATCGATGCAGGGTCGACAGCGCCGGAGGGCGAGTGCGAAAGCGGGTGGAGCGATTCCCTTGGGAGGGGCGGCGGCGGTGGAAGCAGCTCGTGCTCAACGCCCGGTCCGGCGATCGACGCAGGTAGGCTTGGCAGGCCACAGGAGATCGGTCCGCCGCTTGTCGCGCGGCGCGCGGTGCTCGACGCTCTGCGATAGCCGCCGAGCCGCTGCTGTTGTTCGTAAGCTGCGGCTGACGACGGCGGCGGCGGGGCTGGGCTGTACTCAGCAGCAGGTCGTGGCGGACAGCAGCCCGGCAGCGGTGCGGGGCAAGGTGCAAGGGGGTACTCGGGGCGCCTGTCCTGCGCATGGTATTCGTGGCGAAGTTGACCGGCTGGCTGCAGGTGCGGGTAGTAGACATGGTGCCGGGGCTGCTGCAGTTGCGCGAGGTGGACCAACCGCGCGTGAGTAGGGTAGCCATAGTCCCAGTGCGCCGGACGAGGGAATGAGGATGGCTCTTGGTAGGCGGGCGGGGGGCATCCGGTGTTCCTCTGAAGGGAAGAAGTGGAACCGTCGTCGCCGACCTCTGCGGGGCAGGGGCTGATAGCAGCCGAGGGTGCCTCGCCGGCCTCGCCGTCCGGCTTGAATTGGTCCTGAAGTGCGCCGAGGATCGAATTGAGCGTGCGGTCGTCAATCTGCTGGTGGTGGTGTACTTGCTCTGCGGCGACAAGGTTGTCCAGCTCGGCGATCCGCGCGTCGAAGGACTTGCATGTTGGTCTTCCTATCGAGTCGAAGATCGGCAGCGAGTGATTGGCATGCTCGGCGGTGGCGACGGTTGCGGACAGGGGCCGTGGCGGGTAAGGACTGGCGACATCGGTCTCCTGTGCGGTCATACGCGCGAGCTGGTCCGCAAGGTCCGACTTCTCTCGCGCGAGTGCGCGCGTTAGCTCCCACACGTCCAACGCATCGTGCGCAGCCATCCGTGAGCGGCTCGAGCGTTTTGGCAGCCGCGGCCAGGTGCCCGAGCTTGAGGCATCGGGGTCGTCGTTCGTTAGCGAGGCACCTGCCTCATCTGGCGTACAGGTCCCAATATCTGAGCAATCGGAATGTTGGCTGAAGGATCGCTTCAGCCTCGCTGAAGATGAGGTCCGTGAGAGGGAAGACGGCGGACCGCTGTTGTGGTCGAAGCTCGCTTCGCTCTCACTGTCAGAGTGTTGCGTGGAGGGGCCATTGGCACTGCGGGGCCACGGTGTATGCTCATACATCCGCTGCTGCTGCCCACGGTGGTGCCAGGTGGCCGCGCGCTCCTGCCGCTGGTGCAAGGCTGAAGGTGGGACGACAATCTGCTCTGGAGAAGCTTCGCCGCTAGCAGCGGCTGCTTCGTGAGGCGCGCTGAATTCTGATCCCATCCTGGGGCGGGCACTTACGATCTCTCGAGGAGGGGCCTAAAATCCTGTACTCGCTTAACCCTATTTTTGTCGCACCTCCGTGACCAAGACTCGACCCGGGCGGCTGCCATCGATGGCAGCCGCGGTCTGAGGCGTCCTGACGCGAGCTAGGGAGTG
>MDTA01160361.1_pt1 | contig 10188 bp, 11 predicted proteins | sample 811151 | NCBI WGS metagenome assembly MDTA01 (sample SAMN05326648, study PRJNA326480) | marine metagenome | isolation source: seawater | place: Indian Ocean: South | collected 2010 | reverse complement strand
TAAAAGCTGTTATCCAAATAGAAAAAAACCTATTAAAACAAAAAAAGCTTAAATGAAAATCTTAGGAATTGGCAACGCTATAGTTGACGTAATTTGTAAAGTTGAAGACAAGTTTATCACTCAGAATAATCTGACAAAAAGCACAATGAAGCTTGTTGATGAAGCCGAATTTAAAAAACTATTATCAGCACTTAAAATAGAAGAAACTGTTTCTGGTGGATCTGTAGCAAACTCAATTGTAGGTCTTTCGCAACTTGGAAATAAGGTAGGCTTTATTGGAAAAGTCAGTGATGATGATTTAGGTAACAAATACGAAGAAGGTTTAAAAAAAGAAAGCGTACAATTCTTTTACTCGAAAAAAAAAGAAATAATTCCTACTGGAACGTGTTTAATATTAATTACACCTGACTCTGAGAGAACTATGGTAACTTTTCTGGGAACTGCAGGAAAAATTAATGAAAACGATATTGATGTAAATGCAGTGAAGAATAGTGAAATCTTATTTTTAGAAGGCTATCTTTGGGATGAAGGTGAGCCAAAAAAAGCATTTGAAAAAGCAATCAATAATTCTAATAAAGTTGCAATGTCATTATCAGATTTGTTTTGTGTAGAGAGACACAAGCCCCATTTCTTAGAATTAGTTAAAAATAAATTAGATATTACTTTCGCTAATGAACAAGAGATTATGACATTAATTGATGTAAAAAAATTTGACGACGTAATCGGTTTTGCTAAAGAAATAAATAAATTATTAGTTATTACTCGTGGTGAAAAAGGAGCTGTTGCAATAAATAAAAGCGAAGTAGTGGAGTGTTCTGCAAAAAGTGATCTTAAGATTAAAGATTTAACTGGCGCAGGAGATTTATTTGCAGGTGGTTTTTTACACGGATTAATTAATAATAAATCTACAAAAGAAAGTTTAGAAACTGGAACAGATATGTCTTCGAAAGTAATTCAAATTATTGGAGCAAGGCTTTAACAATTATATTATTTTTTTCTTCTTTTAAAACTTCCTTTGCCTTTTTTTGGTTTAACAACTCTTTTTCTATATTTTGATGTAAAAAGATCTTTAGCTATCTTGTTTCTTTTTTTCACAAATAATAACCATCCTTATTATTTAGAATGAATTTTTCATCCATAAATTTATCAATAATTTTTTTTCTTAATCTATATATATGTGTTTCAACAGTGTGAGTATCTGCATCTGATGCATAATTCCAAACTGAAGATAAAATATTATCCTTTGAGATTGGCTTCTTATTGCTTAAAAATAATTCAAGAAGTTGGACTTCTTTTTCAGTAAGTATTATATAATTATCAGACCTTGATAATTTTTTTTCATTCTTATTTAATATATAGTTTTTAACTGCTATTGAAGAATTTTGATTAAATTTTTTTTTCACAACAGTATTCTCCACTATAGAATTAATTTCTTTTAAAGTGGCAGGTAATTCCAAGAATGCTTCATAGTCACCTGTGAGATCTTTCCTGTTTCCTGCACAAATTTTTATTGATTTATTGTTTTGAATATACTCTTTAAGTTTCTTATCCAACAAAGCATCAACGTGGAAAAGAATAATATCAGATTTATTGTTTAAATCACCTGATGAACAATTAAACTTTAAAAACATTTTCAATTCATTTAAAGTTGTAATAAATGAGGAAGGACCAAGAATTCGAACATTTAATTTGTGCATATTTTAATAAGTAAAAAAAATTTAACTTTTAATAACTATAAAGCAAAATGCTCAGTAGGTAAAAGGGGAATTGGGGTAAAAAAAAAAGAGGGTGATTTGATTACGCCTCAAGGTAAATATAAAATTAAGTATATTTTATATAGAAAGGATAGAGTTAAAATTAAATCTAAAATTAAAAAAATTATTATAAAAAAAGAGATGGGGTGGTGCGATGACCCTAACTCAAAAAAATATAACAAGCTTATTAAGTTACCATCTGTATATAAATACGAAAAACTTTATAAAAGTGAAAATGTCTACGATATCATAATAGTGTTAAACTATAATATGAGTCCCATAATTAAAAATAAAGGTAGCGCGATTTTCATTCATGTTGCCAAAAAAAATTATGAAAAAACAGAGGGATGCGTAGCAGTCAAAAAAGCGGATCTTTTAAAAATTACGGAAAATTTAAAAAGAGGTACTACTGTTTTAATCGAGAACCAAAAATAGAACTTCCGATTCTTACAAAAGTTGAACCATGTTTTACTGCATCTAAATAATCTGCAGACATACCCATACTTGCATGATTGAGCGCTAAAGTTTCATTCATTTCGGCTAGTTTTTTAAAATATTTTTCAGCTTTTTCGTCAACGGGAGGTATTATCATTAAACCTAATATTTTAAGATTAATTTCATTTACACAATAATTATAAAAAGCTTCAAGCTCACCGACAGGAATTCCTGATTTTTGCCTTTCGTTACCTAAATTTACTTGAATAAAATAATTAAGTTTCTTATTTAAGTTTAATTGGTGCTTCGATAAAAGATCAGCTAGTTTTTGGTTGTCTACAGAATGGATATAATCAAAGAGTTTTACAGCATCTTTAACTTTGTTGCTCTGTAGTTTGCCTATCATATGTAACTTTAAATTTTGATTTTCTTTTTTTGGAACTGACCACTTTGCAACTGCTTCCTGTACCTTATTTTCACCAAAATGTAGGTGACCATGACTTATCAAAGGATTTATATGGTCCAATGTAAAAGTTTTGCTTACAGCTATAATATTAACTGGTTTAATTGGTTTGAGAGAAGATATTTTCAATTTTATTTTTTCAAAGCTATCAACTATTGTATTCATATGTTTATCTTTAAAAATAAATATTTTTTAATTGTAGAAAGTATCAAAGATATAGATTTAAAAAACATAAAAAAACGTAATAAATTTTTTATAATTTACAGAAATAATAAAAAAATAGATAAATTAAGCGATTTGTTAGAGTTTAGACGCACATGCAAAGCAAAAGCTATAAAATTTTATGTATCAAATGATATTAACCTAGCAACTGTTCTCAAATCTGATGGGGTATACCTGTCTTCATATAACAAAAACCTAAAATTTCTATATTATAAAAAATTAAATTTTAAAATTATAGGCTCAGCTCATAATTTTAGAGAAATTGCAATTAAAGTGAATCAAGGATGTGAGTTAATTTTATTATCAAAATTATTTTTAGTAGATTATAATAAAAGTTCTCCTTTCTTAGGCATTGTAAAATTTAATTTTTTTTCCAAAATATTTAAAATTTTAATACCTCTTGGTGGGATAAAGACTCATAATTTAAATCATTTAAAGAATGTTTCTAGCGAGGGATTTGCTCTTTTATCAGAAGTAAAAAAAAAGCCGGCTAAAATAATCAGCCGGCTTTTTTAAATTTAACTATTGCTTATATTAGAAAGCAATTGCTAATGAAATAACAGTCATAGACTCAGTCTTACCTGTTGTATAATCAGCATTTGAAACATCAATATCTGCTATACCGATAGTCGCACCACCAGTTGTGTAAGCTAATTGGATAGTATCTTGTTCCATAGCTACAACAGTTTTAGTTCTAGAAGTTTGACCTGCAGTAATACCATTGTTTGTGTTTTTCTCTGACTCGTCAACGTTATAAGACACTGATAATGCATCATTTACGTCAAACTGAACACCCATGTATTTGTTTTCATAGTAAATAGTTGCATCACCTGCTGTCAAACCAGTTGCTGGTTGGTATCCACCTTCACCATAACCGATTGATAATTGACCAAGTGTGTACTTAGCACCAACGTTTGCTGATACACCATCGTCTTTGTTAGCGTCTCCACCAACTGACTCTGGCTCTGCAACAGAACCTTGGATAGATAATCCATCCACTGGAGCTGCTTTAACTTGAAGCATTTTTAAAGATCTACCTTCAGAGTCGTTTCCAACACCTGCTGCTGCTTTAGCTGATAGACCAGCTGTTGCTTGCATATTTGGAGCATAACCAACTTTAAGACCTAAACCGAAAGGTAACATGTCAGCTGGTAAGTGGTATTGAATGTTTGAATAACCATCAACGTCATAACTGTGTTGAAATGTTGAAGTTGAAGCGTAGTCAAATCCAGTACCCAAAGCACCGATTCCGTAAGCTAACTCAGAAGATAATCCACCTTCAGAAACGTAGAAACCAACTGTACCCATGTCAGTTCCGATTTCTAATCTAGTGTCATCGTTCACATTGTTAGCATCATCTAGTTGTACTTGGTATTTCCAAGTATAACCATTGTCTAGCTCTCCACTTGCTGTGAAGTCTATTTCGTTAGATATTCCTAGTGTTTTACCGCTTGATCCATCTGCACCACTTGTTGTCATTGTTGCAGTTGCACCACCAGTTACTGCTAACTCACCTGCGTAAGATGGAGCCATAACTAATGCAGAAAATAGAATACCAACTAATACTTTAGCTATATTTTTCATAATTTTCCTTTGTTGTTATTGTTTTAAATTGTAATTACAATTTACGAATTTTTACTATTACTACCCATTTTTTTCACTAAATATGCTGATTTTAGCCATTTTAATCGTTAATTGTGACATTTTTATCACTATAATTTGCCCTAAATTTCAAAAAAAACTCACGAAATTAATGAATTTTACAAAAACTAATATAAAGATGTATTTCACTCATTTTTTTATGAAAAAATTCAAAATACTTTTAACATTAACCCTTTCATCATTTGTTTTATTTTCTGGATGCAATAACAAAAATATGGACCCTAACCGTCCTATAGATGCTGAGTCAAAAAGAAAAAAAAATATCGAAGAAGGCAGAGGTGCTTCTTTAGGAGGTTTACTCGGTAAAGTAGGTGGAACAAATTTCGAATTCAGTAGTTCAAATCCAATGTGGAGAGCATCGCTGGAAACTTTAGATTTTCTTCCACTTATAACTGTTGACTATTCGGGCGGCGTAATTATCACAGACTGGTATTCTGAAGATGGTGGTCAAGACTCTCTTAAACTTACAGTTAGATTTTTATCAAACGAAATAAGAAGTGATAGCCTTAAGATTATTGTTCATAAAAAAACATGTAAAACACCTTCTAATTGTGTCACAAACACTTCACAAAGTAGTTTGATCAAAGATGAACTAAGATCTACTATTCTTCGTAAAGCAGCTTTATTAGCTAAATCTGATAAAGAAAAAAAATAATTTCATGGAAAGATTAAATTTCCAATCAATTGAAAAAAAGTGGCAAAAATTCTTTTCAAAAAAAAAATTGTATAATCCGAAAGGAAAAAAATTTTATTGCTTAGAAATGTTTCCTTATCCATCAGGAAAAATACACATGGGACATGTTAGAAATTATACGATTGGTGATGTTTTAGCACGTTTTAAATATTTGAAGGGTTTTAATGTGTTACATCCAATGGGTTGGGATGCTTTTGGTTTACCTGCAGAAAACGCATCTAAACAAAACAATTTACACCCCAATGATTGGACTAATGAAAATATAAAAACTATGAAAAACCAATTAAAATTACTTGGTTTGTCCATAGATTGGGATCTCGAAGTATCGACATGTGATGAAAATTATTACAAACATCAACAAGAACTTTTTATCGATTTTTATAATCAAGGACTAGTCTCCAGGAAAGAAACTTATGTTAATTGGGATCCTGTAGAGAAAACTGTTTTAGCTAATGAACAAGTTATAAATGGAAAAGGATGGAGATCTAACGCGGTTGTAGAAAGAAAAAAACTTTCACAATGGTTTTTTAATATTACTAAGTTCGTTGAACCCTTGCTTAAAGATTTAGAAACTTTAAGTGGTTGGCCAGAAAAAGTTAAACTTATGCAAAAGAATTGGATAGGAAAGTCATACGGTTGCGAGATTAATTTTAATATTTCTAATAAATCTAATAAGAGAGATATAATTAAAGTTTTTACTACTCGACCTGATACAATTTTCGGAGCTAGCTTTATCGCACTTTCAAATGATCATCCTTTGAGTGAAAAATTCAAAGATAGTAATGATTTTAAAAAATTTAAGGACCAATGCAATAAAACTGGCACTACAGAGGAGGCTCTTGCTATAGCAGATAAAATTGGTTTCAATTCAAATTTATTTGCTGATCATCCTTTTATAAAAAACAAAAAAATTCCGATTTACTTTGCAAATTTTGTTTTAATGGATTATGGAACTGGAGCAATTTTTGGGTGCCCAGCCCATGATCAACGAGATTTTGACTTTGCTAAAAAATACAATCTTGAAATTATTAAAGTTGTATCAGACGGTAATGAAAATATTTTAGATGAAGCTTACACAGGAAAAGGAAATATAATTAATTCAGATTTTTTAAATAACTTAGATATCGTTTCTGCAAAAGAAAAAATTATTAATGAAGTAGAAAAGTTAGCAATTGGTAAAAGAAAAACATTATATAGATTGAAAGACTGGGGAATATCAAGACAACGTTATTGGGGATGTCCAATTCCTATGATTCATTTAGAAGATGGCAGAGTTGAACCGGTTGATAAAAGTGAACTACCAATACTTCTACCAAAAAAAATAGATCTGAATTCTAATGGTAATCCTCTAGATTTTCACCCAACGTGGAAATATACCACACAAAAATCAACTGGGAAAAAAGCGGTAAGAGAAACGGACACCCTAGATACTTTTGTAGACTCTTCATGGTATTTTTTAAGATTTTGCTCTCCTGATTACAAAAAAGGTCCTTTTGATGAGGAAAAAGTAAAATATTGGATGCCGGTTGATCAATATATTGGTGGTATTGAACATGCCATATTACATCTTTTATATTCTCGTTTTTTTACTAAGGGTGTTAAGAGTTTTAATAAAAAATTTAATATTACTGAACCATTTAAAAATCTTTTTACTCAAGGAATGGTTTGTCACGAAACTTATAAAGACGAAAAAGGCGAATGGCTTTATCCCGAAGAAATACAAAAAATCTCTAAAAGTTTATCAATAAAAAAAAGTGATAAAAAAAAAGTAATTGTAGGTGCGTCTGAATCAATGTCAAAATCTAAAAAAAATACTGTTGATCCAGAAACGATGATTAAACAGTATGGTGCTGACTCTGTGAGATGGTTTATTTTATCAGATAGTCCACCTGAAAAGGACGTTCAGTGGTCGGATTCCGGTGTTGCTTCTTCCAATAAATTTTTACAAAAAATTTGGAACTTAAATGTTCAAATTCTCTCAAAAAAAGAGAATAAGATTAATAAAGAGCTTATGAATAAATTTAATTTAGAAATTGATAGCATAGCTTTCAAAATAGACAAATCTATTGAAGAATTTAAATTTAATGTAACTATCGCTCATTTTTATGAAATTTATAGAGTTTTTTTAAAATATATTAATACTGATTTAAGTAACGAATGCCTAAAAACAAACATCACAAAAATGATGAAACTAATGATGCCATTTACACCTCATCTATCCAATGAGTGTTTGGAGAAACTTAAATGCAATAATTTTGATGAATGGCCTAAAATCAAAGGTGATACTTTAGAAATAATAAAGTTTGCAGTGCAAGTGAATGGAAAAACTAGGGATATAATATCTATTAAAAAAGACTTAATTAAGGATGAAATTCATGAGATAGTTCTGAAAAATTCAAAAGCAAAAAAGTTTATTGAAAATAAAAAGATAACTAAAACTATCTTTGTTAAAGGCAAAATTATAAACTATATTTTAAATTAATGAATAAATTCTTATTAACATCTTTTCTTTTCCTTCTGTTTCTAACACATTGTGGTTTTAGTGTAATAAGTAATAACGCAAATTATAATATTTTAGAATTGATTACAGAGGGCGATAAAAAAATAAATTATTCTCTTAAAAATAAACTTCAACAAACCTCAAAAAAAAATAATGAAAATAATTTGAAGTTAGAAATTGATACAAAAAAAATAAAAACGATTAAAGAAAAAAATATAAGTAATCAAATAACAAAGTATGAAATTAAAATTGTAACAAAAATTAAATATTCTATAATATCCAAAGAAATTTCAGGTAGCTTTAACATTTCAAAAAATGGAATATATAATGTTTCTTCAAGACATTCTGAAACGCTGAACAATGAAAATAATTTAATTGGCTTATTAGTTGATGATTTATCTGAAAATATTTTAGAGAACCTAGCAGCAGAGATAAATGATTTATAAAAGTTACCTAGTAGAAAACAACATAAAGATTTTAAAAAATAATTTAATACTATTTTATGGAGAAAATTTTGGATTAAAAGAGGATTTTAAAAATATAATCAAAGATAAACATAATAAAATGATTGTTAAAAATTTATATCAAGATGACATAATTAAAAACAAAGAGTTAATTTATAATGAAATTTTAAATGGATCATTATTCGACGAAAGTAAGATTTTTTTTTTTAATAATTGTAACGATAAAATTTTAGATTTTTTAAAAGAGATAGAAAAAAAATTAAATCTAAATAAAATATTTGTTTTTTCTGAAATTTTAGACAAAAAATCAAAGCTTCGTAATTATTTTGAAAAATCCAAAGATTGTGATGTAATAGCTTGTTACGAAGATAGTGATATTAACATTAAAAAGTTCTTACAAATTAAACTTAAAGATTTTTCAGGCGTTACGCCACAAACATTCAATATTTTTTTAGAAAGTTGTGGTTTAGATAGAGTTAAACTTAATAATGAGTTACAAAAAGTTAACAATTATTTTTTAGATAAAATTATAAAAAATGAGGACTTAGCTAAACTTATTAATCCCAGAAATGATGATAATTTCAAAAATTTAAAAGACTCTGCTTTAAATGGGCAAAATAAAAATACAAATAAACTGCTAAGCACAACTATGCTTGATGTTGAGAAAATACCACTTTATTTACACTCTCTTAATCAAAATTTAATAAAGATTAAGGAATTAATTCATTTGTCTAAGGGATCTAACCTTAACAATGCAATAGATAAGATTAAACCACCAGTGTTCTGGAAAGAAAAACCAAACATTTTATTACAGGCTAAATTGTGGAACATAGAAAAAATAAAAGAAGGGCTTCAAAAAATTTACGACGTTGAAGTGAAAAGTAAATCAAACATGGTAATTAATAAAAACATTCTATTTAAAAAACTAATTTTAGATATTTGTTTATTGGCTAATTCTTAGTCAATAAATCAGATATTAAATCAAATTGTTCCAGATCTTTATATTGAATGGTAATTTTTCCTGAATTGTTTTTCTTATTCAAAATATTTACTTTAAGACCAAGTTTTTTTTCTATTTTTTCTTGAGCTTTTAAGATATTTGTATCAACTTGTTTTTCTTTAGAAGAACCCTTTTTATTTCTTGTCAAATATTCAACTTTTCTAGCGCTATAATTCTTGGCAACTATTTCCTCTGCTATAGCTGATGCATTAGAGATGCCAATTAATGGTCTAGCTTGACCGGATGTTAATGTGCCCTCTTCTAACATAGCAACAACGTCTTTTGGTAAAGTTAACAGTCTTAATGTATTACTAATGTGGCTCCTACTTTTTGACATTAATTTAGAGATACTTTCATGATCATATTTAAATTCCTCATTTAACCTTTTATATCCACGAGCTTCCTCGATAGGATTAAGATCATCCCTTTGGATATTCTCAACTATTGCAACCTCTAAAGACTCAACGTCGCTTAAGTCCAAAATTGTTACTGGAATTTCATGTAATCCAGCTCTTTGAGCAGCAATCCACCTTCTTTCTCCAGCTACAATCTCATATTTGCCATCTTCATTTTTTTTAGGTCGAACTGCGATAGGTTGAATAATGCCATTTTTTTTAATAGATTTAGCTAATTCATCAAGTTTTTCCTCACTAAAAAATTGCCTTGGTTGATACGGATTTCTACTTAAATCACTAATTGATAAAGTGTTAGATTGCTTTATCGATTGAGAAAAATCTTTTGGTTTTTCATCACCAAACAGTGCAGAAAGACCTCTGCCTAACCCCTTTTTTTTTCCACTCATACAGAACTCACTATTTTATTTTTAAATTCTTCAGCTAATTTGAAATATGACTTGCTTCCTACACAACTTTTATCATAAATAACACAAGGTAATCCATGTGAGGGTGCTTCGGACAATCTTACATTTCTTTGAATGACTGTTTTATAAACTTTGTCTTTAAAATAATTTCTTGCTTCTCTATCAACTTCTGAT
>MDTA01028454.1_pt1 | contig 10189 bp, 9 predicted proteins | sample 811151 | NCBI WGS metagenome assembly MDTA01 (sample SAMN05326648, study PRJNA326480) | marine metagenome | isolation source: seawater | place: Indian Ocean: South | collected 2010 | reverse complement strand
TCTTTTACAGATAGTATTTTCTGTTTTACACCAAGATCATTTCTGGTTTTAATTTCTAAATTTCGACTTTTTAGATTTTTATTTGTCCAAACATAAATAATTCCTTTTTGCTCTACCAAATTAGTGGTATCGATTTCTTCAAAAATCTCCTCATATGCCTCCATTGAGCTATTTAAAATTTGATGCATGTATTTTGCGGTGTGAAGCATAGACTTTTTGTTACAATTTTTTATATAACGAAAAATCCAAGGTAACATTTTAGGAATATATCCCCATTTTAATGCTAGTGGACCATTTGAGCTAAAAAGCATTTTCGGAACATCGTATAATATATCTGGTCTATTAAGTTGTAAGACTGCGTATGGTGAAAAATGACCTGCATTTCCATAGGATGCCATTGTTCCTGGATCGTTTCTATCAAATATTGTTGTTGGGATATTTCTTTTTAAAAGCTGTAGGCCAATACAAACACCTTGTATACCTGCACCAACAATACCAACTGAACCTTTGCTGATTCCATTCATACAAGGATTATAAATTAATTTTTTTTTGATTTAACTGTGTAAGATTGTACTTTTTTTGACTAATTACTAGCAACTATTTTTGGTCGGCCCTTTTTAGATTTTTCTTTTTCTTTGACTTCTTTTGCTTCAATTGAGTCTAATCTAAATTCATCTTGTGCAGCCTCTAAACTTGTACTCTCAGTTTTCTTAATATAACCAGTTATGTCTGCACCCTCTTCTGTTTTTAAACTTTCACTAAATAAAATATCACCTTTAACTACTGCGGTGCTTCCAATTACAATTGTTTTTGCTACAATTTTTCCTTCTAAGTGTCCGTAGATTTCAATTTTATCAGTTTCTATTGGTCCAACCACAGATCCCGTTTCTTTGATTATAAGATCGTTTGTATAAACTGGTCCTTTTATTAAACCTGCGATATCAATTGCACCACTAGTTCTCAGAGTGCCTTCAAGTGAAAAAGTTTCACTAATTAAAGATCTACCACTATCATTTAGTGGTCTAGGTGCGTTTGTTTTCTTATTTCCAAACATAATTCATTTCAGCAAATATTATGTAACTTTGCAACCTTTAAAATTAAAAAAAAGACTATTTTGGGCCGATATATATATTTGGGGTTGTGTTAACTTACAGGTTCGTCCTTATGAATTTTACAACTCATAACTATACCTAAGCCAAGCATCATTGCCATCATTGAAGAACCCCCATATGAGAGTATTGGAAGTGGAGCACCCACTATTGGTATTAAACCTAAAACCATACCCATATTGACCGCAACATATAAAAAGAAGGCTGTTGCAAAACTATAACAGTAAAGTTTTGCAAAAATATCCCTAGAAATATTGCCAATTTTGACCATTCTCCATGTAATTATGATGTAAAATCCTAAAATTAAACAAGATCCAAAAAAACCAAATTCTTCAGAAAACAGGGTAAAGATAAAATCTGTATGTTTTTCAGGTAAATAATCTAAGTAACTCTGTGAGCCATTTAGAAAACCTTTGCCAAACAATCCACCCGAACCAATTGCAATTTTAGATTGGGTAATTTGATAACCAGCACCTAAAGGGTCCCGACTGGGATCAAGAAATGTTAGTATTCTTGATTTCTGGTAAGGTTTTAAAAAAGAAATAGCGATAGGTGCTACAGATAAAAATACAATGCCTAAATAAGCAAAAAATTTCATTTTAACACCAGCTAACCAAACCACGATTACTCCTCCAGCAGCAATTAAAAAAGATGTGCCAAGATCAGGCTGAGTAATTACAAGAATGACTGGAAAAATTAGGGCTAGTAAAGGACTAATTAAATATTTGGGACGATTTACATCTGAGGCTGAAATTCTATGGTAGTATTTTGCTAAAAATAAAATTAATCCAACTTTCATCAATTCAGACGGCTGTAAGTTTATAAAATAAAGATCTAACCATCTTTGAGAGCCTGATGAGCTTAATCCAAAAAATTTAACAAGAAATAATAGTGATAAAATTGCCAAATAAAATAGCGTACTTGAATTGTACCAAAAATTTAATTTAATAAAAGAAACGACTATAAATAGAGAGAAAAAGACACAAAATCTAACTATATGACTTTTTGTGTGATAAGCGAACTCTCCTGCATCCGTCGAATACATGGCAAAAAAACTGATAATTCCCAGAAATAATATTGAAAAAAATAAAATTAAATCTAAAGAAAAAATTTTATCTTTCAAGCTAAGGTGTGATTGTATTGATCCCGGTTTAAACATTATGCTAAATCACCTGACTTCCTTAGAGATTCCCTTTGTGAGTGTTTTTCTAAAACTTTCTTAATTACTTGTTTGGCTATTGGGGCCGCACTTTTACTTCCAGACCCACCATGTTCAACTAAAACACTTATTGAATATCTTGGTTGTTTGTAAGGTGCAAAAGCTACAAAAAGAGCATGATCCCTTTGCTCATAAGGTAAATCTTCATTTTTGATTTCTAATTCTCTTTGCCTTTCAGTAAATCTTCTTACTTGTGAGGTTCCAGTTTTTCCAGCAAAGACGAATTCTTTTTTTGAAAGTCTTGAACGGTAAGAGGTACCCAAAGGTTCATTGGTTGCTCCAAAAAGTGCATCTTGAACAAACTTTATATTTTCTGGATTTCTAAATAAACTTTTATATTTAAACTTAGCAATAAATTCATAAAGATTTACAACGTCATCGGAAAATTTTTCTTTATCAGCAATAAATTTATCTAGATCTTGAAAAATTTCTTTTTTATTTTTATCTAAAATTATTCTTGGTTTTATCTTATAACCTCCATTTGCAATTTGAGCTGTCATTAAACAGAGTTGTAGTGGTGAAGTTTGCCAATAACCTTGTCCGATACCTGCGTGTAAAGTTTCTCCAAGATACCAATTTTTACCGATATATTTTTTTTTCCAATCAGTAGTTGGAACTACTCCGCTTTTTTCTTCTACGAGATCCTCGAGAACTGGTTTCCCGAGTCCAAATTTTCTTGCTGTAACTGCTAATCGATCAATACCTAATTTTCTTGCAACTTCGTAAAAATAAACATCACATGATTGTTTAATCCCTTCTCTCATGTCTACATAACCATGTCCTTTCTTTTTCCAACAATGATATTTTTCTCCGTAAAGTTCTATAAATCCTTTACATTGAATTACCTTTTTAGGATTAAATACATCATTCTCTAAAGCACTTATCGCTGACAAAAGTTTTATTGTAGATCCTGGGGGATAAAGACCAGCGACTGATTTGTTAATTAATGGCTTGTCTCTATGCTTAATTAAATAGTTCCAGTCTTTTTGATTAATGCCGTGAACAAATTTGTTTGGATCAAATATTGGAGATGAAACCATTGCAATGATGTCACCCCTGTATATATCCATTACACATACAGAACCTGACTTATTTTCTAATAATTTTGATGAAAGCTTTTGAACATCTAAATCTAATGTTGTTCTAAAGTTTTTACCAGCTTTTCCAGGATCAATTGATATTTCTTTTATTCGTTTTCCAAATGCATTTACCTCATACCTTTTGTATCCAACATCACCGATGACCTCTTTATCTAAACTGCTCTCTAACCCAGTTTTACCAATTCGCGTACCTGCAGCAATTTTTGTTTGTAAATAGTCTTTTGTTTTTAGATCTCTTTTGCTTGCTTTGGACACATAACCGATAACATGTGATGAAGAAGGTTCAGTGTAGAGTCTAGCTACTGAAACTACAGGTTCCACACCTTGGAGATCATGTAAAAACAGATTAATTCTTGAGAAATCTGACCAGCTTAAATTATCTGATATAATAACAGGATCCCATGGTTTTTGTTTACCTATAACTCTCTTAATTTTTACAATATTTTTATCGGTTAATTTTAAAATTGTTTTTAATCTGAAGAGCAGTAATTCTAAATTCTCAGAATTTTCTGGTATGATGTGCAATTGATAAACTTGTTTATTAGATGCGATTTCTTTACCATAAAAATCATTAATTAGACCCCTCGGAGGTGAAAACTTCCATTCTCTAAATCTATTTTTATCTGATAATGTTTTATATTTTTTGCTTTCATTAATCTGTAGAGAAATCAATCTACCAACGATGCCGAAAACTACTACAGCTTTTGCGACTGAAAGAATAAACATTCTTCTACCAACTAAAGTAATTTTGCTTTGTCCGCTTGATCTAATCATATGTTCTTAGGTTAATTAATCTTCTATAAATTTCAAACAAGGCCCAGAATAAAGGATATAAAATAAAAGTAAAAAGAGAATTATAAAACATCAGAATATATTGCATCTGTATTTCAGAAAATTTACTTAAAAGAGAATATGTTATGAAATTTCCGATTATTATTGCAATAATAAAAGTGAACCAATCTGTAAAAAGTGTGCTTCTAACTGTAGCATTTCTAACATACGCAGCTACTAGAGAAATAAATAGATATGAAAGAGCACTTGTTCCAAGAGGGAGACTTAAAACTACATCGTTTATTATTCCACATAAAAAAACAAAACCATATCCCAATATAGAAGGGTCTCTCAAAATCCAATAATAAATTATTATAAATTGAAAATTAAAAGAAAAAATTTTCCAGTAAAAGAATTGAGTATGAAATTCTGAGATACATATATATATGAGTAAAACAAGAGGTAAAAACCGAAGAAAAGTCTCTTTAAGTACTTTTACATTAATTGCCATTTTACATTGCCTCTGTGTCGGTAGATTTGCCTAAAACTACATTGACTAAAAAAATTTGATCTGGATCTGTAAATAATCTTACTTCCATTCTTTGTTTTTCTTGATTATCAATAACTTCTCCGATTGAGATGCCAGAGAGTAGCACTCCATCTTTTCCTGATGTATAAACGTTGCTTTTTTCAAATTGAAAATTTTCAGGTAAATATTCTAAAATCGGTCTTTTTCTTCCTGCTCCGGTTAAAATAGCTTGGTCCCCATTAGGTGATATTACAACAGGTATTCGACTATTTAGGTCATTTAAAAGTAAAATTCTTGAGGAAATAAAATTTACCTCAACTATTCTTCCAATTAAATTTCCTTTACTTAATACTGGCATGCCAAGTTTAATATTAGAGTTACTTCCTTTGTTTATTATAGCTGAATTCAAATAAGGACTATTTTTATCTAACATTATTTTTGCACCCACGGTAATAAATGGAGATTTTTTATCTAGCTGGACAATTTCTTGGAGTTTTTTATTTTCTGTTTCTAGGTAAGAAGTATTTAATTGCTCTTTTTTAAGATTTAGTAATTCTAATTTTAAACGTTCATTTTCTTTATATACAGACAAATGATTAATAAAAAAATCTTTTGAGGCTGACCCAAATTTTATCGGTGAGGAAGATACTGCAGATATCCTGTATATGCTGTCATTTATAATACTTCTTAAAATTTTTACTGGTTTTAAATTTAAATTATCTAAAGAGAAAATAATGACAGAAACTAAGATTAAAACAAAAAGAGAAAATTTTTGTTTGGCTCCTCTTTGTAGTAGAGCCGAACGAATAGCTATTCCAAAATCATCTCGGCTTGTAGACATGTTTTAAAAACTATAAATTAATACTCCGTAAGCATTGTTGAAAATAACTCCTCTTGTTCCAATGCTTTTCCAGTTCCAATTGCAACACATGAAAGTGGGTCATCTGCAATTTGTACGGGCAAACCTGTCTCTCTAGAAATAAGTTTGTCAATATTTTTAAGTAGAGCTCCCCCACCTGTTAGTATTAAACCCATATCGACTAGGTCGGCAGATAATTCTGGCGGTGTATTTTCTAAGGCAGTTTTGATACCAGCCATCATTACATCCAAAACAGGTTTTAACGCATCTGCTGTATCTTCTTCTTTTAAATTTATTTCTCTTGGTGTTCCAGATCTAATATCTCTTCCCTTCATTAGATATGTATTTCCAGATGTAGCAATTGCGGTACCGATCTCTTTTTTTATTTTTTCTGCACTTGCTTCTCCAATTAATAGGTTAAACTTTGATCTCATGTAAGTTATTATCGCTTGATCCATCGCGTCCCCTGCAACTCTTAAAGATCTTGAGTAAACGACTCCACCTAAAGACATTATGGCTATTTCAGTTGTACCCCCGCCTATATCTACAACCATAGAACCCGTTGCCTCTGAAATCGGTAGTCCAGCTCCAATTGCTGCAGCAATTGGCTCTTCAATTAACTGAACTTTTCTAGCGCCAGCTGCTAATGCTGAGTCTTGGATAGCTTTTCTTTCTACCGGTGTCGAACCTGTTGGTACGCAAACCAATATTCTAGGGTTAGCAAAAGCATTTTTTTTATGAACTTTTTTAATAAAATGTTTGATCATTTCCTCTGTAACAACAAAATCTGCAATAACACCATCTTTAAGAGGCCTTACTGCAGAAATATTTCCTGGAGTTCTTCCAAGCATTGTTTTTGCTTCATCACCAACTGCAAGAACAGATTTTTTACCTTTTTCGTCAATAATTGCTACTACAGATGGCTCGTTAAGCACTACACCTCTTCCTTTTACAACAACTAGTGTATTAGCTGTTCCTAAATCGATTGCCATGTCCTGTGACCACATTTTTGATAATTTACTTAATCCAAACATTTTATATTCCTCTCATTTTGTTTTGCTCGAACTCTTCAGGAGCTGTTTTTTCTCTTTTAATAATCATCTTATTTAAAGCGTTTAAATAAGCATTTGCAGAAGCAACAAGAGTATCTGTATCGGCTGCTTGGCCGACAGTTGTCTTCCCATTTTCTTCAATTCTTACACTCACAGTTGCTTGCGCATCTGTTCCCTCAGTAACAGCATGAACCTGATATAATTGCAGTTTAACATCATGTGGGTATAATTTTTTAATACATTTAAAAATAGCATCAACAGGACCATCTCCAGTTTCTGTAGCTTTTTTAATATCTCCATAAACATCTAATGTCATATCAGCTTTTTGTGGTTCACCAGTTCCTGCGTACACTTTAAGTGATTTTAAATTTATGACATTACTCTCTTTGATTAAGCTATCATCTACAAGCGCAATAATATCTTCGTCGTAGACATGTTTTTTTTTGTCAGCTAGAATCTTAAATTTTCCAAAAGCAGTTTGAATAACATCATCTGTTACACCTGCATAGCCTAAATCACTTAATTTATCTTTAAATGCATGTCTTCCAGAGTGCTTTCCCATTACTAAAGAAGTTTTTTTTACTCCAACACTTTCAGGTGTCATGATTTCATAAGTATTTCTATTTTTTAACATGCCGTCTTGGTGAATACCCGACTCATGTGCAAATGCATTTTTACCAACAATTGCTTTATTAAATTGAACTGGAAAACCAGTGGCGTTTGAAACTGTTTTAGAAGCTTTACTTATTAATTTAGTATTAATACCTGTTTTAAATGGCATAAGATCACTTCTTGTTTTCATCGCCATCACAATTTCTTCCAGCGCAGCATTTCCAGCTCTTTCACCGATCCCATTTATTGTACATTCAACTTGTCTGGCTCCAGCAGAAACTCCTGCTAAAGAATTAGCTACTGCTAAACCTAGATCATTGTGGCAATGTACTGACAATACTGCTTTATCAATGTTGGGTACTTTATTTTTTAGTGTCTCTATGATTTTCTTAAATTCAGAAGGAACAGTGTAACCTACAGTATCAGGAATATTAATTGTCTTTGCACCACATTTAATTGCAAGTTCAACAGTTTTGCACATAAAATCTAAATCAGTTCTAGTTCCATCTTCACATGACCATTCAACATCATCTGTAAATTTTCGTGCATATGTTACGTGCTCCTTTATAGAATCAACCACCTGTTCTGGAGTTTTATTAAGTTTGTGTTTCATGTGTAAAGGGCTTGTAGATATAAAAGTATGAATTCTAAATCTCTTAGCTGACTTTAATGCTTCGTAGCATGCATCAATATCTTTTTTAGTATGTCGAGCTAATCCTGCAGGAATAGATTTTTTTAAAATTTTACTTATAGCTGTTACTGCTTCAAAGTCACCTGGAGAAGCTATTGGAAAACCAGCTTCTATAATATCAATTCCTAGTTCATCAAAGACTCTTGAAATTTGAGTTTTTTCTTCAAGGCTCATTGATGCACCTGGGGACTGTTCCCCATCTCGCATTGTTGTATCAAATATTATTATTCTGTTTTTATCTTCCATTATCTTTAAAATTTTTGAAATATCATAATACAATTAATACGCTAATTTGCAAAATATTTATTTATATAAGAACTAATCTAGATCAGGATGGGGTTAATTCTTTGATTTATCAACCAATTTGTTCTTCCCAATCCAGGGCATTAGATCTCTTAATTTTTTTCCAACTTTTTCTATGGGATGTTTTGATAACTCTTCTCTCATTTTTAAAAAGTTTTTTTGCCCTCCTTTGCACTCATCCATCCATTGTTTTGCAAATTTACCTGATTGTATATCTTTTAAAACTTCCTTCATTCTCTCTTTAGTTTTTGAGTCTACTATTTTTTTTCCAGAAACGTACTCTCCATATTCTGCTGTATTCGAAATTGAGTAATTCATATTAGCAATACCGCCCTCGTATATTAAATCTACAATCAATTTTACCTCATGAAGACATTCGAAGTATGCCATTTCGGGTGGATAGCCTGCTTCGACAAGAGTTTCAAAACCATTTTTTATAAGCTCTACTAATCCACCACAAAGAACAGTTTGTTCTCCAAATAAATCTGTTTCACACTCATCTTTAAAAGTTGTTTCTATAATACCTGATCTTCCACCACCAACTGCACAAGCATAAGACATAGCTAGATCTCTAGCTTTACCAGAGCTGTCTTTATGAACAGCCATCAAACAAGGTACTCCACCACCTCTTTGATATTCGCTTCTTACTAAATGTCCAGGTCCTTTTGGTGCAACCATAAATACATCTAAATCTTTTCTAGAATTAATTAAATTGAAATGGATGTTTAATCCATGAGCAAATGCTAAACTTGTGCCCTCTCTCATTCTTTGTTCTATATGATTTTTATAAATTGATGCTTGTAGTTCATCCGGTGTTAATACCATAACAACATCAGCCCATGCCGCAGCATCTGATAAAGACATTACTTTTAATCCTTCACTTTCAGCTTTTTTTTTACTTGATGAGCCATCTCTAAGTGCAACTACTACATTTTTAACTCCACTGTCTTTAAGATTAAGTGCATGAGCATGTCCCTGACTTCCGTAACCAAAAATAGCTACTTTTTTATTTTTAATTAAATTCGTATCTGCATCTTTTTCATAAAACATTTTCATCTATTTTTACCTCTGCTACTTAAATGTTTCTGAACCTCTCGTCATGGCAACAGCACCAGTTCTTGATGTACTTACCAATCCAAGAGGGCTTAATGTTTCAATTAACTTATCAATATCTCTTCTTAAAGCAGTTACCTGAATAACAAAAGAGTTTTTTGATTTATCTAATACAAAAGCGTTATATTTTTTACACAGTTTTTGAGCTTTTTCCCGATTTTTCTTTGACGAAACAACTTTAAATAATGCTAATTCTTTAAATAAAATATTTGGGTCATTTCTCTTAAAATCTGCAACTTTGTGAACTGGTATAAGCTTCTTTAACTGCAGTTTAATTTGCTCAATTACTGAAGGTGTGCCAGAAGTAACGATAGTTATTCGTGATATATGTTTTTTTTTTGTCAACCTCTGCAACTGCTAAAGATTCTATATTATAACCTCTACCAGAAAATAAACCTACAACTCTCGCTAATACGCCTGCTTCGTTGTCTACCCATACTACAATTATATGGTGTTCAGATTTGCCGAGTTTTCCAGGTTCGCTATATGCTGATTTTGATTTTGTCATTATACTAAAGTTTTACCTTCATCAGATACTTCCTCTTTCTCATCTTCTGGACCTAAAAGCATTTGGTTATGAGGTTTTCCAGAAGGTATCATTGGATAACAATTCTCAGATGGATCTACTCTGCAGTCAAAGATAACTGGCTCATTTATATTTATCATTTGATTAATTTTTTCATCTAACTCATCCGGCTTTGAGGCTTTAATTCCAACGCAACCATAAGCTTCTGCTAACTTAACGAAGTCTGGTAAAGCTGCTGTATAACTTTCAGAATAATTTTTTTCATGCAAAAGCTCTTGCCATTGCCTCACCATTCCCATGTATTG
>MDTA01007663.1_pt1 | contig 10189 bp, 6 predicted proteins | sample 811151 | NCBI WGS metagenome assembly MDTA01 (sample SAMN05326648, study PRJNA326480) | marine metagenome | isolation source: seawater | place: Indian Ocean: South | collected 2010 | reverse complement strand
CCTAATTGCAGATATCCATTTCACACCAAAAGCAGCCGAAGTTGCAGCAAATTATGTTGAAAAAGTTCGAATTAATCCCGGAAACTACATAGATAAAAAGAAATTTCAAACGTATGAATATACTGATTATGAATACAATTTAGAATTAGAAAAAATAAATGATCGATTCAGTCCTTTGGTAATTTTATGTAGAGAGAATGGTACAGCAATGCGGATCGGTACTAACCACGGCTCTCTTTCAGATAGAATAATGAATAGATATGGTGATACTCCTTTAGGTATGGTTGAGTCTGCTATGGAATTTATCAGAATATGTGAATCAAATAATTTCAATCAAATTGTTCTTTCAATGAAATCAAGTAATCCTATTGTTATGGTTCATGCATATAGGTTATTGGTTAATAAAATGAGTTTAGAGAATATGCATTATCCTCTACATTTGGGTGTTACTGAGGCTGGAGAAGGTGAAGATGGTAGAATAAAATCATCTCTTGGAATTGGAACATTACTAGCAGACGGTCTAGGTGATACGATTCGAGTTTCTTTAACTGAAGAACCTGAATATGAGATCCCTGTTGCTAATAAATTAGTATATCCATTTAACAACTATAATATAGATGAAATTTCAAAATATAAGAATATTGAATATGAGGGAGATCCATATAAATATGAGAGGAGGGAAACGGCTGAGATTGACAGCATTGGAAGTAATTATCCTCCGATCGTAATTTCAAATTTCAATAATAATGATATCAACGAATTAAGTAATTTAGGATTTAACTATTTAAATAAATTAGATAAATGGTCAATTTCCGATCAATCGCCAGATTATCTATTTTGTAATAATAATAAATTTAAATTTTCTATTCCAGGTAGACTTGGTTTATTTTCATATGAAAATTTAAAAATTTTTAAATTTATTACAACTTCTGATTTAAAAAAATTATCAAAAAAAGATAAAAATAATCATGTTCTTATTCTTGATTTAAATGAAAAAGATAATTTTCAATCAATACGTTCGATTTTTTTCCTATTAAAAAAACGTAAAATAACAAATCCAATAATTTTAAAAAAAGATTATAAAATAAAATCAATCGAAGACATCCAAATTCTAGCATCCTATGAAATAGGAGGAATCCTTTTAGAAGGTTTTGGAGATGGAATATGGTTAACTCAAAATGGTAAAAATCTAAATAAATTATCATTTAATATTTTACAAGCATCTCGGACGAGGATATCAAAAACTGAATACATATCTTGTCCAAGTTGTGGTAGGACATTATTTGATTTGCAAGAAACAACAGCTAAAATTCGATCCAAGACAGATCATTTAAAGGGAGTAAAGATTGGTATTATGGGATGTATTGTGAATGGTCCTGGCGAAATGGCTGATGCTGATTTTGGTTATGTGGGAACTGGACCAAATAAAATCTCCCTATACAGAGGGCAAGAAGTTGTTAAGAAGAATATTCCAAGTGAAAAAGCAGTAGATGATCTAATTGAACTTATTAAATCTGAGGGAATGTGGTCTGAACCTGATCACTAGGTTTATCATTTAAAACATACAGTTAACATAAATTATTGCAAATAAAATATCGAGTAAAGAATATGAAATTATTAATTAAAGTATTGTCCGAAGAAACCAAAAAATTATATCTGAATCATGGACATTTTCATCAGGGTGATGCAGGTTTTGATTTATATACACCTAAAAAAACTACATTTCAACCCGGGGAAACAAAAGCAATAAAATTTGAGATCGCATGTGAGTCAGAAAATGGACAAGCATATTATTTATTCCCAAGATCAAGTATTTCAAAAACACCACTAAGAATGTCAAATTCCATAGGACTAATTGATGGTGGATACCGTGGTGAAATAATTGCGATGTGCGATAATATAAAAACCTACAAATATACTGTTGAAAAAGGTCAACGACTATTCCAATTAGTAGCAATTGATTCTTCTCCTATTAATTATGAGATTGTTTCAAGTTTAAGCAATACAACTAGAGGTTCCGGTGGCTTTGGTTCAACAGGTAAATAACTAAAATAATTTGTTAAAATGAAATTCTTCAATATTACAATTCCACTTTTTCAAAATACGCTTTAATTCTTTTTCACCAATAATATCATCATCAATTTTAAGTATTATTGTTTTCGTTGATAGTGATGTTTCGCAATTTTCAATACCAGAAAGATTCTCTAACTCTTTCTTTAAATTAATTTGAAGTTTTGGGTTTTCCATTCCTGATACTCTTAATACAACTTGAGTATCTGCATTAATCGTATTTCGAAAAAAAAATATTGAAAATAAAAAAAATAACGCTGTAATTAGTGTAATTTGTCTCATGAAAAATTTAGTTTAATCATTTGCTATGAAGATCTAATAAATTTACCATGTAATTTATTATAAATTTAAAATTTCAACACCAATTATTTATTTTTTTTAAAATTAAATTATTCAAAAACAATTAAATGTCTTTTAACAATTGAAACAAATTAAATAAGAGATTATTATTTACTTCAATATAGCTAAAATTTATAAATATGTAATATATAGGACATGAAAAAAAAATCAACTAAATCTTTTTGGTCCACATTTAATAATTGATTAAGATTTTAATATTTATTTTAATTTTGATTGTATTAATTTTTATAAATTATCACTTCTTTTAATTTAAAATGTACAACAAATTAATATGAATTCAATTTATTTAACCATATTTGGATTAACATCTTTTTTCTTAGGTTATAAATATTATAGTGAATACATAGCAAAAAATATTTATAAAACTGATGAAGAATTAACGACTCCTGCACATAAATATAAAGATAATATTGACTATATCCCCACTAACAAGCACATACTATTTGGTCATCATTTTACATCAATTGCAGGTGCTGCTCCAATAATTGGGCCTTGTATAGCCGCATATTGGGGGTGGCTTCCCGCAATTTTATGGGTCGTAATTGGAAGTATTTTCATTGGTGCTGTTCATGATTTTGGGGCATTAGTAATGAGTTTAAAAGAAAAAGGGAAGTCTATTGCTGATATTTCTGGTAATTTTATTAATAAAAGAATAAGAATTTTATTTCTTATTTTCGTTATGCTACTATCTTGGTTGGTATTAGCTGTATTCGCGATGGCAATTGCTGGTTTATTTGTTTCTGTACCGACATCTGTAATTCCTATTAATATTGAGATAATAATTGCCATATGCTTTGGGTTTTTTATTTATAAAAAAAATATTAAAACAAGAATTCCCTCAGTAATCGCATTAATTTTTCTATATTTTTTTGTTTGGATTGGATCTAAAACACCAATTGATTTTCAGAGCATTTTCATTATCAACAAAAATACCGCTATTGATTTTTGGATTTTAATTTTATTTTTTTACTCTGGAATTGCAAGTTTATTACCAGTATGGATATTGTTGCAACCACGTGATTATATAAATAGTCATCAACTTTTGGTTGGATTGATTTTACTTTTTACAGGTATTTTCATTGCTTCTCCAGAAATAGATGCACCAATGATCAGAATTTCCAACGGAGATAATTCACCATCAATTTTCCCAATGCTTTTTGTAACAATTGCATGTGGTGCAATAAGTGGTTTTCATGGATTAGTATCATCAGGGACAACATCAAAACAAGTTGATAAATTAAAACATTCAAGATTTATAGGTTATGGCGGTATGCTTGGAGAGGCAACTTTAGCATTAGCATCTACTTTATGTGCCGTATCAGGAATAGCTCTTGTTAAATCATGTTCAATACCCTCTATTGGGCATGTTGATAATTTAAATTGGGCTATTTATTATGATACTTGGGCTCACGCTACCACAAATAAAGCGGTTGCTTTTGTTTTAGGTGGTGGAGCTTTACTAGAACAAATTGGTTTGCCTATGGAAATGGCAAAAACATTAATGGCAGTTTTAGTAATATCTTTTGCTGCTACAACATTAGATACGGCGACGAGAATCCAAAGATTCATTATTTGTGAATTGGCTGAAGCATTTGAGAATAAATTATTTTCAAATAGATATGTAGCAACATTTACTGCTATTATACCAGCAGTCATTCTTTCCATGTGGAAAATAAAATTACCTAATACTGAAACATATAAACAAGCAGGGTGGATTTTGTGGCCTATTTTTGGCGCAACGAACCAAATGTTAGCCGGATTAATTCTCATGGTTTTAACACTTTACTTTTGGAAAAAGACAAAAAATGTTTTACCACTTTTTATACCTATGATCTTTATAATTTTTATCGCAATTACTTCGTTATTTTTAAAATTAGTTGAATTTTATAAAATTGGCAATTTACTGTTATTTAGTTTAAGTTTTTTTCTTATAATATTAATCTTAACAGTTATATTTGAAGGAATAAAATTTTATATTAATACAAAGTATAAGTGAATTTATGTGATGAAAATGAATTTCTATTCAAATCTTATAATAAAATGTAAGTTTCTCAGCACTAATAAGTATTCTTTTATAAGTAAAATGGCACTAAGTTCAGCATTATTTATGAGATATATTCCAAATTTAGTTTTTGCTGGATATTATATCGTTCAAGATAACAAATTAATTATTGGTCCATATCAGGGAGATGTAATTGCATGCTCACCCATAGAAAATAATCAAGGTGTTTGTGGAAATTCATTCTATCTTAAAAAAACTATTATAGTGCCTGATGTTAATGAATATCCTGGATATATCTCCTGTGATTCAATAACAAAATCTGAAATTGTTATTCCTATAATTCAAAATAATTCCGTGATTGCTATCCTAGATATTGATGGTAAAAAGTATAATCAATTTGATGAAATTGACTCAAAAAATCTAGAAAAAATTGTAAAAATTTTATTTCAATGATGGAGAAATGTGGAATTTATATTCATATCCCCTTTTGTAAAGTGAAATGTATATATTGTGATTTTTATTCTATTACAGAAAGAGAGCATCAAAGGGAAGAGTTTACACATATGCTTTGTAGAGAAATTGAACTTTTTAAAGTTCATAATAAAAATAATTTTATAATAGATACAATATTTATAGGAGGAGGTACACCATCACTTTTAACAGTAAAACAGTTAAATGCAATTTTAAACTCACTAGTAAAAACTTACTCATTAGATAATATTACTGAAATCACATTAGAAGCTAATCCAGGAGAAATTTCAAAAAAAAAATTAACTGAATTTAAAAAATTAGGAATAAATAGAATATCATTTGGTTTTCAATCACTTCAAAAAGAATTATTAAAATTTTTAACAAGAATTCATACCAAAGAAGAAGCTATAAATAGTTATATCAATGCTAAAGATGTTGGTTTCGAGAATATTAACATTGATCTAATTTTCTCCATACCAAATCAGAGTTTATCCAAATTAGAGAATGATTTAAAAATAGTTTCTGATTTGAATCCAAATCATATATCTGCATATTCATTGACAGTAGAACCAGGAACTGAACTTAAAAGATTGGTAAAAAAAAATAAAGTTATTATGCCAAGAAACAAACTAGACTTAGAAATGCTTACTTTTACTCGCCAATTTCTTAATAATCAAGGTTACAATGCATATGAAATTTCAAATTTTTCAAAACCTAATTTTGAATGTAAACATAACTTAAACTATTGGAATTCAGGTCCATACCTAGCTTTTGGTCCGTCTGCACATGGCTATGACTTAGTAAATAGATGGTCAAATATCCGTTCTATCGATGGTTACATCAAAAAATTAAGAAATTTTGAAAGTCCAATAATTAATGTTGAAATATCGTCAAAATCTGATAAGTTTAATGAGACTTTATTAAATGGTTTGAGACTTAAAAAGGGTGTATGCCTTGAAAAACTAAAAAGTTTAGATCAAAACTATAATGAGTATTTGAATCATGGATTATCTAAGTGGAAAAAAGAAATTTCTATCGATAATAAGTACCTGTCATTAACTAAAGAAGGTATTCCATTTTTAGATTCTATTTTACCGGATTTATTTATTTAATTAACGAATTATGATTCTATAAGGTAAAACCATTTGATTACGATCGTTCTGGAAATCGGGAATATTCTGTAAAGTTTTTTGTATTTCTTCTATACTCCCACTGAACTGAATTCTTTGTAATATTTCTGTATTATTTTGACCGAAACTGAAACCTTTAATTTTATTTTTCTTTGGATACTCATCAATCTTATATTGATTTTTTTCTAAACCACTTAACATGGCAGTTAAATTAATTGCGTCATCAAAATCACCTATTTCGTCCACTAATTTAAGTTCCTTAGCCTTTTTACCAGACCAAACTTTACCAATAGCAACCTTATGAACACCCAATGAATCTAATTCGTCTCTTCCATCTGAAACTCTCTTTAAAAATTTCCCGTAAACATGCTCAATACCATCTCTAAGAATCTTACGTTCATCTTCATTCCATAATTTATTTCCTGAATTATAATCAGAACGTTCTCCAAACTTAATTCTTTCAGTATGAATACCAATTTTACTTTTTAGACCACTAAAATTAGGTCTTCCTGAAATAACTCCAATTGAACCTGTAATAGTAGTCGGCGATGCGATTATTTTGTCTGCTTGACATGCAATATAGTATCCTCCAGATGCTGCAACACTAGACATTGATGCAACGATGGGTTTTAAATTATTCGTATCTAATACTGTCGTGTTATATATTTCTTTCCACATTAGGTCAGATGCTAACGCAGATCCGCCCCCAGAGTCAATTCTTAAAAGAATTCCCTTCACCTCATTATCTAATCTTGCAGTTTTGATTGCTCTTGAAATAGTTTCATTACCCATTACTGACGAAGGCCCTCTTGTCCCTCTGGAACTTTTTCCAACTTGTATACCACCTACAGCATAAATCACAGCTATCTTATCTTTTTTATTATACCAATCATAAGAGTACTGATTTTCCTCTTTGATTGATTTAAAAGAGATAATTTTTACTTGGCTATTATTATATTTTTTTATGTACTTATCAAACTCATCTGGATACATGGTATTTGTGATCAATCCAGCTTTAATTGCCTCATCTTCTCTGTATGGTCCAGAATTAATAATCTGATTTGTTTTATCGACAGACCATCCCCTCCCTTCCGAAATTGCAAGAACAAAACTACTATAAATATCTTTAAAAAGCTGACCCATATTTTCCTTCATCTCTGTGGACATAGAATTTCTTAAGAATGGATCAAGTGCTGTCTTGTAAGGACTTATTTGTTCTACTTCAAAAGTGATACCTAAGGTATCTAGCAGATCTTTGTAAAATTCAACTTCTATATTTAGGCCTTTCAAGTCTACACCAGATAATTGTGGGATATAAATTTCATCTGCTAAACTAGCAATAACATATGACGAGTTAGTTATATATTCTGAATATACAATAATCTTTTTACCATTATCTTTTAATGTTTCCAATGCTTTTTTAACATCTAAAATTTTAGAAAAACCACCTCTCAGCTCTTTAAGATATATAATTATTCCATCAATATTTTCATCTGAACCGATTAAATTTATCCTTCTAATTAAATCTTTTAATTGAAAATATTTATTAGAATTATTACCCAAAAATCCTGATAAAGGATTTAATGATGAGAATCCAATACTAAATCCCTTATTATTTTTAACAGGTTCTTCAATCAAAGTGTGATTAAATTCTATTTTTACAAAGTTAAATTTATTTACTTTTCTTTTTTGAATATTATTTGGAATTTTTACTGATTTTTGCTTTTGATTAGAATATCTAAATGAAATACCAGGTTTAGATTTTTTTCCAGAACGTCCCAAACTATTAATACTAATTTTTGAAGTTGTAAATGACATACCTAATTCAAAAAATCCACTTTTATCGTAATTTCGATATCCAAATGCCATTTCAATACCTTCACTTAACTCAAAATTTACATTTGCATAACTTCCTATGATGTTTTTACTTAAATCTTTGCTAAATATATCAAATTTGAATGTGATATGATTTCCGAGTGGTCTATATGCGAGTCCGAAGTTTAGCTGATTAATTTTTGAAGTGATATTGTAATTATGCGTTAAACCATAAGAAAACATTTTACTTGGCCTATATAAAAGGCCTGATCGTAAATCTTTTTTTGATGAATATATTTGACCAAAGTAAATATTATTTTTTGAATAATAATTTCCTGAACCGTAGAGATATTCATATTTTCCAGAATCATCAACGATCAATAATAAACCGTACTCTTTATATCTTAATCCAATACCCACTTTATTTAAAGTATCATTTTCACTTGTTCCAAGTCCAAGTTGTAAATCTCTATTAACTGCCAATCCTGCAGGATTTTTTGTTAAAGCATCCAAATCATCTGAGGTTGCATGAGATAAACCATTGAAATAATCATCTGCATAAATTGGTGAAACTATTATCAGAATAATGATTAATAAATTTTTCATTATTTTCCTTTATGAATTTTTCAAGATTAGATTCATATTATAAAAAACTATAAAAAAGGGGCCGTTTAGTGGCCCCTAAAACTACAATCTATTTAAACTTATTTCATGAGAATAAGTTTATTTATATATGATTTATCATCAATATCTAATTTGACAAAATATATACCCGACGGTATCAAACTTCCATCAAATTTAATATTATGTCTACCAATATTTTGAATTTCATTTGTTAATGTCATTAATTGATTTCCAAGTAAATCTACAATTGTAATATTTACATTAGAGACCTTAATTAGATCATATGAGATTGTTGTTGTGGGATTAAAAGGATTAGGATATATTGTAATCAAACCATATTTATTTGGATTCAAGTTTGATCTGACAGTACCTCCAAAGCCATTTACATCTGAATATAATACCTCACCCACAATATTGATTCCAGATTTATCAAATTTAATTTCATTAATATTTCTTTTAAATGTATAGCCAACTATGAATCCATTATTTATTGTGATATTCCAATCTTTAAGGATAATATCATTTTCTAATTCTCCATCATATTTAAATTGGAAGCCTGCTAATCCATTTGAATTAATAAGCGAAAAACTAGAAGATGTTATTTCTAATTCAGCCTCATCATAATTACTTTGAGATAAACTAATTCCTAAAATTAAATTTACAATGCTTACTATATCAAGAACGTTTATAGAGCCGTCAATATTCAAATCACCTACAATCCAATGATAATCAGTAGGCTCAATTAAAGTTGTAATAATATTTATTTCAACAATAATATCTGTTACATTGATAGATCCATCACCATTTAGATCACCCATTAGTAATTGATTCTCAACTGATGCACAATCTGAATTTGATAAGTTGGAGATACCCTCATCATAAATTGATAGTACATCATAACAATATTCAACTCCACCAATGACATCGGTGTCAGTATAATTGGTATCTGAAGTAAAATTTAAAAATAATCCGTCTCTATAAAGATTATAACCAATAAATTCTCTCGTATTATAATTACCTATAGATATATTATATAATTGCATGCTTCTAAATCCATCAGGAGTATGATAAAATTCATATATTTTTCCATTATTAACTAAAGATGAATCAGAACAAAACTCATTGAAGTCTGGACAGCAGTCACCTAAACTCATACACTGATCATCACACCAACATGAACCTGCATTACCACCACAATTATTCTCACAAGAACCAATTACTTCTTCAGTACAGTCTTCAGGACAATTTAATGAATCTTCTAATTGATCGCAATTACCGTCTCCGCAATATGGATTTGGAACTACACCACCATCATCTCCTTCAGTTCCACATTCGCAATCACCTTCATCGCAATTAAACTCATCACAATTAAAATATACACCCCAAGATCCATCGTCACAAACACCATCACCCAACCATGAGTCTAAATAAAAATTTTCCTGACAATTACCCATACAATCTGAAAATTGACCAATTGGACAACTTGAAGGTGGCTCCCAAATAACATTTATTGAATAATCATTTGCATATGCCAAGAGATTTTGTGGTTCATTTAAAGTTTCGTTAAATTGAAGACCTATAGAAGTATTAAATGGTAGAACACTAATTTCTGGACAGCTTGTCAAATTTTCAAGACAATTATTCACCTCCGATGGACCAAATGTGATTAAAAATTCAGCTACTGTACCTAATGGTGTGTTTTCCAATGCTTCAGCAT
>MDTA01130246.1_pt1 | contig 10191 bp, 12 predicted proteins | sample 811151 | NCBI WGS metagenome assembly MDTA01 (sample SAMN05326648, study PRJNA326480) | marine metagenome | isolation source: seawater | place: Indian Ocean: South | collected 2010 | reverse complement strand
GTTATTGCAGAGACTGGTGCCACTAGCATAACTTACACAATAAGTGGAGATAATTCAAGTTTTTATGGAAACTGGAAGGCTGGAGATGGAGATGGCACATTTGCCACTATTCAATCAACTAATGAAGTTGAATGGTCTGGGGCAGGACTTACTAGCGTAGACAGAACTGATAAGTTGTTTACAATAAGTGGATCGCCTACAATATATCTTGGTGGCTCTGGTATTACAGTAACCGGCAATTCTAGTCCATATACAATACATGGCGATCTTGCAACTACTACTAGTGTCGGAATAACACAGCTAGATCATGATATATCCGGAGCATCTCAGACTGGTGCAGCGACACCTTATGGAGTCAAGGAGTATGTTAACGATTATATAGGTTCAAGTGGTTATGGCTATTGGGTAGCATCAGACGGTTCTACAAGCTCCAATATAGACAAGAATGAGACTTTAGAATTTGTTGGTCAAGGCATAATAACTGCGACTGTGACTTCTGGAGATCCTACCACTACCGTCTCGATATCTGGAGCACAATATATTCCCGGATCTGGATTGACTCAAGATCCACTAAAGACTTTTAATGTCAATACAGACAATTCAACACTTGAAGTAGTTTCTGATACGGTAAGGGTTAAAGATAGTGGAATCACAAATATCAAGCTTGCCGGAGGGATTACTAATGATAAATTGGTAAATAATTCGTTTACCGTAACTGCTGCCAGCGGACTTACAGGCGGCGGAGAGGCCGAACTTGGATCAGGTGTAACGCTTGGTATTGGTAACGGCGCAATAACTACAGGAATGTTAGAAAGCAGCTCGATCACCATTAATGTAGACAATGGAATAACTGGAGGAGGAGAGATATTCTTAGGAGGAACAGGTGTTCTCTCAGGTGTTGATGGAACTACTTCAGTAAAAGGCGTAGTTCAACTACAAGACTCTGCTGAAGATGGTGTTGTAGATAAGGCAATAACTCCCAATGCCGTTTATGATGTTTCTGGAGCTTTGCAAACCAATATAGATGGCAAAGACAATTATACAAAATGGATATTGAAGGGAGATGCAGCAACAACAACGGATGTAGAGACTTATGAAACTGTTCAATTCACTGGAGTTGGAGCTACCACGGTATCTCTTTCAGGAACTGACAATAGAATTGTAGCGATCTCCAGTACAGATACTAATAGCACATATACTGCCGGCGCAGGTCTTACTTTATTAAGTAACGAGTTTAGTCTTACGAACGATTCATTCGTACTTAATGCTGGAAGTGGACTACTTATAACTGATTCTGCCACTATAGCTCTTGGGGACACTCGGACTCTTAATGTATATACAGACGAATCGACCATTGAAGTGCACTCAGATAGGCTAAGGGTAAAGGATGAAGGAATTACCGCTGCTAAACTTAATTCCGATGTTAATCTAGATGCGGTTACAGACCATGGAGCGACCACTACTAATAATATTACAGTAGGAATGATTGATACATCTGGAGTAAGAACGTCAATATCCTCTGGGGCTGGCGGTGCAACTGCAACGTTTGATTTAAGTACAGCATCAACGTTTACTCATACACTGGCAGCTAACTCAACGACTACTCTAGCCGAAGTCAACGCTACAGATGGACAGAAGTTTATGATAAGACTAGAGCAGAACTCAGCAGGAACAGGTCTTGTTAACTTCTTCAGTACTATCAGATGGGCAGGAGGAACAGCACCAACACTAACGGCTACTACGGGTAAGATAGATACATTTGGCTTCTTAACAACCACTTCTGGTAACTATGAAGGATTTATTATAGGACAAAATATTTAATGACAACAACTATTGTAAGCATTGGTTCAAACCAGAATATAGATACCGCCGTTCCCAATACGTTAGTTAGTGGTTCTGGGCCTGAGTATACTATTACTTGGAATAAGACATTATCTTCAGATGTTGCTGTTGGAGATCTTGCAACTGCTACTGATGTTCCCGATGGTGCCTATGTTTATTTGATAACTGCTATATCGGGCAGTAATTACACTCTGAAATATTGCACTGGAGCTGGAGGAGATCAGTCCCCAACTGCTCTTTGTAGTGATGCCTATTGCACAAGTAAGCCCACATTTACTTTCAAAAGGGCTTTTTCTCTAATTTCCGATTTTGAGGTCATGGTGGAAGACGCCACTCCAGACTATTGGGGAACCACTGATGATGTAATTGGAGAGTGCCATGCAGATTCAGCAACTTTCGATGAGAATAATCTATTTTTTAATAACAAACAAAGTCTATCATCTGTTACACTTAGTGTTTATGAAGATGACAGGCATGATGGAGTAGCTGGTAACGGAGTAGTTTTGCAGCCAGAAAGTGGAGGTACTCATGATCATGGTATTATTAAAATTAATATAGATAACATGACTGTTGAGTGGTTAGACATAAATCTTGGTGAGCTTGATTCTAATCCTACAAATAAGGCTATTGTTCTTGTAGGAACGAATAATAATAACATCATAAGAAATAATCTTATACATGATAAAGGAGGAAATCCGGGCGGCAATGGCCCATTTATGATACATATGGTTGGAACAGGGGCTTCGTCGGACAGTCTTTATATATTCAATAATATTATATACAACATAGTTGAAACCGGCAATGACCATTCGACAGCCATAGTTACTAACGCTTGGGCTGGAAATGCTTACATCTATAATAATACTGTGTACAACCTAAAATCTAATGGAACCTCAAAACATGCGATTGCTTTTAGATTTGGCAACCCAGCAAGCTCTAACACAAGAATAAAAAATAATATAGCCTCAAAACTAGACTCTCAAAATTCAACTGGAGAAAGAGCTTATGAGCATGGGGGTAACAATGGAGGTGCAGGAACCGTTGATGAAGCCTATAACCTTTCAGACGATACAGCATCGACTGCATATGAAGCCGATGGAACAGGTTCTCTAATAGATAAGACTTTAGCCGAAATAGCTTTTGTTTCTATAAGTCCCGGCTCGGAAGACTTACACATAGAAGATAGTTCAGTTTGTTATGAAGCTGGTGTTGATCTTGGGACTACTAATGAAGTCAATATAGATATTAATGGTTTTGATAGGGATGCTGGCGATGTGACGTGGGATATGGGCGCTCATCAAGTGAGTAGAGCAGATACAGGCAATCCGGCGTTTTTAATGTTTTTAGATATTTAGGAGGTTTGTAATGTTAGGTTTTCACAGTATATCAGAACTTCCTATATCAGATGTTCAGTTTACTGCATTTGAAGTATCTAGGGATGCCAAGATAGAAACTTGGACTCTCAAGGCTTCGAGCACTAATTGGGTTCTGCCACCAGAGGATGACTCGGCAAATAAGCCTCCAACTAGATGGAGTACAAATACTTCCGAAACGACTTGGACTGCTTAGATTACGGTGTATAATTGATTAGAGACTATTTTTTAAGGAGTATTTAATGTCATCGGCTAGTGAAAGACTTTGTAAACAGCCATCAGAATATAGAAAATTTTCTATTGAATTTAACAATCTTTTGGCTACAAGCGAAACAGTTACGTCTATTTCTTCCGTATCCTCTGAAAAAATAGATGGAACAACAACAGACCTAACAATTGGAACTACTGGTATAGAGAGCTCTCCTACTAGTAGTAAAAACAGCTTAGTAACCTTCTGGATTTCTGGTGGAACAACTGGAAATAACTATAGAATTGAAGCTGTTGTAGGAACTTCAGATTCAGCTACTTTAGAAGGCGATGGGATACTTTTTGTATCAGATAGGTAGACAAATATGAGTTGGCAGAACACAAGTTTAATTATGTTAAGAACCATGCTAAATGATGCTGGTTGCGACGGGGAAAATACTTATACCAATAGCAGGTTAGAAGACCTATTGATTACTAGTGCATACTTTCTACCTGTCGATATTAATTTCAATAGCGATTATGTTGTTGATGTTGGTGCTTATACCATAACACCAAGTCCAGATGATCAGAGCGATGGAAAAGATTTTATATCATTTATGGTACTAAAAGCAGCTTGTATGGCAGATGAGGGCGCATTTAGAAATGCCGCTCTACTTCAAGGTATATCAGCTAGATTAGGCCCAGCTTCGCTTCAGACAGGTGGATATGGCGGTCAGTTAGCTGTTTTATTAAATGAAGGCCCATGTAAGGCGTATGAAACTTATAAGTACGAGTACAACTTCAGCTATGAAGGAGCCAAGATTATTCGTGCAGTTATGAGCCCGTTTGCATCCAACGACTTCATACCGACAGATGATTCTGGTGAGCGAATACGATATTCAGAAAACGATTCAAGACTTTAATTTAGGAGATATATAAAATGTCAGATGTAGTATCACAACCAAAAGGAGCAGCTACAACACATAAAGAGGGGACAATTATTGTTCAAGGTCCCGAAGGTGCTGGTAGCGGCGTTCTTGGTACTAATTATACTATTGATACCTATGTTAGCAATCTTCCAACAACGGGTACAATTGTTAGCAAGTATACTAATAGATTTATTCCGCCAAGCTAAGGAGTAGAAACATGGCTTTACCAAATTTTGCGACAGGCAGTAAAACATCTATTGGAACTTCTGCAGTGCCAATTAGTTCTATAGGGACAAATGCTAAGAGAGGTATACAAATAGTGGCTGATCCAGATAATACTGTTATTGTTTATGTTGGAACCAGTACTGTTACAGCTGGAAGTTCAGCAGCAACAACAGACGGCTATCCTCTACAACCCGGAGATACAGTAGTTCTACCAGTTATTCATCCATCCGAGGTGTATGCTGTAACTGCAAGCTCTACGGCAACTATTCATTTTATGTTAATTTAGGAATTAAGTAATGGAACTCATTGTAAAGATAAATTCAAATCCGGGAGATCTTTCGTATCAAGATGGAGATATTGTTCAAACAATTACCAATGAAAGAATATCATTATGTCATGCACAGATGATATGTAACGTAAGCAACTTTCCTTTAGATCCGGTCACTGGACTTAGACCTAATGATTCTTTATTGATGAAGTTTATGGAAAAAACAAATGTTTATAAGTTTGAAAGAGTAAACTCAAATGATGTAGTTAGAACGAATCTTATTACTGGCGAGGAGTCTATTCTTAATACTGTTCCCAATGCTGATGGTGAGTATATGAATGCGTATCAGTTTATCTCTAGAAGATTAAAGAAAAAGAAACATAAAATATTTGGTTCTTCTGGAAGAGAAATATGGTATGGAAAGTCAACATCAAATATAGATATTGATTCTATATGGAATGATATTGAAACGCACACTGATAAGCTGAAGGAAAACCACAGGAATTTCCCATTTTCAGATATTGAAAAGAGACACTTCGTGTGCATAAATACTTCAGGTAGAAAATATGAGGGCGAATCATTCACTAGAGTTGAGCTATCTGGAGATACTGTACATACTAGATGTTTGCCAGCAATGGAAGATCCTCCTGAAGTTATTCCGGAAGACTACTCTCCTGTCATGATAGCAAGAAGGAAATGGTTTGTTCCGTACTGGGATCTAGCAAGTCAACTTGGATCTTCAGTTGACGAACTAAGAAATCCAGATCATACCTGCGACTGCAGAAAAGAAATGGATGAAAGAGAGCATGTTGATATTTTAACTTTTGATAAGGTTGCAGAAGGTATAATATAATGCCAACAATAACAAAATCAATAGGCACGAATGCCAGAGATTATAGCACTATAGCTGCATGGGAAGCAGACTTAGCAAATGGTGCCGTATACTCTTCTGGGGATGAAGCTGTTGGTGAATGTTATAGTGATTCTGTTTTTGATGAGTCATTTAATATAGATGATACTGGCCCAGCATATGGGCTTTCTTCTATAACTCTGAAAGCCAACTCTTCTGATAAGCATGACGGAACAGAAGGGTCTGGAGTTAAAGTCACCTATACAGGGGCTGAATCTCATAATATGAGTATATTTTCAGTAACATACGATAAGGATACTTATGGAACAAATTTAGTTAAGATAGAGGATATTGAATTTGGAGATATAACGGTTTCAGCAGATGTTAGTTTCGTTGGCTTTAATCTAGGTTTAGATTCGTGCATAATGTCAAGATGTCTAATATATGACATCACTGCTGCTACTCCCGGAAATAGAAGTTTTAAAGTTTTTGGTCTAGATTCTGATAATGGAGTTACATTACAAAATACAATAATATACAACTGTGGAAAGACAGCGACTGGTGGGTCTACTAATGGAAAAGTAACTTGCTTTTATTCTGCTTCTCAGGCAGAGTATTATAATGTTACTGTATATAATATATATGATAACACTCCTACGGCTGCTTCATGGGGTGCATTTGATGGTGTCTATAAGAACTGCATAATAGTTGGTGTTGGGCAGAGTTTCAGGCAGGAGACCGGATCTTCTAGCGATTACAACCTCTCCGACGATTCACATGCTCCCGGAGCAAACTCTATTAAGAATGTAAATGTTTCTAGGCTTTTTGTATCTAAGTCAGCAGGTTCAATTGACTTGCATTTGAAGAACTTGTCACAGGCGCTTAGAAAAGGACTAAATATTGGAACATCAAATAATGTTCAAAAAGACATAGATGGAGAAGATAGGGATACTAGTGGAGCTACAAACTGGGATATAGGAGCAGACCAGTGTGGTAGTTGTACACCAGACAAAGAAGAAGAGTTCAGCTCACGTATGGGTCTTGACGGAGACATGGGTTCCTTTAATATGACGAAGAGGTAAAAGATGGCAAATAATCCTTTTTCTGGCATTATCACTAATGATTTTAAAGATCTGTTTAGTAATGCGATAAAAGCGTTATTAGAGGATGCTGCATTAACTGTAGCCTGCACGCTATATTTTGGAGTTACAAAGTATGAGGACTGTAGCAACTGTGTGTATGACCCAATCGGAAGAAAGTCTTCAAATAGATTTCAAACAGGAGGCCCAGTTCCATTTAGAAATGGAGGGGTCTGCCCAGTGTGTTCAGGCAATGGTAAGAAGCCCGTTATCAGCACTGAAAATTTAAATTTAGCTGTAATATACAACTATAGGGATTTTCTTGGGGTAGAAACTCCTGTTAATGTACCTGACGGAGTAATCCAAACTATTGCTAAAAAAGAGATAACACCTAAGCTTTATAGGGCAAAAGAACTACAACCCTCAACCACTATAAAGAATTATGCTGATGCTAGGTTTGAGAGAATATCAGATCCGCAGCCAGTTGGATTCGGCAATGACGACTTTGTATTCTGTAATTGGAAAAGAATTAAGTAATGTTACCTATTACAATAAAATTAGAACAAGGCTTTAATTCAAAGTTTAAAAAGCAAGTTTTAAGAGAGATAAACTTGAAACTTTCAAGGGCTTTGCCTTTGGCTGCAAAGACTATAGAAGCTGCGCTGCAAAAACTGGTTAAGGATAGGCTTTTATCTTCGCCTGTTGTTGACTCTTTAGCAGGAGGAGTTCTTAGGGCTCAGTTTGGCTTGGTTGATGGAGGTGCAAGAATATCTAGCATAATATCAAGATGGGCTGATTCAATTGAAGTTGTTGCTATAAGAGGAACAGGACAAGGTTCTTTTGGCGGATTGAAAGTTACCTTTTCTGACGACAATTATGACATGGTGCTAGCAATGCCAGAAGCTGAATTTGTAACAGAAAAAGGTACGCCCTTACCTTGGTTGAGATGGCTTCTCCTTGATGGTGGAAGAGCGATAGTTGCCAATCATTTTTTTAGATCCTCCGGATGGGGAAGAACTCGCATGGGCATAATGATCAAAAAGGAAAGTAGTGCATGGTCTGTACCAAGAGCATATGCAGGCACGTTTAATAATAATTTTGCTACCAGAGCACTAGAAGGAATTCAGGATGATATTGATATTTTGATAAGAAGGGAAATAACAAAGGTAATAAAATAATGAGCTGCGAACCTTATACAACATTTTCCAAAGTATCAAATGTTGGAGATACTTTATTTACTTCTGAGTTAGAATCTAATCTAAAATGGTATATGGATTGGGGACTTTTAGGTATTGGCGCATGGACCGACATTGATAAGCCAACCTCTGGAGCTTATGGCGGAGATTTTAGTGATCTCAGGCCCGTTCAAGATCCCGCATATAACAACGGAGAGGTGTGGGAGAGCGCCAGAAAAGATTGGGTTTGGGAGACGGGAACTTTATACTCAGATCAATCAGTAGACTACTCTGCAACACAGATTTCAGGGGTCTATGTTAATGGTACATTATATGGTACTGGAGATGCTACATATGGGCATCACTATGACTACCCAAACGGTAGAGTTGTTTTTGACAGTGCTATAAATACAACTGATACAGTTGAATTAGAATACAGCTACAGGAACGTTCAGACTTATATTGCGGATCAAGCCCCTTGGTGGGACGAGCTTCAGTATGATTCTTTACGTGTTGACGATTCTAGCTACGATGTAGCAGGATCTGGATCTTGGGGTATCTTAGCGAACCACAGGGTTCAAATGCCCGCGATTGTAATAGAAGCAGTCCCAAGAAGAAGAATGTCTCCCTACCAGATGGGCGATACATCTCAGTTTATTAGACAAGATGTTTTGTTCCATATTATCGCCGAGTCTAGGTGGTGGAGAAATCAACTTGTTGATATTGTTTCGTTACAAAAAGACAGTCAGGTATGGCTATATAATAGCAATACTGTAGCTTCCAGCGGTGCATTCCCCTTGGATTTTAGGGGGATGACCATCGCTAATCCAAATAACTATGATGACATCGTTAAAACCGAAAATTATAGGTATTTGTTGGCAAGAATGGTAGACATGAATGTAACAGAAATGCAAAGTTACAACTCTAGACTCCATGAAGCCACTATCAGGGCTACATTTGAAGTCGTGATAGACTAAATTGGTGTATATTAGACTAGATACGGTATCTAACTATATTTTTTCAGGAGAAGTTTAATGGCAAATAATAGAGTATATTACGCTATTCAACAAGTAACCTTTGGAAAGGACTCTGACGGAGTTGGCGGTGCACGCACTGCTGCCCACGGTGTTCAGTCCATTGGTATTACTACGAACTTTAACCTAGAACAAGTATTCGAGCTCGGTCAAATTTCCATCTACGAAAACGTAGAGGGGACACCAGACGTTGAAGTAACTATGTCTAAAGTTTTAGATGGTTACATTCCACTTTATTGTTTGGCAACAGCAGATCAAACTAACGGTCCAGCCCTGTCTCAAAGAGTAGATTCAGATGTTAAGACATTTGTTCAACTCGGAATTTGGGATGAAGCAAATCAGTCAGCGGGTGAAAACTCATCTACTGCTGGTTCATGGGTTGAAATGTCAGGACTCGTTGTTTCTTCTGTGAGTTACAACTTCCCACTTGATGATAACTTCTCTGAAGATATCACATTGGTTGGTAACTATAAAGTTTGGAAGTCTGGGATGGCTACAAATACAGTTTCTGAAGATTGTGGTGTTTCTTATTATCCTTCTGGTGCAGCTGGCGCCTTTGCTGGTAATAATGACACTCCTGCGGGTTCTGGTGGTGTAAACAGACGTGAAAACATTCAGTTTGCAACTGAACTAACCAATACTAATAAGGCTGACTTCACCATTCTTCCAGAAGATATTCCGGGAGTTGGAACTTCAGGTCAAAGAGGAACAGCTCACGTTTCTTCGATTACTGTTTCAACAGATGTTTCTCGTGAAGACATCTTTGAGTTGGGTGCTAAACTGCCTTATGCTAAGTCAGTTACGTTCCCAGTTGAGGTTACTTGTGATATCGAAGTTACTACTGCTAGTGGTGACTTGGTTAACGCTTTAGACGATTGTACTGACGATGCAGCATGTAATACAAAATCTAATCTTAATGAGAGAAGAATTCGTATTTCAACCTGTGAAGGTTTGAGAATCTGGCTTGGTCAGAAGAACAAACTATCTTCAGTTTCTTACGGTGGTGGTGATGCTGGTGGTGGAAACGCTACCGTGACTTACTCCTACTCTAACTTTAATGACTTTACTGTAGTGCACGTTAATGACAAGAACGCCAATGGCGGCTCTAGTGACGGTGCAAGTTGGTGGTCTACTAGAGACGATTACGTAGGTACAGGCGTTTACTATTAATGATAATGCATTGGGGTTACAGAAATGTGACCCCTTTGCTTTATTTTTGTCGGTAGCGAT
>MDTA01097010.1_pt1 | contig 10191 bp, 9 predicted proteins | sample 811151 | NCBI WGS metagenome assembly MDTA01 (sample SAMN05326648, study PRJNA326480) | marine metagenome | isolation source: seawater | place: Indian Ocean: South | collected 2010 | reverse complement strand
CGAGAGGATGATGAGCAGGCGCCCGAGAATGCGCAGCACGATCATGGTTCGGCCCGAATTACCCCCGTTTCACAGGCGCGGACCCTAAAACGAGTTGGGGGATACGAAAACCGCTGGAATTCTTGCTCTCGCCAAGGACAGCAGGTAAAACGCCGGTGCGCCGGAGGGATGGCCGAGTGGCTTAAGGCGCACGCTTGGAAAGCGTGTTTAGGGTAACCCCCTAACGTGGGTTCGAATCCCACTCCCTCCGCCATTTTCTAAAATTTATATTATTAATATTAATAAGTTAATTTATATATTATTGATATAGACCTCCAATTAGTCCCCCATAACTATATCTAATTATTGATTTGTGCGGCTTGGGTACGGAGAAATTTAGGCAGTACGTTGTAACCAGGTCCGGTACCGTCCGCCCTAGCCGACCATCTGCATCCAACTTCAGTCTGGCTAGGTCTGAATAACGCGCGCGCGTGCCTCGATTGATCATGAGTGGTCGACTGTCCACAATGTCCAGCACATCCCCGAATGGAGTGAATGCCTCCTTGGTCAGGGGTTCGATAACGATCTCCTTTGCCACGCATCCACCCCCGTTGAAGCTGTTCAGTAACGTCACCTAAAACGCGGCAGCCGGGGATGCCGGTTAACGTCTTTATAGAGCAGGTATCGAAAATTATCTGGTCCGCCGGCATAACAAGCTTGCGGACAAAAGGCACGCAACCACATGAAGTCGCCAGCCTCGACCTCGACCCAATCCTCGTTGAGGCGGTAAACGCCTTTTCCCTCCAGCACGTATAAGCCATGTTCCATGACATGGGTCTCTAGAAAAGGTATGACGGCTCCGGGTTTGAGCGTAACAATTGTGACGTGCATGTCGTATCGCACATCGCCGGGAACGAAGAAACGTGTCGTCGCCCATCTTCCATCCGTTCCCGGCTGTGGAGTGGGGCGAATGTCATGATCATTCGTTACAATAATATCAGGCGGGTCTAGGCCTTCGACACTTTCAAACGACTTACGTATCCAATGAAACTTTGCGGGCTTCTTGCGCTTGTTTCTAACCTTGTAAGGTTGGCCGGCTGGAATGAAGGCGAAGCCACCTGGAAGGAGTTGGTGCTTCTTGCCTGCAATCTCTATAGACAATCCACCTTCAACAACGAAGAAAGCTGCTTCAGCATTGCTATTCGTCTCTGGGTGATCGCTCCCGCCACCCGATTCAACTTCGACTATGCATTGTGAAAAGGTTTCCGCGAAACCAGTAAGCGGGCGCGCCAGAACCCAGGCTCTGGTCCCCTCCCAGAAGGGTAACCTACTGGTGACAATATCCTGCATGACACCTTTCGGAATGACTGCATAGGCCTCTTTAAAAACCGCCCGGCCTGTGAGGAGTTCGCTCTGTGGTGAAAGTCCCCCCTCTGGGGCATAGTAAGGTGATTTCGCCATGGAACCAGGCTCCGTTTGTAGGTACTAAACTAGTTCAAATGCCAGCTGAGTGCATAATCTGTCCATGCTTGGAAATCCAAACGAGGCACGCAAGCCTGATGTGAAAACGTACTTTGGCAAAGTTGAAAATCGGTAGAGGGCGGCGGTGGTTTATGACGTGAAGCCACTGGTAAAACCGGTGGCTTCACGTCATCTCTCAGAGCTCGGGGCACAACACCATTTGTCGATTGTAAGCGCCTCCATAACGGCTACTCTGATTTTGATACACCACCTTATAGGTGAGGCAGTGGCGGCAATGGTTGCCCCATCCATTTCATGGATAGATCATCGAGAACGCCTTTTAATTTTTTATGCATGATGAATACATTTACCCACTGGAGGAGGTCGATTTTTCCCTTTGCTAGCCCGATGAAAGAGGCGCCTTTTCTCGATATAAACTTCGTTTCCATATCGATTCCTGGGTTTGATTTGGCGACGGCAGCGGCCACGACAATACTCGTAACCATCACGTCAATTTGCTTAGAAATGAAAGCAGCCTGCGTTCCCGCGTTATCACCAAAACGTTTAATCACCGTTCCCTCTGGGGCTGTCTCCGTGAACTGTATATCTTCATTCGTCCCACCAGTTAGCCCTACCGTCATTCCGCTCAGATCTTTAATTGACGCAATCTTCTTGTCACTTGCAGCAAAAGCAGCGGAATAGAAAGGTGCATACGAAGACGAGTACCAGATTGATTTCGCCCGCTCTGGATTGGCACCCAAAGTCGAAATTACGAGATCAAGGCGTCCAGTTTCCAGAAACGGGATTCGCTGCTTCGAAACAATGGGGACGAGCTCTAATTTTACGCCAAGATCTTCTGCAATCATCTTGGCAACGTCGATATCGTATCCTTCAAGTTCACCGTCGGCGCCTAGACTACCGAACGGTGCAAAAGACTCAGGTACACCAATCTTGATAACACCGGCCTCCAGTATCTCAGAGAGGTCGGCCTTAGCGGTGAAGCTCACCATAACCACGGTTAATGCGGCGAAAGCTGCACTCAGAAGTTTTAGTCTCTTCATTTCACTATCTCCTTTCTTAAGTTTTCAAATACAAACTACACAGACAGCGGTTATGCTGACTGTTACGAACTCCCAAAACGCTTCTCCAACCGTCGGGACCACAGCGTTATCGGGAAACAAAGTGAAAAATAAATCAGTGCCATAATAGGGAAGATGATGAACGGTTCCGTGTTCGGCACCGAGGCATTTGCCCAACGTTTGCCAATATTCATCAAGTCGTGAAAACCGATGATATAGGCCATCGAAGTGCCTTTTATGATTTGAACCATGAAACCAACAGTGGGCGCGACAGCGATCCGAAATGCCTGTGGCGCGATCACCAAGATCAGCGTCAGAAACCATCCCAATCCCAATGCACGTGCGGCCTCTTCTTGGCTTTGGTCCACGCTTTCAAGGCAGCCTTTCCATACATCTGCTAGAAATGCCGAAGCGTGTAAGGTTAGGGAGAGGCCAGCGGCCGCCCACGGATTAATGTCAATACCGAAAAGACGAGGAACGCCGAGCCCCGAGAGAAAAAGCAGCATAAGCAACGGCACAGACTGAAAAGTCCAGACATAGCTATCTGCCAGTGCGCGCAACCTTGGCGACTTCGTCAAACGCATTATTGTAATGACCCCGCCTACCACCGCACCGCCCGCAAAAGCACCCAGGGACAGGTAGACGGTGTACTGTGTGGCGTCCAGCAACTGATAGAGGACTATGCCGCCAGGCGCTCCTAAAGCCTCTACAAACAAATCCCTCATCTGACGAATTTCCATGGAAACAGTCGTCGTTCCATCCACGTCAGGGTCGATTTAAAAGAAAGAGAGAGCAGTAAGTACATTAAAGTAAGCGTCAGAAATACTTCAAACGACCTAAAAGTCCGGCTATCGATGAATACACCTGCATATGTCAGATCTCGGACGCTGACTTCAGATATGATGCCTGTTGTTAGGAACAGAAATACAAACTGCGCATTCAAGGAGGGGTACATTCTTCCTATTGATTGAGGGAGAATAATTGATTTAAAGATTGCATACCGTGACATACCGAGGCTTTTGGCAGCCTCTGTCTGTCCACCTTCACTGACTCTGAAGCCAGCCCTGACGATCTCCGAAAAGTAAGCGGAAAAGTTCAAGGTCAATGCAAGTAACGCATGGGCCCAAAATGGCCATGCGTAGTCCAGCAAACGAGGGAGACCAAACGCCACAAAGAAGAGTTGGACGATAAGCGGTGTGTTGCGGATAAAATCAACATATGCAGCGGCAAGCCATCCCAAAATCAGGATTCGTTCGTGACGCACTATCGCCAGGCCGACAGCCAATAAGAACGCAAAAAAGGCCGCAATTATCATCAATAGTGCGCTGGTCGCGGCTCCTTCTAAAAGTAGAAGCCAGTATTCTGGGTTTCGGTAAATTTCAAAAAATCGGAATTCCATAACCACCCACTACAACGTCAATTTCTATCTTGACGATAGGGCCGTGCGTCTAAATCAAAAGACGTCCTGACTTGGCTGGCATAACAGAACTGAATGTCCGTGAAGCAGGTGTCTGACATAACAGCATGTGACCTCGTGGCTCTAAGCGTAATTCAACTATAAGCATACCGACTGTTGCCGACTGCTGCTATTTTGGTTCTATTTTGTGACGAAAAACTCAACGGTTAAGCGTAAGCGTGTTTTTCTAAATATTGAGGCTCTGACTATTTTGGTCGTTTGTGAATGCCAAATACGTCTGAGCGGCAACAGGGCGAGTAGGAAATACGCTATCAATGCGACTGGAGAACGACACAGGCGAAGCGGACTCTCAAAAGACGTCTTAGTGTAATACTAGCGGCTTCTCTTAATCCCTAGCAGCGATTGCGTAGTCTTTCAGCAACGAGGTCGTGAGTTGATCGGCAAAACGCGCTGCGGCGACATTCAGAGTCCGCCCTTTCAATTGCGCTAAGTGCAACGAGCCAATCTTCGACCCTGGCAATTCGACCGGAATACTGACAATTGAGTTATCGATTTGTCCCGGCGGAACACCGATAACAATCTCAAATGCAATCGCACGGATTCGCGCGACAAAGTTGCGTAAGAAGACGTAGCTTTCCGCTTCAACCGATGGCGATAAACGCGTGAGTATCTGATCTGCCGCAGCTTCAATGACATTGCGAACGGCGTACGGAGGTGCCGGTAATGCCAATGGGTAATTAAGGCAGTCACTAAGTTTGATAGACTTGCGTTTGGCCAAAGGATGTTGCCGGGTCATCACGGCATGTATCGGTTGGCGGATGGACAACAGAGTTTGAAACTCTGAATTCCGAAGCGGTTCAAAAACAATCGCTAGGTCTGAGGTGCAATCAAGGAGGGATTGTTCGGCCTCATCGCCATCTTTGACCAACACCTTGAAGGTGACATTCGGAAATTGCGTTTGGTACGTTTCGATCTGTTCCGGAAGTACATACGGCAGCAGCGCTTGGCTACACGCAATGGCGACATCGCCGCGTCGCAGGCCGGAAAGGTCGGAGATTTTTGATTTTACTTGCTCAATCTCCGCGAGCTGGCGTCTGAACACGTGGACAACCAATTCACCAGCCGCGCTTAACCTCACGCCTCGGCCTAGACGCTCAAATATTGGAACGCCGAGTTCGTCTTCTAGAGCAAGAACTCGCCTGTTGAGGGCCGATGGGGTAATTGCCAGTTGCTCCGCTGCTTTACGTATCGAACCATATCGATCAACGGCGTCGACGTAGCGATAGACTTGAAGATTTTTCATTTACAAGCTGCTGGACTGTTGAGTTTTTCGTCATTAATTGGAGCTTAAATAGCAGCAGACCGCAACGTTTTCGTATTATACGGTTTTAAAAATCTATGAACACAAGCGGAAAGAGCCGATGTCCGAATTTGCCGTCAGTGAGGTTGAGAACAATGTACTAAACCGCATAACTGAGGAGCGTTGGCTAAGTCTTGCGGCGGAACTAATACGCACCGGACAACCAAGAGCTGGCAATCCTTTGGACCCTGATTTACCCGGTGGCGAGGAAGAAGCGATTGCCATGATGGTCGCCGGCAAGCTCGAAGCAGCTGGAATGTCGGTCAAAACCTATGAGTCCGTTCGACATCGGCCGAATGTTGTAGGTAGCTTAGCCGGGTCAGGAAGCGGCCCGAGTCTTATGATGAATGACCACCTCGACACGTATCCGGTGGTAGAACCTGAGAAATGGGACAAGACCGATTTCGATCCCTACAAGGCTACGCGCCACGGTGACCTTTTGTACGCACGAGGAACATCCGACACGCGCGGTAACATGGCCTCTTGCCTGCTAGCGCTTCAGGCGCTCATCGAAGAAGAGGTAAAGCTTGAGGGCGATCTAATCTATTGCTTTTGCGTCGATGAAGAGCGAGACGGCACCCATGGTTCGATCTATTTGACAAAAGAACTTGGCATCACAGCCGACTATTCGATCACAGCAGAACCCACAGCATGGGGCTCAGTTGACGATAATAACTGGGGGATGAATCTCTCTTTGGCAAACTCTGGGCATTGCCTTATCGAAGTGACGGTGACTGGCGAAAAATCTCACATCTGGCGTCCGGACGTAAGCGTGAACGCAATCGTTGAGGCCTCGGCGATCATTCCCAAATTGCAAAACATGTCCTTCACGCATGAGACGACGGAATTCATGGGGCATACACCGCCCTGCGTTACGATTGTTCGCGTGCGTGGCGGACTTGAAGGTGAAATGCAGTTCTCACCTGATAGCTGCACGATAACCCTCGCGGTCGTCGGAATTGTTCCCGGCATGACCATCGAGAGCATCACGCAAGATATCCAGTCGATCGTGGATAGTGAGCCTAGTGCTAGCAATAGGGTGACTTCTAGCGTTCGCCAATTGCCTGGCTCTCTCTTTGTGGAAGCGACCGAGCCGGTCCCAATGGATCAGGAACCCTGTATCTCCATAACGAGTGCTTACCGTAAACTCATGAACGGCGCAGAACCCATCCCTAACAGGAAAAATGCGTTCAACGATACGATCCGCCTCCGAGAATTTGGTATCAATGCCGTCACCTTCGGACCGGGCGAAGACGGCTGGGCAGTCGACAACGAGAATATATCGATTACGAAGTCAGTCATGGCCGCAAAGATCTATGCCCTCGTAATCATGTCGATCCTTGGCGTAGCCGAAAGATGACAGTTGGGTCGCTTTGCCAACTGCTGATGGCGTTACTTCTCTCGAATTCGCGTCCCCTCCATGACCCTGCGCAAAACTCTATCCAAAAGTCATACAGTCGCATCGCTGACTGATTAAGAGCAGCGGCCCGCATGTCCAAAATCTCTCTTACATTTGACAGTCTCAAGCAAGCCTACCTGGATGGCGCTTGGACCGTCGAGGTCCTGATCCGCCATCTGAATGAAGTAATCGAGAGCCGGGGTGAAGACAGCGTATGGATTAGCCGCGTCGCAAAAGAAACTATCCTGGAACGAGCAAGAGCACTCGACGACCTATCCGTAGACGAAAAGAGTGTACTACCCCTTTTCGGTGTACCCTTCAGTGTTAAAGACTGCATCGACGTGGCTGGTTTACCGACCACGTCCGCGTGCCCCACCTATCAATACATAGCCGAGCGCACCAACCTTGCAGTGCAACGTGCTCTGGATGCTGGCGCAATCCTGATTGGCAAGACCAACATGGATCAATTCGCGACCGGTGTTGTTGGCGTGAGAACTCCTTATGGCGTCGCGCAGAATCCATTCAATGCAGACTACATTCCCGGCGGATCAAGTTCAGGTGCAGCGGTTTCCGTTGCCGCTGGGCTCTGCGCGTTTGCTTTCGGTTCGGATACGGGTGGGTCCGGGCGCGTTCCTGCCAGCTATAACAACATCATCGGCCTGAAACCAACACTGGGCTTGCTCAGTCGGACCGATATGGTGAATGCAAGCGTGCATTTCGATACGGTCTCTATATACGCGTTGACGGTATGTGACGCAGCAGACGTCCTGCGCCTATCCCAAGCCGTTGACGATCGCGACGTATATGGCCGTGAAGCGCCAATAGAAGTGACTATACGCAAAGCTCAAAATCTACGAATTGCGATACCGTCGGCAAAAGATTTGGAATTCTTCGGAAACGAGGAAGCGGAAGGATTGTTCCGTCAAGGTGTTGAGGCACTCGCCACACTCGGTCACACCATGCACGAGATCAATTTCGAAAAATTTGTTGAGACGAGCCAAATGATGTTTGAAGGGCCTTGGCTTTCAGAACGATACGCAGCGGTGGGAGGGTTCATTGATACCCATCCAGACGATATTGACCCAATTGTTAAAACAGTTATCGACTCCTCGAAAAACTACAGCGCTGCAGACGCCTTCAACGCTATTTATCAACTTGATCGTAATGTCAGGCATATCCAACGGACGTTTGATCATGCCGATGTTATCGCTGTGCCAACTGTCGGTACGGTATACAGGGTTGACGAGGTCGCAGCCGATCCGCTCTTCACGAATGCGACAAATGGTCGATACATGAACTTTGTCAACATGGCCGATTTATGCGCGATAGCGGTTCCAAACGGATTCACCGCGAAGGGCATTCCAATGGGGATCACATTGGTCGCTCCGGCATTCAGCGATTTTTTTCTGTGCGATATCGCCAAGGAATTCCATTCGTTGCGCGTAAAAACGTTGGGCGCGACAGAATTTCCGGTGCAACGAGAAACGACTTAGTTTTTTCGAACCACCCTTAAAATCCATTAGAGCCGCCGTTTGACCGTTCTTGGCTGAAAGCTGTCATAGTCTTTGGCAAGGTTAGTCCATGAGCGATAGCCGAGGTGCTCAGCAATTCTGAGAGATAGATCGACAGTTAGAGCCTCTGGACGAAGATGTTCGCAGAACTCGAAGGTTTGGCGGTTTTATGCCGGAGATTGAGCGTCTGCGGATATAAGCTGAACAAGAGCTTGATCTTGAATATTCGCGGCGAGGAATGATGCCCATTGTTCCATCAATCTCGTGCGTTTCTCAAATAAGTCTCCCCTACGATATGCGGCTTCGACTTTAGTGTCCACGACATGAGCAAGAGCTATTTCAGCAACATCACGCGGAAAGCTCGATACCTCCCCTGACCAGTCACGGAAGCTTGAGCGAGAACCGTGAGGGACAAACGGCCCTCGGGAGCCGTTTACCCCAAAACCCATGCCCCGCATCAGTTGCAGCATAGCCATATTGGACAATGGCCGACCTGTGCGGCTACCAGGAAACACAAAGGGGTTATGATCGATCCGTGGAAGCATGCCGAGTATTTTTATCGTTGCACCGGTTAGAGTTACCCTATGTTGCTTTTGCGTCTTCATCCTATTTGCAGGAATCGTCCAGACCTTCGTAGCTTGGTCAATTTCACTCCACTCGGCTCGTAGCACTTCACTGGTGCGAGTTGCGGTTAGAATGAGAAACTGCAGAGCTAAGGACGATATACTGTCGTTTTGACGCAACTCCTCCATAAACACCGGAAGATCAGTATATGGCATAGCTGGATGATGTGTGATGGTACTCGCCCGCGACGGCCGTGGTAGTAATTTGTCTAAATGCCCACGCCATCGAGCTGGATTTAATGGGTCGCGAAAATTATGTGCAGCGACGAAGTTCAGCACGTTTTCAATACGTCCTTGCAACCGTTTGGCAGTCTCCGTTTTGGTGGTCCAAATCGGCGATAATATTTTTACTATGACTTCTGTCGCGATGACGTCCACGCTTTTGGGTCCAATTACGGGGCGTGCGTATGTTTTCAATGTACAGACCCATTGTCTCGCGTGTTTTGAGCTCCTCCACCTATGCCGCTGCGCACGAATGTAACGCGCGGCGCAGGTTGTAAAATCAGTAAACCGCCTCGGCTCAATACGACGAGTGGCTATAGGATCGACGCCATCGGATGCCATACTTCTGTATTTTGCCGCCTTGGCCCTTGCTTCAGTCAGATTAACATTTTGCACGCTGCCGAGACCCATTTCCCACCGCTTACCGTTACAGATGTATCGCAGCACCCACTTTTTTGAACGGCCGGTCGATTTGGTGCCAATGCTGCTCGTCCGGTCTTTTTCGGGATTATCCAAAGCAAGCGCGACGATGGTTTAGGCAAGGGCAATTTCCAGGCGCTTTTCGCAAGTGGGAACGATACCAAATTGAGCGCTGCGTATTGGCGGACACGGAAAAGATAACGCGACACATCGTTTTGACGCGACGGAGACACGGCGATGCGCCGATCTATATCCTTCTTCGAAGTCAAACCATCTTCGTGAAAACCCATGATCGATATCAACGGCATGGCGGATGTCATTTTAACCGTATCGCGATACAACGAGGCGATGGCCTTTTATGCGCGCCCGCTCCCGCGAAGACGTCGACAAAATCGACGCGCTGCTACGCGAGATGGACGCGCATATCGTCACCCCGGCGTCGGAGGGCCATTGGGCGCCCGGATACTATTATGTCCTGTTCGAAGACCCGGACGGCATCCGCCTCGAGGTGAACCACGTGCCCGGACAAGCCGTGCTGGCGGAAAACACGAGCTTCAACCCGGGCAATGATTGGTAGATTACGACCAGTGGTAAATACGGAAGGACCTGTATCGTGAGCCTGACGACCCTCGAATACGAGAAACGCGAACACATCGCCTATGTGACGTTGAACCGGCCCGACAAACTAAACGCCATGAACGCGGATATGCATCGCGAGCT
>MDTA01017866.1_pt1 | contig 10191 bp, 9 predicted proteins | sample 811151 | NCBI WGS metagenome assembly MDTA01 (sample SAMN05326648, study PRJNA326480) | marine metagenome | isolation source: seawater | place: Indian Ocean: South | collected 2010 | reverse complement strand
GCTGTCACCCATTTATAGCCCGGGCGCTATTGAAGAATTTGTAGACTTGATTGTCCCGGAGTTGCAACGTCGCGGGCTGTTCCGTACTGAATACAAAGGCCGGACTCAACGCGAGATATTGCGCGCCAACGACTAGTAATGAAAAAAATCTGAACGACTGCTGGAAACAATTTGGCCTTCGTGAACGCCCGGCCAAGTCCGGATACGAATAGAACAGCGAGCTGCCGGAATGACTGCCCCTCTTGTGGACGAACGGACCGCACTGCTGGCGCAGCCGCGCTCCGGTATCCACTCTGGAGCAAGCCTTCGTTCAGGTTTGTTCCCGTCGGCCGGCACTGGCCTCAGCCTTGGCGCCCTGACCGAGGTCAAAATCGGCTCGCATCAACCTTCGGGTGCGATGGCTGTTACTTTAACAAGCACACTGATCGTGCCAACTGACAGCTCAATGACAGTGCCATCACATTTTGTCGATATGCTTATTCGAGTCCTGCTTGTATGGCTCTGCCTGGTGACGCTGGTAGTGCAAGCGTCAAGTCCATTGCCGTCAGCGTTGGAGCGCGGGCGGAACGGCGATTACCGTTACGCATACGAGACATTTTCGAACGCACCTGATACCTGTATCGCGGACTTTGACGACCCGCGCGATCAGAGCGATTGCCTGGTCTATCACGCCTTGTTCACTTCAGGCATTACGGCTTTTTGCGGGAACTCGCTGTTCGCCGCACAAGACTTGTTCTCGAACTTGTTGCGAGCACGCGAAGCAGACCGAAAGAATCCCCTACCAATTGCTGCTTTAATCGATGTTGTGGTGGAAGCGGAACTGCAATTTCCTGGCGGCGCGATGTTGGTGCATGAGAGTGTCGATTCGCCAGAGGCGGTTGCGGCAGGTTTGTTACGGGAACTCACTGCATCAGACGCCGAGCTGGGAGCTTTGTTTACGGCGCGGTCAGCACAAGCATTCGCCGAGCCAACTGCTCTCGCTCTTTACCAACATCTGGCCCCGTACGGCGCCGTTGCGGGGAAGCAGCCAGATTCGCGATTTGTGGCTGAGAACTTCAACGCGCTATATGGGTTGTTCCTGTTGCAGCGTGGCGACGAGCGCGCCGCTTTACCGCTGGCGGAACGTCAGCGGCGGCTGGCGCCCGAACACGTTACGACGCTGGATTTGCTTATGAGGGCCTTACACCTCAACGGCAAACGAGTTGCCGCCGAGGCCACCAGGCAGCGCGCGCTTGACCTGTACCCGGACTGCGATCGCTTCAAGTTTCCGCTGGACAACCGTTCAATGTGACGCGACACGAGTTACCCGGGCTGCCTCGCACCTGCATCAGGCAACAGCGTTTCCACAACCTTCGCCGAGCACAAAACGCCAGGCATGCCAGCGCCAGGATGGGTTCCAGCCCCCGTCAGATACAGTCCTTCGAGCCCTTCAGCTTTGTTATGAAAGCGGAACCACGCCGATTGTGTGAAATAGGGTGCGATTGAAAATCCGGCGCCTTGATGGCTCAGGTAGTCGTGTTTGAAATCGACGGGCGTCATATGGAACTGACACGCAAGTGCATCTCCGACGCCTGGTAACAGGGTTCTTTCCAACGCTTCCAGGATACGCGATGCCAATCCGTCCCCTTCCGTTTCCCAGTCAATGTTGGCATCAAGGTTCGGAACCGGTGCCAGGACATAGAACGAGTCGCAATCGGGTGGCGCGAAACTCGGGTCGGTTGCTGTCGGGCGATGCAGGTATAACGAGAAATCGTCCGCGAGCTTGCCGCGTTTGAATATATCGTCCAGCAGCCCTTGATAGCGTTCGCCCATCCAGATGGTGTGGTGTGCGACATCCGGGTAGGTACGAGTGGTGCCGAAGTAGAGCACATACAAACCCATCGACAGCCGGCTGTGCCGCGTCTTCAAGCGCATCATCGTGGATTGGTGCTGTTTCGGTAGCATTTTCCGGTATAGGTACATGGGGTCGGCGTTGGATATCACCGCGTCTGCCCGTACGTGTTCGCCGCCCTCCAACTCGATGCCAGTGACTTGTTTGTTTTCCACGATCAAGGATTGGACGGTGCTGTTGGTGTACACGCGCACACCTTCCTCTTCGATCAGTCGAGTGAGCGCCTCAACGATCGCGCCGGTTCCACCCATCGCAAAATGCACGCCCCACTCGCGTTCAAGGTAGTGAATCAGCCCGTAGATGCTGGTCGTGTCAAACGGGCTTCCGCCGACCAGAAGCGGCTGAATGGAGAACGCCTGACGCAGCTGGGGATGTTTCAGGTAGCGGCAGACCATTTGCCAGACCGTGTCGTAAGCGCGCAGCTTGAGCAATCGCGGGCCTTGCTTGGCCATCATCGACATCTCGTGGAATGAGACGTCAGCCAGGTCTGTAAAGCCGGCGGAAAACAGCTGCTTTGAGTGCTCCAGCAGTTTCAGGTAGCCGTCAACATCGTTGGGGCTGAGCGCGCGGATCGCGTCCAGAGTCTCCTCCAGCGTGCCGCCGTAGTCGAACTGTGTGCCATCCTGAAAGTAGAAGCGGTACCACGGTTTGAGTGGCACCAGGTTCAGGTAGTCCGACATGGACTTGCCGAACAACGCGAACAATTCTTCGAACAGGAATTGCGCCGTGACGACTGTAGGCCCGGCGTCGAAGCGATAACCGTCGCGTTCAAATACCTGAGCGCGGCCGCCAAGCGCGCCACCCCGTTCATAAAGACTGACGTCGTAACCCTTGGCGCGGGCGCGCAACGCGGCGGCAATACCGCCAAATCCTCCGCCAATGACGATGGCTTTGGGTCTGTCCTGCGCTGCCGTAGAGGGTGTTGTGTACGTGTGCGGTGTGTCTAACAATGGGAAAAGCCGCTTGACCAGCAATGTAAAAACCACAATGTTACCGTGACACCGGCGCGGATTGTCAGACGAACCGGTTGGACAATGACCCGCTCCATCGATTAGCGGGCCGTCTGAATAGGGAGGCTTACGATCAGACACTTCGCAGCGCAGGTGAGTTTCGAGGCGGCGGCAGTCGCGGAGATTCAGGCGCGCGTGAATGCGCGGCTGGCGAAAATTGCCCCAGCGGAACAAGACGAGGCGCGCGATCTCGCGCTGGCCATGCGTCAAGGGCTTCTGGCGCCAGGCAAACGTGCACGCGCGCTGACGGTCATCATGGCTTCCACCGCGCTCGGTGGGGCTGAAGACGACGCGATGACTGCAGCATGTGCGATCGAACTTGTACATACTGCGTCGTTGCTGCTGGATGACCTGCCATCAATGGACGACGCGAGGATGCGGCGCGGTAAGCCTGCTACGCATATCGTGTTTGGCGAAGACACGGCCATCCTGGCCGCCATCGCGCTTCTGACCGAGGCATTTCGAATCGTGAGCGAAGACACCAGACTGGCGCCTGAGCGCCGGACCGCTGTGGTCAGCAAAATCGCCGCCGCATCGGGCCTCGCAGGGCTTGCTGGTGGACAGTTCCTGGATTTGCGCGCCGTCGCTGATGCACCACAGCAGGCTGAACACATCTCGAGCCTGAAAACTGGCGCGCTGTTCGCGGCGGCCGCATGGATTGGTGGATGTACGGCCGGCGCTTCGGAGACACAACTGCAAGCGCTACACGAGTTCGGGAACTCGGCAGGAACCGCATTTCAGATTTATGACGACCTTGCTGATGTCGTGACGCCGCAGACGACGCTCGGGAAAGATGTTGACGCTGACGCGAACAAAGCGACGGTGGTTTCGCTCGCGGGGTTGGTGGGCGCGCGGGCGTTGGCTGATGCCAGGTTCATCGAAGCGAAGGAGCGGTTGCGTTCCGCCGGTATTGCCGAGGGCTCGTTAGACCGGTTCATGGACGGATTGCGGCGCAAGCTTGAAGCCCGTCTGGCCACACATCCCTCTGATGAATAGCATGCCTAGCGCGTGACGTCGCGATTGTCTGTGCACTGCCTGACGTGTGGCTACGGCGGAGAAGCCGTGGTCACGAACGTCAGCTTTGACCTCGCCGCCGGCGAAGCCTTGGTTTTGCTTGGACACAACGGCGTGGGTAAGTCCACATTGTTGAAAACCATTGCGGCCGAGCTGACGCCTGTGTCCGGCACCGTCGCCCTTGACGGTGAATCTTACCCGCAGGCCGGGTGTGTCCACGAGATTGGTTTTGCTCCGCAGTCAATCGCGTTGTTGCCCCGACTGACCGTTGAGCAGAACCTGCGGACCTTTGGCGCAGTGCTGAATCTGACTGGTGACGCACTGCGAGCGCAAATCGAACACACCCTGAAGACGGTCGCTTTACTCGAGCGGCGCGGACAGCGGGTCGAGACGTTGTCCGGTGGTTTGCAACGGCGCGTCAATATCGCAGCGAGCCTGATGGGTATGCCCAAGGTCTTGTTGTTGGACGAACCTCAAGTGGGCGTCGACCAGGAGGGTCGTGAGACGCTGGTCGAGACGCTGCGTGCCCTGCTGGCTTACGGCACGACGTTGATCCTGGTCACCCACGATCTCGATTTTGCCCGGTCGCTGGCGACGCGCGTGGGCGTGCTCGCAGCTGGCGGGATGGCAGTGGAAGGGGCGCCGTCGGAGATCATCGAACGCACGTTCGCCGACAAACAGCTGGTCAGCATCCGATTTGAGGACAGCCCGGACAGCGGAGTATCAGAGACCTCGAGTGCTGAAGCGGCACAATCCGTTTTGGCGCAGTTCAAGCGCGCGCCAGATGGCGCCTACGAGGCGGTGACGCAATTGCCCTCTGGAGCCCTGGATGCGCTGCTAGAGGAGTTGGCCAGCCATGGTCTGGTCGTCGCTGAAGTGCGCGTGGTTAAACCTGGACTGGCACAGCTGTTAGACCTGCACGCGGAGCAGCGCACGTGAGGTTTGCGGTAGTGCGGGCCATGACATGGGCACTTCTGCACGACCGTGGGGCGTTTGCAATGGCGTTCCTGCTTCCGCCCATTGTCTTCATGATTTTCGCGGCAATTTTCTCTGGTACGACCAGTGGTGATATTGCGTTATCGGTGGCGCTCAGCGACGCGAGGCAGTCGCGTGAGTCGAAGCGGTTGGTACAGGCCCTCGAGCGCAGCGCGGTTGCCACACTGACCCTGCAGGTGCTCGCATCGGAACACGATGTTGCGGATGCCGTGCGCAACGGCAGCGCGGACGTAGGTGTGGTCATTCGTGACAACGGCACGCGTTTCGGCGATCTGGTCAAGCCGAAGGCACCGGCGCCGGTGGTCGTCGTTGCAGACCCCACCCGGGAGATCGCGGTGGCAACCCTCACGGGGGCGCTTCAGGCTGCGTATTTTGATGCATTGCCGGATGTGGTGCTGCGCGGTGTCGCGGAAGTAATTGACACGCGGATATTCAAATTCCAGCCTGAGCAGCATACTTCGCTGGAGCGAGGACTGGAGGCAATCGCGCGATTAAGCGAGCGCGGAAAGTCGCTACCAGTGGCACAACTGGTCGAACGACGTTATGTGTTGGTCGCCAAAGACGCCCCGTTGGACGTTACGTATTACGCCGGCGCCGTGGCCATACTGTTCCTGCTGTTTGCGGCCAGCCACGCGGCCATTACGCTGATTGAAGAACGCGAATCCGGCGTCTTGCAGCGCCTCGCGCGTGGACCTGCTGGCAGCGGCGTGGTGGTGGACGGCAAGTTTGTGTTCATTACCTGCCAGGGGCTTGCGCAGGTGGTTTGCATTTATCTGGTCGCCTGGCTTGTTTACGACGTCCCGGTGTTGGCCCGTTTCTGGCCCTGGTTGTTGACCAGCGCACTCGCGGCCGCCAGTGCCGCGGGTCTGACGCTGGCCTTTGCAAGCTTTTGTCGCAGCAAGGCACAGGCGCAAAGCCTCGGGAATTTTGTCATTCTGATCATGTCCGCAATTGGCGGCAGCATGGTGCCGCGTTACCTGATGCCAGACGTGATTCAGTCGCTGGGATGGTTGACGCCGAACACGTGGACGTTAGAGGCTTATGGTGCGGTTTTCTGGCGCACGGCAGGTAGTGGGGCATTGTTCGCGGCATGGGGCGCCCTGGCGCTGACGGCCGCGCTGGGTCTTGCTGTTGCACGCGTCGCTACACGTCGGCAGCTCGCAAAATTGGATCGCTAAAGTCGGAACGCTGGCGCGAGGCAGCACTTCTGATTTCCCGTTCTGACCTTGTTGGGCTAATCTCGTTGGGCACGAGGTGTCTCTTTGGAAATATCGTTCACACAACACGCTGTCATTTTCTGCGTCACGGTTGTTGTCATGGAAGGCGTCGCATGGCTCATGCACAGGTATCTGATGCACGGTCCGTTGTGGTTCATCCATCGTAGTCATCATGAACCGCGCAAGGGCTGGTTCGAGTTGAACGACACATTCGGGTTGTTTTTTACCGCGGCGTCGATGGTGTTGATCTACCATGGGTTGCGCGGGCACCCGCAGCTACTGGGGATCGGGCTTGGGCTTGTAGGGTACGGGGTCATCTATTTTTTTCTGCATGACGTGCTTGTGCACCGGCGCATTCGCCTGCCGTTTACACCAAAACACGGCTACCTGAGGCGCGTGTACCAAGCCCACCATTTACACCACGCCACGCACGAACGGGACAATGCCGTCTCGTTTGGTTTTGCCTATGTGGAACCGGTCGAGCAGGTGAAAGCGCGTTTTGCGACGGCGCAAGAGCAATCCGGGTCTGAAGCTGGTGACGCGCGCTAGGCAGACGGGTCTCGGGTTGCTGCTCGCCGCCGCCATCGTGGTGGCATGGCTCACCGTGCATATTCACGCCGTGTTACTTGGTGACATTCCCGGGCTCCTGGCGGGAGCGTGTCTGGTTATCGCGCAATGTTGGCTTAATGTGGGCCTGTTTATCATCGCGCATGACTGTATGCACGGTTCGCTTGCGCCGGGCCGCGGGCGCCTGAACGCCACCGTTGGCACAGTCTGTGTCGCGCTGTACGCGGGCTTCTCTTACACAAAGCTACTGAAGGCGCACTTTCAGCATCATCGAGCGCCCGGTACAGACGACGACCCGGACTTCAGCGTTGTGCACAGTCGTGCACCCATGCGCTGGTTCGTGACGTTTGTGTTTCGCTATTTTGGTTGGCGTGAGTTTGCAACGCTCACGGTGGTGCTTTGCATATACGTGCTGGCTTTGGGTGTTCCACTAGAGCGTATGTTTGTGTTCTGGGCGCTGCCGGCGATCGCCTCATCCATGCAACTGTTCTACTTCGGGACGTATCTACCGCATCATGCGGAAGTGGCACCTTTTGTGGACCGGCACAACACCCGCAGCACGGCTTATGGCTACCTGGGGTCGCTCCTTAGCTGCTACCACTTCGGATATCACCACGAACACCATCTGCATCCGTCGGTACCGTGGTGGCAGCTGCCGGTTACACGCAAAGAGCGTCTGGCGAACGCTGGTTAAGATTATCGAACGGAAGTTGTTGCGCGCGTCAGCGCGTCCTGGTCCAGAGATTATCGCGCTCCGGCGCCGATATGATGCGGCCGACACTATGCGCGTAAGTGCAGTCCAGAACAGCCAGCATGGCGCCTGCCATCTTCCGTCGTTTGCCAACTACGGTGCGCTGGTCCCAAGCAGAGAATTCGCGACGTCTTACCTGCCTGCCTATCTCTCTATACACACGCCGGGCGGTGCCGATGGCGCATGCAGCGCGGAATGGCAACTCTCGTAAACCGTAATACGCACTGTCGTAGTAGCTTTCAGCGATATCCAGGACTCTGGATGCGACGGCAAACACTGCCCCGCGATGTTCCGGCGCGCTGATGCTCTGCGGTTCCACGCCGTGTTCGCGCAACCAATCCTCCGGCAGGTAAACGCGCCCGATGGCGGCGTCATCCATCACGTCCCTGCAGATGTTCGTCAACTGGAAGCCGATGCCAAGATCACAGGCGCGATCGAGGGTTCCGTCATCGCGTACCCCCATGATCATGGCCATCATGATGCCAACGACTCCGGCCACGTAGTAGCTGTATTCGATCGTGTCGTCGATGGTTGAGAACTGGTGTTCCAGCACGTCCATCTCGAACCCGTCCAATAATTCCATCGGGAAGCGCGCGGGAATATCATGCCGATGTAACACGTAGCTGAGTGCGGCAAAAGCGGGCGTATCCGCGTGGCCGTCGATGGCTGCCTGTGTCAGCTCGCGGAGGTGTCGCAAGCGCTCGCCAACTTCAGTTTCCGGCTGACTCTCAGCCTGAAAACCGCTCTCCTGACCGTCGATGACGTCGTCACAATAACGACACCACGCGTATAGCATCTGCGAGCTGGCGCGAAGTTCTCGGTCGAATAATCGCGACGCGCCGGCAAAACTCTTCGACCCGACCGTAATGCTCTCGGATGCGTATTCGGCGAGCGCTGCAAGTTGTTGGCCGTGAACTGACATGCCGCCAGTGTAAAACAACGCGACCCGTTAAGTCCCGGCAACCTTCCTCCGGGTCATTGCACCATCACGCCACCGCGGCGGCTGGCGGCGCTGTTGGGCAGCGCACGCAATGCGTCGATGATCGGGATAGGTGGTTTGCCAAACAGCGTACGGAGCTTATCGGACACGGTTGACCGTCCGGCATAGAAGCGCTGCACCAAGTCCTCGTTCAGCTGGTAGAAACGCGACAGGACGCGATGGCGGCTGTGCACGTCTGCGCTCAGGAACAACATTCGATTGAGCATGCGGTAGAAAGCGCCATCGCGCCAATGCTGCAGCGCAAACTGCCGCATGGCTGCCCTGACACGGTCGGCGTCCAGCGACTGTGCCAGGCTGGCGCCACAGTCGGCCACACAATCGGCCACACAATCAGCGCTGCGCACGGCATCCGGCAGACTGTACCCGGTGACTGGGTGAAACAGGCCTGCTCTAAGCCCCATCGGGACAGCCCCGGTTGAGTGTTCGGACCAGAACGCATTCGCATCGCCTGCCAGCATCAGAGGCAGGATACCTTGCTCTTCACCTATCACACGCGCGATCCCCCAACCCTTCGTACGGACGTAGTCCGCGAGGCGTTCGCGCACAGCTTCGGGCTCGATTTTTGGCTGGTCCACGTAGTAGGTGTCCTCCACCAGCACGCGAGTCGCTTCGTACGGCAGCACGTACACAAAACGATAGCCATCGTGTTGAGTGACCGTCGCATCCATGATGATGGGCCCGGTTAAGCCGTGCGGTCGTTCGAGTTCGACCTCCTGGCCCACAAAGGCCTGATACGCGAGATTCCAATGTTCGGCGCTTTGCGGCCCGGTTGCGTCGATCACGACGTTGGCTGTCAGATGCTCTCCGCTCTCCAACGTTACGCTGGTCGCGTCCATGGCCTGTACATCGGCGCCCAGTCGCGCCCGCGTACCCAGGCGTGCGTGCGCTACCTGGTGGAAGTGCTCTGATCGGATGGTGTGATATGACGCTGAGATGTCGCGCGCAAAGTCACGAAATCGCACGGACTGCATCGGCCACGAATGCACGATAAACGGCTGTATGAAATGCATCTGGGCTGCACTCAAATCAGTACCGTGAAAGGACCACGTATGCTGGCCGCCTAGCGTTTCACCGCGCTCCAGAAGCAGGACAGTGGCGTTGGGTGTCTGCTCCAGCAGGCGCAGTGCCGTCAGCGTGCCAGCCAACCCACCGCCAGCGATGATGAGGTCATGATGCATAATTATCGGCAAAGTATCCGAAGCGAGACCATTCGTCACCATGCCAGTTCATTTCTCCGCGGAAGAGATGTCCGCAAGGCGCGCTCGCGCAGCCGATGCGATCAACTCCGCAGGTCTCGATGGTGTCCTGATGTTCAAGCAGGAGAGCATGTATTACCTGACGGGATACGACTCGTTTGGTTTCAGCATGTTCCAGTGTCTGCACATGGACGCAAACGGCCATACAACCTTGTTGACGCGGCTGCCGGACCTGCGTCAGGTGCAATACACCTCCGACATCAAAGACATTCGTTTGTGGCACGACGTTGAGGGCGTAAATCCTGGCGAAGAATTGCGTGCGATGTTGCAGAGCCTTGGCTGCAAGGGGCAACGGCTTGGTATCGAGTTGAACAGTTATGGCCTGCCGGCGCACGCGTGGCGTTACACGGAAGCTGCGCTTCGGGGCTTCGTAACACTGGAGGATGCGTCGCGACTGGTCGACGACTTACGCGCGGTCAAGAGCCCGCAGGAGGTCGAATACGCACGTAAAGCCGCCGCGCTTTCCGATGATGGTTGGGACGAGGCGGT
>MDTA01185624.1_pt1 | contig 10192 bp, 9 predicted proteins | sample 811151 | NCBI WGS metagenome assembly MDTA01 (sample SAMN05326648, study PRJNA326480) | marine metagenome | isolation source: seawater | place: Indian Ocean: South | collected 2010 | reverse complement strand
TAATAGTAACTTGTGTCATAGTTTTCTCCATAGGTTTTTCAACTTCTTTAATATCAGACTTATCAGCACATGAAGCCAGGAAAATAAGCAACGATGCAAAAGTTAATAAAGTTGATGTTTTATATTTATTCAATGAATTTACCTGAATTTTCTAGTTAATTTTATCACTAAAAATCATTATTAATAATATAGTCTTTCAAGTGATTACTTATTTTGTTTTCACTAAGACCGAATTCTTCCAATGAGTATGAATGCTTTTGTTTTTTGATATTTCTTTGGTTAATAAGATATTGCTCCATTTTATTTTCAGTCTCTATATCAATATCAAGATTAAAACTTTTATAAATATTTTTTATGATCAAAAGAGGGTTTTCAATAAATTCTGAATAACTCACATCAACAATTTGTTCATGAGATAATTTTTGTTTTTCAACTAAGCCTTTATTAAGACTGTTTTGCCAAAAATCTAATATCACATCACCAATCTGCTCAGGATCAACATTTTTTGAGAAAGCTGATCTAATATTCATCGTTAGACTGCAAAAAGATGCAATTGATTCCATTGGAGACCGATGAATGTTAATAAACCTCGCATTTGGATAGGTTTTTAAAATTTCTGGAATATGACCAATATGACTTGGATCTTTCAATAGCCATCTTTCTGGTCTACCAGTCAGCTCTAGCATTTGAAAAAATTTTTTATGCCACACAAAAACAGAATCAAAACTACAATCTTTTAGATATTCGACATACTCCGGGACATTTGCCATACACATATAGACAAAACTCCTCACATTTATTGTAGCAAGCAGTTCACACTCTTCAGGAGTTTGAGCCCTAATATGATGCATATGTCGTAACTTTGGAATTATGGTCCTAGCAAACTTGAGCTCAGCATTTACCTTCCAAATACGTTTTTTTAAAGCAAAATTACTCTCAGTTATAGGTAATGGAGACATGATTTCCCAATACTTTGGAGATCTATGATTTATGTCTAGTGCCAATAGATTAAATAAATAAGTTGTTCCAGATCTTGGAAGTCCCGTAACAAAAATAGGATCGGCAGGCGGGGGCAAAACTTTATCTTTCATAAAGTTATTTAACTTACTTCTCATTTTTAGTCTATCTTTAAGTTGATTTTTAAATGCCAAAGCACCATAAAAATTAAATTTATTATGTTTATTTGCTGAATTAATTAATATCTCAAGCGGTATAGTGTAATCATCCTCTCCAAGATGACCGCCAAGGTTACCAATCATATCTTTAGCTCTAATTTTGCTGATCACTTTTAAAATATTACATAAATATATAAGATACTCTCATATTAAAGATTCTACAATTTTGATCAATGAAAATACTTTTTTTATGTGTTGGTAATTCTGCTAGAAGTCAAATAGCAGAATCTCTAGCAAAAGAAATGTTTCCTAATCATTTTGACATCAGAAGCGCAGGTTCAATGCCAGAAAAAAATATCCATCCTGAAGCAATTTTAACTATGAAAGAAATTGGAATAGATATCTCAGAAAATAAAACGAAATCAGTTGAGAGTATAGATAAAAAATTTATTGACCAACTTGATTATGTTATTACCCTGTGCAGTGAAGAAGTTTGCCCAGTTTTACCAACTACAGCTAATGTATTTCATTGGCCAAACATTGATCCAGATAATGATAACTACAGTTTAAAACAAACAAAAAATGCGTTTATGCATACAAGAGAAAATATCTATAATCTTCTTAAGAAGTTCCTAATTTTAGAAAACATCCACTAAACAATGCTCGAATTAATAAAGAAAACAAATAATATACAATGTCTATTAAACCATTTTCTCAAATAGAGATTGCTGATGGTTCTTCTCCAGGAGAGGGAGTTGATACTGTTGAGGAAATATATACTCCTGCTCTTGCTAATTGCACCAAACATCAGCGCTTAACTTTTTCTTTTTCATCAAACGTGCTTTTAGAGCTTGTTCATGGTATTGAAGCATTAATCGATAATGGAGGTTCAATAGATTTGGTTATCGGTCAGCCAGTTACAGAACAGGAAGAAAAAAGTATTAATCTAGGGACAAAGGATGCTAATAAAAGAGGTGGATATGATGAATTATGCCTATTGAGATTAAAGCAGTTATTTAGAGAAATTGAAGAAATTGAAGATCCAAATAAAAAAGAAGGGTTGCCATTCAAGCTGGGTCTTTTAACAAATCTAATTGGCTCAGGAAGATTGAACATTAAATTTTCTTTCAAAAAAGCAAGAATAGAAAATCCTGCAGCTCCAGGTATTCAACACTTAAAAAGCTGTATTTTTTACGGCTCTAATGATGAGATAATTGTTTGGGAGAGTTCTGGTAATTTTTCTAGAAATGCACTGCGAGAGAGCGCTGAATCCGTGTCCGTATACAAAAGCTGGGATCCAGAGAGTGGGTACAACAGGCACGCAGATCGAATTATTAGAACTTTTGAAAGATTTTGGAATAAAGATCGAACATTGGAAGACTGGAAAACAGTTGATGTCCCAAGTGAGTTTTATTCAAAATTCTCTAAGAAATTTCCGAGCTCAAATTCTACAAATACTCAAAAAACTCAATCTATTACTAAATCCTCATTCACCTCAGATAAAAAAAGTAATCTTACTGAGCAAATAAAAGATCATGAAATAGAAAAAATAAGTCTTTATGAACACCAAAAAGAAGTAATAAAGAACTGGCAGAATAATAATTTTAAAGGTCTGGTTGAGCATGCGACCGGTAGTGGTAAATCTTTCACTGGAATCTTTGCAATTAAAAAATTTTTCGAGGAAAAGAATGGATCAAATGCAATAATAATTGTTCCTGGACAGATCTTGCTTCATCAATGGAAAGAGGATATTAAGAAAATATTTCCTGAAGCAATAATTTCCTTTGTAGGAGCATCAATAAATCCTAAATGGAGAAAAAATCTCCATATTTACACACGAACTCAAGAGCAAAAACAAATTGTGATTGCTGTCAGAGCATCAGCATCAAAGCAAGATTTTATTGATGGAGTTTCTCAGGGTAATCATTTGATGCTTTTGGCAGATGAGGTACATACTCTAGGCTCGAGTGATTCAAAAAAAATACTTACTTTAAATGTTGGTGCAAAAATGGGTTTAAGTGCAACAGTTGATAGGGCAAATGATCCAGAGGGTACAAAAAGAATACGTGAATATTTTGGTGCCAAGTTGGAACCAAAATATGGTATCAAGGAGGCCATAAGTGATAAAAGACTCGTAAAATATTACTATCATCCAAAAAAAATTTTTCTTACACCAAGTGAAGAAGACGAATGGATAACATTATCAAATGAAATTCGCCAAAAGGTTGCTTCCTTTATGAGCAAAAAGAATATAAAAAATACAAGCTTTCCTAAATCTATAAAAATGCTTCTTATTCAAAGAGCAAGAATTGCAAAGGAAGCAGAAAATAAGACTAATCGCGCAATTGAAATTTTAAAAAAACACTACAACGAAGAAGAAACTCAAAGATGGTTGGTATATTGCCAAAGCAAAATTCAATTAAATGAATTAGGATCTAAGCTTTCTGAGAGCAATTTAGAGTACTTTAAATATTATTCTGATCTTGCCGATGACGGAAAAACAAAATCTTTAGAGATGTTTGAAAAAAATGGCGGAATTATGCTTTCAATTAAATGTTTAGACGAAGGAGTTGATATACCTGCTGCTGATTATGCTCTTATCTTAGCCTCATCCTCAAACAGGCGTGAATACATTCAGCGAAGAGGAAGAGTGCTTAGAATAGATAAACAAAATTATGCAAAAAGAGCAAACATATTTGATCTGATTACGACATCAGCCAATACAAAGGCTGAATCTATGAAATCACTGGTTAGAACAGAGGTCATAAGAGGAGTAGAATTTTCAGAAAATGCTGAAAATTCAACAACGGCCACAAATTTTTTAAAAAATATTTTGATAGACTTTGAAATGCCTGAAGATAAACATATGCACCTACTTGATGAATTTGAAGATGACGAAAAATGATATCCATATTATGATATTTATTTAAAATAACAATCATGAGTCCGTAATGAAAACAATTGAAGAAGTTTTAAAAATAGCAACTACGTCAGTAAATAAGAAATATTTAGATTCTGATGTCTCACAAGATTCTTTGAATAAAATTTTAGATGTCTTAAAAAAATTCCCACTTGATGATGCATCTCACAACAAAAAAAGATTAAGCAATATTTCATCTTTAATAGAAGAAGATCTTGGTATAAACGAATGATTCTGTTTAAACAAGTCACATATAAAAATTGGATTTCGTTTCATGGCAAAGAAAAACTAATATTTTCTCAAGATCCTGATAAAAATATTACCATTATTAGAGGAGATAATGAGGTTGGCAAAACAGCTATTTTGAGAGGCATTATTTGGTGTCTTTATGGGAGCACTAAAGATAAAAAGTCTAAATACGCTGATCATATTTCACGTTTAAACTATGGAGCAGCATCAAATAATGATTTTAATTACGAAGTTAAGTTACATATGGAGTTTGAAGAAACTGCTTACATAATAACTAGAGAGGCTCATGTACCTGAGGGTAAGGAAAATACAAACAACAATTTTATCTCTAAACTAATCCTTATTAAGGATGGCGAGACTTTTAGTGATGAATTGGCTCAAATAGAAATTAATAAAACAATAGAGGAATCTATCTCACGATTTTTTTTATTTGATGGTGAAATGCTTTCAGAGTACGAGGAACTAATTGAGGGTACTGGTGGTGATTTATCTGAGGCTATAAAAAAATCAATAGAAGATATTTTAAGAATTACTCTTTTAAAAACAGGAAGAAACACTCTTAAACAACTTTGGAATAGTGCAATACAAAAGTTCAATAAAGATGATGCAAATAGTGAAAAACTTAAAGAAGCGAACATATTGCTAGAAGAAAAGTTGAAGGAAGAATCTGACCTAGAAAGTGAAATTACTTCTCTTGAAAATGAAAGATCTGATCATGTAAAAGATAGTGATAAAATCATGGACGAAATATCATCAAAAGCTAAGCAAAGAGATTTGATAGCAGAAAATGATCGACTTAAAACTGAAAATCAATCTCTTGAAAGTAGCATTATTGACTTAGAAACTGAACTACAGAGTGAATTTAAACATGCATATCGGCAAATTTTAGGTTTATATAAAAAGAAAATAATCACTGATTTAAAAAACAAAGAAAAAACTATTAATACAAAGTTAATGAAATTTGATCAAGCGAATGTTTATGAGAAATTATTAAAAGATGCAGAAATATCTGCTGAATCAAAGCTGGTAATCCAAGAGAGCATGCCAAAATTAGATACAATTGAAAAAAAGCAGTTAAAAGATGATTTATACGAAATTGAAACAGATTTAAAAAAGTTAGAATCCAGCAATATAAAAATAGACCCCATTAATGAACTAAAGCACTTGACTAACAGTTTACTCGATTATAGAGCAAAATTTGCTCTAAACGACTCAAAAATTCTAGGAAACATTGACGCGTTAAAAGGTGAAAATGTATCACAAATTAAGGAATTAAAATCAGAGCATGAAAAGCTTATGAAAAAGATAAGTAATATAGATGTGCAATTGAACCCAGAAAATGCGAATGGACTTGTTGGTAAACTCAACTCAATAAAAGATGTCATTACAATAATGAGAGAAAGAAAGCCAAAAGAAAAAACAATAACGAATTCAGCTAAAATCATGGAGCTATCAAATCAATATTATGATATCTTTGAAGATAGCGTGACTCTAATGACTGATGACGCAAAAAAGAGCGTTCAAGATGAATCAAATAATATTTATACTGAGTTAAAAAAATATAAAGTTATAGAAATTCCATCTGAGCTTGAATTAATCATAAATGAAAATTACGGCCTAAAAATAAAAAATTCTCACGGTAATTTTTTAGAACCCTCATCTGGAGGTAGTCAGATAGTTGCCTTAAGTTTAATTACAGCATTAAGAAATAAAATCGGCATCAATGCGCCTCTGATGATGGATACACCTTTTGGAAGACTAGATGATAAATATAGGAAGGCTCTCCTGGAAGTAAGTCCACAATTTTGCTCTCAATATATCTTAATTGTTCAACCAGGAGAACTAGATAAAGGTGGGACCCTAGAGAATCTTATTCACAATAAAATAGGCCAAATTAATAACTTAAAGAGAATAAGCGATGATAAAACTGAAATAGAGGATATGACCTAGTGAAGAAGAATTTTAGTTTAAGCGTGACTGCCCATAGTTTTGCAACAGAAATCAAAAAAGAAAAAGGCAATCCTCAAGAATACAGAGAATTAGCGCAGCTTGGATTGGCAATAGGCTTTAAGGATAAAAATCATTTAGACATAGAAAAAACAACCCTTAAGAAAAACATTGCTGATACGGAAGACATTCTTGATGACGGATCAACAGTTATTGTTTATAAAAGCCTATATCCCAATACTTCTGATAAGGATTTATGGATAAATATAGAGAAAGCTGCATCTTATGGCATTAACCTTATTGAGCAAAAGTACTATAAAAAACAAGACAAAGTTATTGATTGGAAAAAAATTATTAAAGATTTTTTTTAATTGTATAAGTTAGTTTAGCTAATGAAAAATTATGTTTTTTCTTTCATAATCTCTAAATCAAAGATATTTTAAATGCAGCACAAAGATAATAACTGGAGAGAAAAATTTTTATTGGAATCAATGAATCTTTCTCGGAGATCTAAAAATGTTTTACTGCGAAACAAAATAAAAAATTTAGATGATCTTTTAGCGATGGATCTTTCTAACTTGAGAAGGTTACCAAATTGTGGCAAAAAAAGTGCTGATGAAATAAAAGCAATATATCATAAATATGCTCAACTTGAAGAGCCTGATATAGAAACATCAGGAATTTTGGGTTCATTAGACTCGGAACTTTATGATTATTCACTTTCATACATAGGACTATCTTCTAAATACACTAATCTATTATATTCTCACAATATAAAAACTCTTGAGGATCTAAACAAATTATCTATGGGTCATCTGAATGAAATACTATCCAAATCTCGATATTACTCTAATGAAAAAGTCGTAAACCAAATAAAAATTTTTGAAAACAATACCTCACTTCATGAATTCATGAAAGAAAATATTTCAAAGGGATCTTTTTCTATTGCTGCAATAATGGATAAGTTATTTTTCACTACTTACGAACGACATAAAGATATGTTGATTAACAGATTATTTCAAGGTTATACGCTTGAGGAATGCGGAAAGATGTTAGGTGTAACACGAGAAAGAATTAGACAAATAGAAAGTAAATTTATCAAACAATTTAAATTAGAATCATCTTTTGAGAGCACTAACATCATAAAAGATTATCTTGAGAAAAACTCTGTAATAATGAATGTCTTTGAACTTGAAAAAGCTGATCCAATTTTTATGGATATTTCTAAATATATTTTGTCTGCCAGAAAACCTAATGTATTTTTCAATACCCTTTTTAAAAAACACAAATTAGCAAATTGGGAGGAAATAGAATTTGAATATAGGATATACAACAGAAAATTATTTTCTGCTGAGGAAATAATTTCTTCATATAATCTTAATAGTGAGAATCATTTCAAGCTTCCACTGTATGATTCAATAAAATCTGAATGTTTATTAGCTGGTAGGTCAGACGTATGCGATTACGTATACAAACGTATACGCAAAAAATTTAATAGCACGCCCGTAATGGCAAGATATTCTTTAGCAAGGCTAAGGTATAAAAATATAGGAATGCCTATAAAAACTGATGCAATTATAAGCCATATGAAAGATGAATTTGATTATGATGCTAGAGAAGAAAAAAGAGCAATTGGAGCACTTTTTTATGGAAGAGATGACAACAATGAAGAAAAATATACCAGGGGCTTATATCCATATGGCAAAAATAGTTTTATTTTTGCCGAGGATGCATTTGATATAAATTTCGCAAAAAAAGTAGTTAAAAAGGTCATTGAAATTCTTTCAGAAAATGTCGGAAGACAATTTAATTTAAACAATATTTTAAAGAAACTATTAAATCAAGAAGATATAAAGGTTCTTTTGAATAAAGAAAAAATATCTATGACCCATAATCTCTTACAAGTAATGATGAGAATTCACGCCTATGATATTGATAGTAAAGTTGTTGATCATGGAAGGCTCTTATGGTCTATTAGTGATTCAGAAATTAATACAGCTTCAGCAACAAGGATTGAGAAGTATCCGCTAGTTCTAAAAATTTTAAAAGAAAATGGTTCGCCTATGGAGTTAGCAGATATTCAAAAAGAAGTAAGCAAGCATAGAGGTTCTAATAATTTTCAAATACATACAACTAAGACAACGCCAAATGTCATTCTTGTTAGTTGGGGGGTTTGGGGACTTAGGGATAGAGACATCAAAGTAACTCAGGAGCAAGAAAAAAAGCTAATAACTGAAATTGTTAAAACTTTTAAAAGTCAAAAAAAGATTATTGATGTTTATGATATTTTGAAATTTAAAAAATCGATAAATATAGATCCTACTGTTAAATGTTATCAAATTGCTAAAATGCTAAATGCTCATATACCAGTTGGAAGAAGGCGAACGCCTGACAAAGTAATCTTTCTTCAAAAATGTAGTAGAAATGATCTTAATAAATTTGCTATATATTCTATTGATATTTCAGACGATGAAGTAGATGAATATATTAATAATCTATCTCTTGAAAATCTTCCTTTAGAAGAAAATGCTGAACGTACATCAAAGTCTTTTTGGCCGCTAAAAAAAGCATGTAAATTTTTTATAAAGAATGAAATAAGAAATCAAAGCCAATATATAAAATGGAGGAGTAATATCAATAGTAATATCAATAAAAATTCTAAGAAATATCTTCCACAACTTCCTGAAAAAACATATAAAAATAGATGGCTAGGCTGGAATAGGCTAGATGATATGATTTAAAAATAATCTATTTTACAAACCAACCTTTACCACCTTTTAAATAATCCTCATCTAAATCTGTACAAATCCAATTTCTTTTGTTCTTTTCAGCAACATAACCGGTAGTACAACTACCAGCAAAAGGATCAAAAACAATGTCACCTTCATCAGTAAGCATTTTTACAAAGAACTCTGGAATGTCTGTTGGAAAACGTGCAGGGTGAAGCTTTAAATTTTTACTTCTGCAATAATCATGAATTTTTTTTAAATTACTGGTATTAGGAACTTTGAAAATATTTGGTGGTATGGCGCCTCCATTGTCAGTATTAAACTTTTTAGAAATTTTATGCTCGCTTGGTCTATCTCCTGAATTGTATCCTTTTTCAAAAAGATTCATCATGGATTCAGAATATTCTTTTAGAACATTTTTATTATTAGCCTTCGGGAAAGGATTTTTAGACATCCACCAAATACAATTAACAGCATCTTTAACTCTAATTCGTCTGACTGTTACCCACTCTGCAGGTGTTGGTAGCTTTGCAGTATTTTCCCAGAAAAATTCTTGTGCAAGAAAAAATTTATGTTCTTTGCATAGACGAATAGGCATTTCTAAATGATATAAACTTCTTGATGGCTGACCTTTAATCCATGACCCACCAATATCAATTACAAGACTCCCCGATTCTTTTAGAATTCTATAAAACTCATCAGCAAAACCACAAAACCAATCTAAATAATCATCTTGATTTTCATTTCCATATTTCTTTTTTCTTAAAAGAGCATATGGCGGACTAGTGACAATTAAATCAATACTCTCATCAGGAATTCTTTTTATCATATAGTTGTATGCATCAGCACGTACAGCTTGACCAAACTTAGTTTTGAATATTTTCTTCATTAATAGAATTATAAAGTGATAGTTTAAAATTTTATGTATTAATTTTAATTATAATAATAAAGTGCACTGTGACCACTAAGAAACTGTGTGTTAAGTTTGATTGCTGTGTGAATTAACAATTTTTTCTGGCTCAATCTGCTTGATTCCTTTTGAGCTTAAATATTCATCAAAAGTCATACAGCTTGGACTAATATGATAATTTTCTATAGTTATATTTGGTAACTCTAATTGAATTTCTTCAGCATTAACTTTTTTCATAAGCTCTCCTTTAAAAAATACTCATTACATTTTGCATATCTGTACGACAAATAAGGTCGCAATCAAATACGACCTTAAATGTCGT
>MDTA01119366.1_pt1 | contig 10192 bp, 8 predicted proteins | sample 811151 | NCBI WGS metagenome assembly MDTA01 (sample SAMN05326648, study PRJNA326480) | marine metagenome | isolation source: seawater | place: Indian Ocean: South | collected 2010 | reverse complement strand
GCTGCTAAATAGGTGCTGATTTTTAGCGTACGCTTCATTATTCCCACTCAATTGTAGCAGGTGGTTTTGAGGTGATGTCATTGGACTGAGGTCGGTGAATACAACTGACTTTATGACAGCAAAGGCAACAGCCTTGCCTCATGGATTTGTTGAACACGTATCTACTAGAATTGTGAACGAAATTGATGGTATAAGTAGAGTCGTTTATGACATCACCTCAAAACCACCCGCTACAATCGAGTGGGAGTAGTGACATGGGCTGTAGCGGAAGGTAAGTTTGGTTTAGGGGTATATAGAACAAGGGAAAAGAATGATTTGTGAGAATGAAATGATTGAGCCTAAGAAGAATGAACGTGCTAATGCACTGAAAGAAGTAAAGCGTCTCTGCAAAGAGTTTGGCTTTACTGCTGGAATGTTGAAAGGTTCGTTGGCTAAGGGACGAGGCGAAAAATGAAATTGAGAGCTGCATTACTAGTTGACAACTTGGAGGTTTCTAGATGGCAACTAGAAGCTTTAGAGGCAGCAAATGAATCAATCGACATAGTTCTTATTCTTAACTGCGAAAACACCCGTAATAAAAAGAATTACGTAAAAAATTTTTTCTACTACGCTCTCAATGTTTTCACACTTAAAAATTCTCTGACAAAGCGAGCTCCAATTAATCGCAAGATAGCAAAAGTTAAAAACTTAGAATCCATTTACGAAGGTGTATGGCAGTCTTTTCCTAAAAAAATATATGACTCTCTTGAAGAAGAAAACGTTGATTTAATTATCAAGTTTGGAATGAACTTGTTGAGGCTAGAAGAGAACCAGAAAATACCTCCTATCCTTTCCTTTCATCATTGAAATCCATCTAAATATAGAGGGCGTCCAGCTGGATTTTACGAAATTATCAACCGTGAAAAGTCTACAGGCATAATCGTGCAGTCACTCAGCAATAAGTTGGATGCTGGAGAAATTTATGCTTATGCCGAATCTAAAATTGTTAACTATTCATACAAAAAAACCGCACTAAATTTCTACTCTAACTCTGTACCTCTGCTCAATAAAGCTATAGTGAATTTGGCTAACCAAACTCCTATAAAAATGAGTGTTGAAGGCAAGAATTATAGACTTCCATCAAATTTCAAGGTTATCAGCTTTATTCTTCTTCTTTGTTTAAATGCAATAAAGAAGGTTATTTACGGTTTGTTCTTTGAAAAAAGATGGAACATTGCAACAAGTCATAACAACCTTGACTTAAATGCATCTGAAGAACTTCTTTCGCAGTCTTTTAAAGAAGTTCCAATCCAAGAAAAATATAACTTTTATGCAGATCCCTTCTATTCAGAAGATGGTAGCAAGGTAAGGCTTGAGGCATTAGACAACCGCACTGGGCTGGGAGATATTTTAGAAATAGACGCTAACAATTATGCAAGTCAAAGAGTGCTATTGAGTGGCGAGCACTTTTCTTACCCTTGTACGTTTACCTATGATGGTGAGGAATACCTACTTCCAGAAGTCGCAAGTCATTCTGCACAATACATTATCGCCACTAATAAAATTGGTCAGAAGTATTACTTGAAAGGACTTGAAGGTAAGCGCATTGTTGACGCAACATTACATCAAGAAGGTGGGAAGGCTTACTTGTTCTTTGGTGAGGACACTACAGCGCACACATTTCTTAATTTGTGGATTGCGGATAGTCCTTTTGCAGAGTTCAAACCACATCCTATGAATCCTGTAGTTATATCTCCTTCAGTCGCAAGAATGGGAGGGAAAATAATAAACCACAAAGGTAGAATACTACGCTTTGGACAAAATAATTCTGGAGAATATGGTGAATCAATATCTGTAATGCAGATTACGGCCTTGTCTGACAAAGAATACAGGGAAGTAGAGGTTGGGAAGATAACTATTGATAAATTTAGCGGCCCACATAGCATAGGATTTAACTTTGATATGAGCGAAATTCTTATTGATTATTATAGCAATAAATTCTCACTTTTCGCTGGGATAAGACGGATTAAAGCAAGGCTTAAAAAAAGATAATTCGCACTGTGGTTGTGCCTAGATTTTGCAATTCAAACTTGGTTGAGCCACGAGAGTACGTCGAGATTAGGGTTGTAAGGTTTACAACCGTCACTAATGCTAAGCTACTGATATTGAAGCGATTATAAAGAAAGGACTGAGACAAAGATGAGCAGAGCAACTTGTAAACTACTTGTAAACTCAGTTTTGCCCCTCGCAAACCCTTGCTACATAAGGGTTTGTAAAACTGTCACTATTGAGTGGGAGTGAAGAATATTAAGCGGTAGTTAAAAATTTTATGTTTTGTAATAACTCATATTCGTTTACAATATGTTCTGTAGGATTTAGCCCAACTTGCATTAATGCTAAATAGGGCACTTAATAATTTTTTTAAGTGAAATGAAAGTATCTTTAGAATTTTTTCCACCAAATAATGGTGAACATGACAAATTAATCTATACTTATGGCGAATTATCTTTTTTAAAGCCAGAATTTGTATCTGTCACATATGGAGCTTTAGGGAATGCACAAAATAAATCTATCGAGTTAATTTCAACTCTAAATGATAATAAGATAAATACAGCTGCTCACCTTACTCATGCAAATAAAAGTATTAAAGACATAGAAAAAATTGTAAATGAATTTATAAAGCATTGTATTAAACAAATTGTTGCTTTAAGGGGAGATGTCTCAAATAGCAATTTCAAGAACCACCCCTTGGGATTTTCATCTACAGCAGATTTCGTCAATTTCTTAGTGAAAAAATGGCTAGAGGTTTATGTCTCATCTTATCCTGAACCACACCCCGATTCTGAAAGCTATGAGATTGATATTGCTTTATTAAAAAATAAGCAAAATGCTGGAGCATCAAAGGCAATTACTCAATTCTGTTTTTCTAAAAGTGCTTATGCTAAATTACAAGAAGAATCATATAAAAATGGCATTAATATAGAAATTAGGCCAGGAATAATGCCAATTTATAACATTCAAAATATTTTGAATATGTCTGCAAAATGCGGAATAGAAATTCCAGCTAAAATTAAAAATAAATTTGGAGATAACGAAAATGAAAATTTTAAGCATTCCCTGCAAATCTGTCATGAGCAGCTAGATTATTTAAATGAACTGGGCTTCAAAAATTTCCATTTTTACACATTAAATCGATACAAGCTGATAAAACAATTATTTGCTGAAAGAGAATAAAATTTAAATAGTAGTAATGTCAAAAAATATAATACGGGAAAGATTAGATAAAATCCTAAAGTCAAACATAATGCTTCTTGATGGACCAATGGGCACGATGATTCAGGCATACGATCTTCAAGAGTGTGATTATAGGGGCAGTGAATTTGCTGAGTGGCCACAAGACTTGAAGGGCAATAATGATTTATTAAACATAACAAAACCTGATGTAATTGAAGAAATTCATTCACAATTTATCAATGCAGGATCAAGAATCATTGAGACAAATACATTTAATTCTAATGAACCTTCCCTATCTGATTACTCAATGGGTGAAATGGTTTATGAGATAAACTTTGCAGGTGCGAAGATTGCGAGGAAAGTAGCAGATGAATACATCAAAAAACATAATTATGAAATTTTTGTTGCGGGTGCTATTGGGCCTACAAACAGAACATGTTCATTAAGTCCAGATGTTGAAGATCCATCAAGCAGGAATATAAACTTTGATCAATTAGTTGAAACATATTCTGAAGCCACAAGAGCTTTGATAGATGGTGGAGCTGACCTTATTTTAGTAGAAACAATATTCGATACATTAAATGCCAAAGCAGCACTCTTTGCCGTTGATTCTGTTGCTTCTGAAAAAGGAATAGATATTCCAATTATGATATCAGGAACTATAACTGATGCTTCAGGTAGAACCCTTTCAGGCCAGACTACAGAAGCTTTTTGGCATTCAGTAAAACACTCAAAACCTATCTCAGTTGGATTGAATTGTGCTCTAGGAGCATCGGAATTAAAGCCTTTCTTAAAAAATTTATCCGATATTGCTGATTGTTATATAAGCGCATATCCAAATGCTGGAATGCCAAATCAGTTTGGTGAATATGATCAAACTGCTGCTGAAATGAACAAAATTATTGAAGAGTTTGCTCAAGATGGCTTTTTAAATATTGTTGGTGGCTGCTGTGGTACAACGCCAGAACACATAGAGCTTATTAATAGCACTATTGCCAATATTAAACCAAGAAAAATTAACAAAGCTAAAAATGCCATGTTGTTAAGTGGACTTGAACCTTTAGAAATTAGTTCAGATGGTTTATTCGTCAATATTGGTGAACGGACAAATGTTACGGGTTCCGCAGCATTTAAAAAGTTAATTGAAGCCAATGATTACGAAGGAGCAGTTCAGGTTGCTAGACAGCAAGTAGAAAATGGAGCCCAAATCATAGATATAAATATGGATGAGGGAATGCTTGATTCAGAAGCAGCAATGGTTAAGTTTTTAAACCTAATTGCTGGTGAACCAGATATTGCAAGAGTTCCTTTTATGATTGATTCAAGTAAATGGTAAATCATAGAATCTGCCCTCAAGTGCATTCAAGGAAAGCCAATTGTGAACTCTATTTCATTGAAAGAGGGTGAAGATCTCTTTATTGAGCAAGCTCATTTAATTAAAAAATATGGAGCTGCAGTTGTGGTTATGGCATTTGATGAAGAAGGCCAAGCAGACACACTGAAAAGAAAAGTAGACATCTGCAAAAGGGCATACAAATTACTTACACAAAAAGTAGAAATGGATCCACATGATATTATTTTTGACCCAAATGTATTTGCAGTTGCAACTGGAATTCAGGAACATAATGAATATGGTCTAGCATTTATTCAAGCATGTTCTGAAATAAAAAAACATTGTCCCGGTGTTTCTTTATCTGGTGGGATATCAAATGTGTCTTTTAGCTTCAGAGGCAACAATACAGTAAGAGAGGCTATGCACTCTGTATTTCTGTTCCATGCAATAAAAAATGGTTTAAATATGGGGATTGTAAACGCCGGTCAATTAGCTATCTATGATGAAATACCTACTGATCTCAGAGATGCAGTTGAAGATGTGATCTTAAATAGAACAGAAGATGCAACTGAGAAATTATTAAATTTAGCTTCTCAATATTCAGAAAATGATAATAAAACAACGAAACAAAATAATCTTGAATGGAGAAGTTTTGATATTAAAGAAAGATTGGCTCATTCATTGATATCGGGTGTTGATACTCATGTTATCGATGATGTTGAAGAAGCCAGATTAGGTGCGAGCAAACCACTCGATGTGATAGAAGGTCCTTTAATGGATGGTATGAACAAGGTAGGTGATCTTTTTGGGGCAGGTAAAATGTTTTTACCCCAAGTCATCAAATCTGCAAGAGTAATGAAAAAAGCAGTAGCGCATCTTGTTCCATTTATTGAAGCTGAAAAGAAAGGTGGAGTGATGAAATCAAATGGAAAAATGGTTATAGCAACAGTAAAAGGCGATGTGCATGATATTGGTAAAAACATTGTTGGAGTTGTTTTGCAATGTAATAATTTTGAGATTATAGATCTAGGTGTAATGGTTCCAACAGAAAAAATCCTAGATGTCGCTGAAAAAGAAAATTGTGATTTACTTGGTTTATCTGGGCTCATAACCCCTTCTCTAGATGAAATGGTTGGGGTTGCCAAAGAAATGGAAAAGCGAAACTTAAAGATCCCTTTACTAATAGGTGGAGCAACGACAAGTCCCGCACACACATCAGTCAAAATTGACCCTGAATACAGTGGGGCAGTAGTTTATGTAAAAGATGCGTCTAGATCAGTTGGGGTAGCACAGAGATTAATGAATGATTTTGAAAATTATACAAAGGAATTGGATGAAGCTCACAATAGTAAACGTGAAGCTTTCGCATCAAAAACTAAGACACCGTTGAGGTCTTTTGAAGATGCAAAAAAATCAAAACCTAAAATTGACATGTCGCTTAAAACTAAAGCTCCAAACAAAATTGGAGAAGTTCTCTTGGAGCCAAGTCTAGAAGAGTTACATGATTTTATAGACTGGATGCCATACTTTAATGCCTGGGAGTTTAATGGAAGATTTCCAGATATCCTTAATGATCCTGCAAAAGGCAAAGAAGCTAAAAAATTATGGAATGATACGCAATTAATTTTAAAACAATTAATGAGCGAAAAATGGTTAAAGCCAAAAGGAATTGTCAGTTTCTTTAAAGCAAGATCAATTGGTGATGCAATAGTCGTCACTAAAAATGATGGATCTAGCAAATTTGACTGTAAGTGCTGTAAATCAACCAATACCAATAGTAGTGATGGATCTAGCAAAGAAATATTTTTGCATTTCCATAGACAGCAGAAATCAAGAACAGATCTTGATTCATATTCTTTAGCTGACTTTATAGATACTGAAAACGATGTTATTGGCGCATTTGCTGTAACAGCGGGTCATGGCATAGACGCTTATATAAAAAGGTTTGAGTCAGATCTAGATGATTATAGCGCTATTATTTTAAAGGCATTAGCAGATCGTTTTGCTGAAGCTTTTGCTGAGTGGGCACACATGAAAGTCAGAACAGAATTTTGGGGCTATTCATCTGACGAAAGCTTAAATAATGATGAATTAATAAAAGAAAAATACCAAGGTATTAGACCTGCACCTGGGTATCCTTCTTGCCCAGACCACAGGCTCAAAAATGATATATGGGAATTATTAGATGTTGAGAATAAGATTCAATTGAGTCTTACAGAATCACTGGCTATGTGGCCAACTGCAAGTGTAAGTGGCCTGTATTTTTCACATCCACAATCAAAATATTTCCAGCTAGGTAAAATTGGTGAGGATCAAATGAAAAGTTATTCCCAAGCAAGAAATGAAACATTAGCTGAAAATGAGAAATGGTTGGCACACATAATAGGCTATTAAAAAAATTTAAAGGATGATGAAAATTAAAATTAAATATTTACTCTCTTTTTTATGCTTGTACATAGGCATATTATTCGCAGATAGTGAAGATAATTACTACGAGGAGATAGTAGTCTCAGCATCATTGCTGCCCATTAGTATAGTTAATTCAGCAAATGCAATTACGGTAATTTCGAAAGAAGAAATTGAAAACAAAGCCATTGCAAACCTAAGTGATCTTTTGCGAAACGTACCAGGCTTTGCTGTGAGCAGAAGTGGTATATTAGGAGCACAAACTCAAATTAGAGTTAGAGGTTCAGAAGCAAACCATATCCTTGTATTAATAGATGGCATTGAGGCAAACAATTCAGCACAAAACGATGAATTTAATTGGGGAAATATATCAGCTTCAGATATTGAACGTATTGAAATTGTCAGGGGTCCACAAAGCTCATTGTTTGGAAGTGATGCAGTATCTGGAGTAATAAATATTGTTACGAAGAAAGCCCAAGAAAATAATATTTTTAATGGGTTTTCAGAATATGGCAGTTTTAATACAAAGAGTAACGGAATTAGTGTTGGATTTAATGGTAGAAAATCCAATGCGCATATTGGGTTCAGCAGACTATCAACTGACGGTGAAAATATTTCTCGTGCAGGGTCAGAAAAAGATGGATATGAAATTAATACTGCTAATTTTAATTATGAATTGAATCTCAATAAAAACTTTAATTTTTTATTTAATGGACACAATAGATTTGGAACTAATGAATATGATTCAGATGTTGATTTTGATGGACTTATTGATGATCAAAATAATTACGCAAAATTTAAATACAATGGTTCAGGAATTAATATTAACTTCAAAAGTTCAAGCATTAATAATTTAGAACATTCATTTTCTCTGAATCAAACCAAAACAAATAATAGTGATTACAGCGATAATTTTCTTCAAAACATAACTACATCACAAAAACATCAAGCAAGATTAGTAAGCTCCTATATTTGGAAGAATACATCTCAACGCACCTCAGTATTATTAGAAAAAGAGGATGAAAAATTTAAGCAAGAAGGCATAGTATATGATTACGGAGAATATGGAGTATTTGATCCCAATCAAGAGAGAAGAAAATCAACTAAAAGCATAGCTGTAGAGCATAGAGGAGAGCTAAACAGCAATATTTCTTATGCAGCTAGTTCCAGATTTGATAATAATTCAGAGTTTAAGAATGCAAGAACAGCAAAAATTGAATTTGTTTATATGTTAACAAACAATCAGAGGATAAGAGCTGCTTGGGGCACTGCTAGCAAAAATCCAACATTCACAGAAAGATTTGGTTACTACACTAACTTTATTGGTAACCCTCAACTTGAGCCAGAAAGATCAAAAAACTTTGAATTAGGTTTTGATATGAATTTTGATAATAATCATTCATTTTCAGGCACATTTTTTAAATCTATCTTAGAAAATGAAATAAATGGCAATGCTATAGATCCCATTACATTTGGTTTTACAGCCAAAAATATTGAAGGTCTTAGCAAGCGTGAGGGATTCGAATTCAATTCAATATTAGTATTGCAACAAAACCTTAAATTAAATCTTGCGTACACATACGTAGACTCTGTTCAGTCTAATAATGTTGGATACATTGATGAGCTACGCAGACCAAGAAATACTGCAAGTATGAAAATCTTATGGAACCTGAATCAGTATTCATTCTTTAATTTTAATGCACAATATACTGACGAGCAGATTGATATTGTTTTCCCTGATAATGTACTTTTGCACGCATATACGACAGTAAATTTTGATGGAAGTTTTTTGTTGAATGAAAGATTGTCATTAAATTTATCTGTTAATAATTTGTTAGATGAAAAATATGAAGAAATTTATGGGTATAGAGCTTTAGGTTTAAGTGTTAATGCTGGAATAAGATATAGGTTTTAATGTAGGTGATTGCTAGATGGATTTAGAGAATAATGCTAGACACAAGGCAAAAATGCAAAAGCTTAAAAAGAATATTGATTATTCTATAGGCAAAGCGAATATAAGTAGGGGAGTAAGTATTCTTCTTACAGGTAATGGAAAAGGCAAAACTAGTTCTGCATTTGGTATGGCTATGAGAGCTTTAGGCTACAAACAGAACGTAGCTATAATTCAGTTTATCAAGGGCAAGCAGCTTTCAGGTGAGGAGATTTTCATAAGAAAAAACTTTCCCAAAATAACGTTCCATCAGATGAATACTGGTTTCACTTGGGATACACAAGATAAGGCAAAAGATAAAGCTGCTGCAAAAAAAACATGGGAATACGCAAAAAAAATTCTTAAACAAGAAAAATATAATTTAGTTATTCTTGATGAACTAACGTATATGTTAAGTTTTAAATATCTGGATGAAGCTGAAGTTCTTGACTCATTGCAAAATAAGCCTAAAAATCAATCAGTTATAGTGACTGGACGAGGTGGTGGCAAATCGCTTAGAGATTGGGCGGATACTATTTCAGAAGTTAGAGATATTAAGCATGCTTTTAACTCAGGCATTATGGCAAGAAAAGGGGTAGATTACTAAAAATCATACTATGAATAGAAATATTATCTTTTTAATTATTTTATTGATACTTAGCAGGTTTATTGGATTGCCTGCTAATTTTTCCCCTATATTAGCTGCAGGAATTTTTATGCCAAGACTTACAAATAATAAATATTTACAGTCATTTATTCCTGTATCAATAATGATTCTCAGTAATATATTTTTAGAGCCTGTTAATTTGGTGATTTTTCTTACGATATTATTTGTTTTCTTTATATCCCCAATTATTTCAAGAGTAGTCAAAAATCTTTTTTATTCTCTAGTTTCAGTTACTCTTTGTTGGTTTATCTTAGTCAATGGCTCTGTATGGATCGTCGGAGGCGGAAATTTTTTAACAACTTATATTGCTGCCATCCCCTTTGATTTCAAACTCTTAGTTAGCACAGGTCTTTACTTATCTCTTTTTCATTATGCTGAGCTCATCTATGCTAAATATGACAGCTCAAAAAAGAAAATCATCGATAGATTTATTTAAATTATATGGAGAATGTAAATGTTTAGTCATGTTATGGTCGGTGCAACAAACATAGAGGAATCAAGAAAATTCTATGATGCAATAATGCCAGCAATTGGCGGTAAATCAGGTGTTCCACATAAGCTCAAAGGCATAATGAGATATTTGTACTTTCATAAGGGGAATATTTTCATAATTACTGAACCTATAAATGGGGAAGATGCTGCT
>MDTA01210123.1_pt1 | contig 10194 bp, 5 predicted proteins | sample 811151 | NCBI WGS metagenome assembly MDTA01 (sample SAMN05326648, study PRJNA326480) | marine metagenome | isolation source: seawater | place: Indian Ocean: South | collected 2010 | reverse complement strand
TCCAGTCAGATGTTCTTTTATCAAATCCTGGACAAGTATCTCTTCACTTCTGGACTTCAACGGTCTTCCGGGAGCAAGTCAGTTTCGGGGTCTGCCGATGCCTTAGCGAAGGTCATCTCTGAGAATTGGGGGAATGCTGCGGAATCAGGGGACCTCGATCGCGTCTCAGAAATCCTCCTGAAAGGAATCTGCGAAGAGAATCTGGTCGATGAGTGGGAAATACAGGGATATGATCTGCTCGATGTTGAATGCGTGATTACCCAAGAAGACACCTTGATTCCCATACGGAGCGTCATAAACACAACCAAGCAGCCCAAACTGGTAGAGCTCCTGCCAGACTCCCTACTAGTGAAAGACAAAGTCAGAGAGTACTGCATACATAAGATTTCAAATGCCAATCCAGATTTAAGAAAAGCCATCGAACCAACTGCGAGGAAGGTTCTGAAGGTAATCGATGCTGATGCCAGGGCCAGACCCGATGTCCACTCGAATCTCGAGGCTCACGATACTGTGTGGGAAGCCATAAGCGAACTCCTCAGGTTCGCAATGGATACCTCAGGAGATGCCAGGAACAATCTACACGACGAAGAACTGAGGAAACTCTTCTTCATTCCGTGCAGGTGGGGGAAAAAGGTCTCCACAATGCAGAACAACATCATTGATGCCTATGACCATCCATCGAAAAACGATTTGACATGGGGCTACGGGAAGCTCGAATTCGGCACAACCTCTCAGCAGTATCACAGGGACTTCATCTTCAAGGATACCGACCTCGAGGAGCTCGAAGCAACGCTCCCGCCAAAGATATTCCAACGACTCAGGTTCCTCGCCTTGCACCCAAAGGTTACACCGGACAAGGTCTCTAAGGCACTCGATCTCAATTTTACAGGGACGAAAGGAAAGAGAACCAACCTGATTCGGACACTTCTCTTCCAACACGGCGGAGGTGGCCTAGGAGGCCACCAAAAATCTCTCTTCCACGGTGACGAGCTACAAGACTGGCTTGCCAAAGAACCCACTCCAGAATTAGTAGACGTAAACGACACCGACACCGATGTCGATGACCCGGACGACCTCAAGCTCAATCTGCTAATCTCACTGCTTTCCCCGTTCGAAGAAGGAATTCCACAGGGCCAGGGGGTAACAGCCGCTCCAGACATTCCAATGGTTCTCGGTGACGACGGGGTGTGGAGGGAGGGACGCAACTACTGCCTAACCCTTGACCCGAGCATTAGCGACAAATTCGAGGATCTGGCTTCAGTAGACGCCAGACTCATCGATGGATTGCCCGTCAAAGTGCTCAAGCAGCTCGGAGTCAAAGACACCCTGGGTCCCGCGCTGGCAGAGGGCCCCTTGTCGGAAATGATTGACGACGAGGATTCAGAATCCATAATCCTCGTGATGATCTCCCTCCTCTCAGCTGAGAAACCGTGGAGTGGCGCGGAGGGGGAAGACAGTGACGCATGGGAAGACCTACAGGTCCGGAAATGGGTTCCCTCGCTTAACGGACCTCTCCTCAAACCAGATGAAATACTGTTTCCAAGCGAGGAAAATGTGGAACTCATGGGTGTCGCCTACCATAACTTCCCACCCAAATCAACATGGGATAGGCTAAGGGAACACCAGGCAAACTGCCTCGACCTGGGGATGATCAAGACCCCGACCGATGGGATGATGATGCTTGCTTTCTGCGGCTTCCACACGGAAGGCAACCCTCCGAGCAAAGCAATGAACGAACTGGTGAAGAAAATAAAGAACAGAAAGGAGCCCCTAGAATTTGAGGGTTTAGATTGGGGCCCACATGAAGGGATCTCTAGGGGCGATTTCGTAGTACGCCTCAAGAGAGGAGGCTCATTAACCAACGACCCCGAAATTTGGGTCGCTCCGGATTACAACACGGCTGATAGTTTGACAGAGCTGTTCCCCTCACGTCAGGTAGTCTCCGACGACGATCTAGCTGACATAGAGCGACGGCACCTCGAGTTCATCAGGCAACTCGGCCTCCTTGCGGCGGGCCCGGATATGGAAACTATCCTCGAAACACTCTCCCAGGAAGAACTCGAGCCCCAGGAAGTCAATGGCCTCTGGAATCTTTTGGTAAAATATGACGTACCCAGTCTTGACCTCCTAAGTGAGAGAATCACATTCAAAAGAGAATATCCTGCACTCTATTGTCCAGACGACCAAGTCGTGAATCTCGGTGATGACTTACTGTTGACCAAATCCGCTGACGAGCACCTCCACGAATATTATGGCCACATTCTCTACCATCTCGATGAAGACGACCCCAAAGCCATCAGGAAAAGGAAGTGGTTCGTGGCATTCGGAGTCAAGCAAAAGGACGACTTGAATGCCGATGAAATACTGGATGATAGAGCCGGCGACGAACTGGACGTCGGATCCCAGGGAGAACAACTTCGTGAAATCAAGAAACTTTTGTCGAAGGCAGAAAACGGCCTCTACCTCCCGGTGTGGACGAACTCTAAAACTGTTAAAATAAAGAAGATCCAAGCGCCAGGCAGTAAGGCCATTAACCCAGCAAACACACGCCCTGTCGCAGATGTGTTCAGGGTTTTTCCAATTGTACACATCGAGAAAAACGACCCACCCGAATACCTTTCTTGGATTAAAGAAGTCTCCAATGAAGGGGTCTTATTCTACGCGGACGTATCCACATTAGAACCTGAACCAGGGGATATCGACTACGTTCTCAACTCATCATTGACATTGGCATTCAAGCAGATACTAGAGGCCCTGCACCTGCTACATCCCGACGTATTCGACGACTATGGGAAGGAAATGAACTGCAGGATGGGAAGCGGAGGGGTCCCCGTGTTTAGAAAAATAGAATGGCTCGGCAAAGAGGTAAGAAAACTGACTACTAGATTTGAGATGTATCAATATGTCAATGAAAGAGGCGAACTAGTCTTGTTCGTCGACGAGGACGATAAAATAGGAAACTCTGACTCCTGTTCAAAACTCTTCTTCCAGGGATTAGAAAAATCGGGATGGTTCATGCAATTGAGGAGGAGATTGGATGACACAGAAGGTCACTTCAGAAAAAATATCACTGACAAAATCAAAGATTTGTTGGACACCCCCTCCGAAGAGTGGAAGCATCTCGATTGGACAAAAGACTTGCTCTCGAAGAAGGAATGGAAGCCCCATGGGAGATTGTTCGAGAGCAGTTCGGCGGCCGAAATGAGGAAGAAGCTGACGGCCGAATACGGCGGTTGCCAGATATGCAAAAAAGTCACTCCATACGCCGAGAACGCGCATGATACCCAGGAATCACTAGTCTCGATAGCCAAGAGCAGAGGAAGTCCGTACTATGTTGGCACAATCGACACAAGCCGTCCCCTCGGTAACCAGATCTGGCTATGTCCCAGGCACAGGGCCCTCTACGAGCGTAGGCTGGTGAGATTCACCGTGCTCGAGGATGCCTTCGGGGGCGAGCATCAATGGGGAAGGTCTCGAATTCCAGACAATGTGTTTTCGCGGGGCATCAGTGAGCTGGAGAAAACGAGAGATGCTTGGGAGGAAGGTGAGGACCTCAAAGTGAGAATATTCGATCAAGAAATCAGCTGGGGGGATATCGATATTGACGTGAAACCCAGTTGGAACGAAAAGAGCCTCAACGTCACCAGTGAGCACGGCAAGGCAATCCTCACCAAGCTGATTGATATCCTTAAGAATACAAATTCCGATTGAGAGTGGTCCCATGAGGCGTAGAATCGTATCACTAAATGGAACGGATCGCCACTTGGTGATAGGTACTAGTTACAAACCAAAACACGGGAAAATGCTTGATTTACTCTCCCTGGATGGAACAGGCTCCCATCAGAGTGTTTTGAGGTCGGACGCGACACAGGTAATTGATATGACAGAGGGGGGCAAAGGCTCCGTTCTCAGGGCCATACTTGCCAACAGGAGGGCGCAGGAGCAAGGGGGAGGGGGCCTCTCTCTAAGATGCAACTCCCTGTTCAAGCCGTTCCAGTTCCGACCTCTTGTGAAGTTCCAGGGAGAGGCGGACAGGAGGATCCTCATAGCGGACGAGACAGGCCTCGGCAAGACGATAGAGACAGGCTACATACTCGTCGAGGAGTATGCCGCGGGCAGAGCTAATCGAATCCTGATAATGGCTCCAGCCAGATCGGTGGGCAAGTGGAGGGATGAGATGCGTAGCCGGTTCGGCATCATTCTTGAGGAGGCCAGCGCGAAGAAAATCCTCGAGTACGTTAACAATCCGGCAAGAAACTTCCATCTGATATGCTCCCATGACGTAGGATCCACTGGCTGGTGGGAAGAGCTCGCAGGAAGCCTGGACATCCTCGTCATAGACGAGATACACAACCACATAGGGACAGGCCAAAAGTTCCGTAGGCCAATGGCCGAGGCACTCTCGGACTGCTCTGACGCTATGATAGGACTCACTGCGACACCCGTAAGGAAGAGCTCAGGCGACCTATTCAGGATACTCGAGCTAATCACCCCAGGGATATCCCATAACCTTGATCAGGCCACAGAGATACAACTGCTGGCTCTGACCAACTCCCTTACAAGGGCTCTCGAGGAGGAGGACCAGAACAACTCCAAGAGGATTTGTGATGAGCTCGAAGCACTGCTCCCCGCGGTCGCCGATCACCCCCTCCATCCAAGAACCATGATTTCCAAGAACCCTCCCTGGGAGCCAGAAGCAGTAGCCGAGTCGGTGAGGCACCTCAGGGGTCTCCCGAAAGTATCCAAGCACATCACGAGGGCGAGAGGTAGAGATCCAGATATCGACGAGTACACCCCCAGAATAGTCCACCCAACGCACTGGATAGAGCCCCAGGGTGATGACGCCAAAGCCATTGCCCAGATCGACGACCTCCTGTACAGGGAATTCTATCACATTCACAGACAGCAACTAGCATCCTGTCGCCCGGCAATGCTACCGTTGATGATGAACGGGTTCGAGGGCCTTAGATCCTTCCAGAGGGAGGCCGCGGGAGCAGTCCCCGTCCCCATAGAAGAGCCCTCCGGCCCAGTGGAGAAGGAGTGCGAGGAAATGGTCCGCCTCCTTAGGAGAATCAGACTGAGCGAAGACGCAAAGTTCGAGGAGCTATCCAAACTCATGGAAGCCCTGCGGGCAGATCAGTCGGTCACAAAGGCCGTAGTATTCACCCATTTCCGACCTACTTTCAGGTACCTGAAGAAACGCATGGAGCAGGAAGTGATGGTCAAGGAAGGGGTCAGGCTGTTCTTCGCAGACCCCACGGATAAGGACGAGAAGCTGCAGTCTCTCAACGACCGACTTATGGAAACGGACGGCTTTGCCATACTTCTTGCAACCGACAGGATGAGCGAGGCGGTGGACTTACACGCAGCCAACTGCGTAGTCAACTATGACCTCCCGTATAACCCCCAGGACCTCCAGCAGAGGATAGGCAGGGTGGACAGAATAGTGCAGGAAGCAGATGAGATTCACGTTCACAACTTCGCGGTCCGCGGCACGGTGGACGAGGCAATCATGACCAGGATAATTGAGAGGAGCAAGATATTCCAGGCTGTAGTTGGCGGGATGGAGGACGTCGCCAAAGAGATGGCGGTCGCATTCAATGCGAGAAGGGAAGTGGGAGAGGCACTTGGTAGTCTCGAGAATCATATCGATAAGAGGAACCTCATCGAAGCGGGAGACGAGTTCCGACTAGTGGATAGGGTCTTCGACGACCAGATTAGGAGTGCCAGGATTAGGCACTCCCCCTTCCTAAGCAGGGAGCACGTAGCCGTCCTGGAGGCATTCAAGAGACTCAGCCCTGGAACCAACCACTCGTGGTACCCGGAGGAGAGAATACTCGTCTTAGCAGTCGACCGCCACCTGGCCAAGGCGATACATGATATGCTGACCCCTCATAAATTGGGGCCGAATATGGTCCGTGAGCTGATGGTGGCAGCTAAGACGGGTAAGCTGACCCTCAGGTTCGACCCCGGACAGGCTACCGTAGGGCCGGCACATGAATTCAACAGATGGGTGACGGAGATGCTCTCGGCCCTAGAGGGCTGCAAGGAACCAGTTCTGGAAACGTCCTCCCAGGGCCTCCATGGATCGATCTCCCTGGTGCAGATTAGAGGCTCCATGATTAGCGACTCCATCTGGATACCAGAACCCAGCGAAAGCACGATGGGCGAGTGGTTGGACGAGATTGAGCGCAACGAGTCCGCCACTCGGATAACCCCCCTCTCCCAGACAGTCCAGAACCCCTCACTCAACACTCCCGAGATTCAGGCAATGATTAGTAGGGACAGGGCAGAGTACGACAGGCTCAAGCAGGCTAGAATAAGGAGATTACACGCAATCAGGCGAAGGCTCGAGGATGAGGAGGACAACCCAAGGACGGCAATGAGGTTGAACGGGATTATTGAGGAGCTGGATTATCTTGACAAGGCCGCAGACCCGGATCCAGCCATCGTGACAACACTACATGAGTACAGAACTAATACGGCACAATGAACTGCTAGGACTGCTCCGGGGTTTCATGCCATACAAGATCTGGGCGTCCTGCCCCCGCTGTGGCGTCGAAGCAATGGGCATTGATGAGCTAGAGAAAAAATTCGGGTTCAGACGAACAAAGGGGAAGAGAATTCCCCAATCATACTGTAACTCATGTAGAAGGTAGGTGTGTGTCTTGGTCAAACCAATCATCAAGTGGGCGGGTGGCAAGACCAAGATTTCCGCTGAGATAGTGAGCGAGATGAAGACCAGGCCTCTAGGACTGAGGTGGACTCTCAGAGCCGAAGACAACCGCTACATTGAGCCCTTCGTGGGGGGGGCTGGCGCCTTCTTGGGAATGAAGAGGCATGGAATGGTTAAGGCCGAGGGAGAAAAAACGGTATTGCTAGCCGACATCAACGAGGTACTAGTAATCACTCTTAGTACGATGAAGAGAGAGAAAGGGGTAGAAGAGGTGATTAAGAGACTCAGGGAGATGGAGGTGGAATTCAAGGACAGGGGCGAGGAATTCTACTACGAAAGGCGCGGTCATATGAACTCCGATATAATCCACAATCCCTCAGTATCAGATCCAATAGATGTCGCCTCCCACATGATTTTCCTGAACAAGACCTGCTTTAACGGCCTCTGGAGGGTCAACTCGAAGGGAGAGCTGAACACCCCAATCGGCCGAACACCATCGGGCAGGGTGACAATCCTGGATGAGAACGCACTGAGGGAGTTCAGCCAGGCAATCCGAGAGGTCGACATAGTTCACCAGGACTGGAAAGACACTCTCTCGGGTTCTGGGGGGGGCGATCTCGTGTATGTGGATCCACCCTACTGGCCCACTGACGGGGAGTACGTCTTCAGAGACTATGACGCAAAGGGGGGCTTCGATGAGAAAGAGCAGGAGGAGGTAGCCCAGTTATGTGCCGAGGCGGCCGCTCGTGGAGCCAGGGTCATTATCTCCAACAACTACTCAGAGGGCATCGCCCAGGCATACTCCCGTGCCGCCAGGAAGGCAGGCGCACGTATCTCAAGAGCCAGAAGAGGGGGAAGCAAGCAACGAAGGATCGCACTGAAGAGGACCATGACCAAGGTAAAGGGGGAGCCGAGGAAGGAAGTGGAGGAGATTCTTGTCTTCATGGCCCCCCAGAAAAATTGAACGATTACAGAAACCTCAATATATGTCCAACATATAATTTGAACATGGAATTACGTCTTCCTCTTCCGGAAAGAGCGAACCATAGGCATGTCGAAGCCGTGCTTGAATCGGAAGGAATCAAGGGGGACTGGCTAGAATTAAAAGAGATTCTCGAAGGGATTTCGGATGATGAAATTGCTCAATACCACATGATAAATTATCCTAAAGCCATGAGTCTTTCCAGAGCATACAATTCCTTAATCAAAGAAAGATTAACAGATAAAGGGTGGATGGACGAACCTAGGTTGTTCAGCGACTCAAATTTCCATGATAAGGCTTGGAGGCTAGATTTTGCAAAGGGGAAAATTGCTGTTGAAGTTTCATTCAATCATGGAGAAGCCCTGGCCTGGAATATGATGAAATTAACCTTGGCAGCTGAAATGAATCATGTGGAAAAAGAATTTCAAAGTAAAGTTGGTATCATCATCTTGGCCACTGCTGATTTGAAAAAAGCAGGGGGTTTTGATGGGGCCTGTGGAGAATGGGAAAAAGCCGTACGATATCTTATGCCCATGCAATCGCAACTATCTTCACCGATCCTACTCCTTGGAATTGAAGCTCCAGCATTCAAAATCATAGATCATGGTAGAGGTGAAAATCCTCGTACAAGTATTGAATGGCATTCAGCTAGCAATCAAAGATCATTGTTTGATTAAGGAATGTTCTCTCCAATTCTTCTCACTATGCCACAGACCAGAGCATTCCCCATGAAAAAGGCCCTCCTTCCGTCGGGGGCTCCCTCGGTGTGCCCGTCGGGGAACCCATTCAGCCTCTCGAGCTCAGTGGGAACCAGCCGTCTAATCCATTCCGACTTCCTTAGTCCCATATCGCCTCTCACCCTCATCGCCTCCTTCCCATCGAGACCCAGCCTTTCCCGCTGTCCCTTGGTCGGTTTGAATCTGACCACGTGCTTGAACCTCGAGGGGCTAGAGCCCCCCTCCCCAGTGATCATTGTCCTAGAAGGACGATCCAAAGCATCGGGGAATGTGACAGGCCCCTCCTTGTACTCGTAGGTAAAACCATCAGTTCCCTTCCTCGACTCGCTCTTTCCGCCCTTGAGGTACTTCCACCCCTTCTCTCTTAGGACATCGATAGGGGCGATGATGAACGAATCCTCTACCTTTCGAGCCTTGACTAGAATGTCTCCGAGAGTGGTGTTCTCGCCATTGTAGGATGACTCTACCTTCGTCGTCCAGACTCTTCCGCCAACCATCACCCCACAGTTTCCAAAGGGAGAATTACTCTTCTTACGTTCTGTGTTAAATCTCTCAGAGATATCAGCGAGATCATCCTCATCGGTCTTTCTCAGGGCCAGCTCAGGAAGGCCGAAGAATTCTCGTAGTGGTTTAATCGGAAAGGCCCTGGACATCACTCCCTCTTGGGTTACCCAATCCATTGGCGACACATTTCCATTTAGGGCCGAGTGTCCAGGTGTACCAGGCCCATGGGCTAGTATGTACACCCTCGTTCTCCTTTGAGGAAATCCATAATCTGAGGCAGGGAAGCTTCGCCACTCCACAACATATCCAAGCTCATCCAGGGAGGCAAGCATCACTGCGAAATCCCTCCCTCTCTGGTTTGTAGGGGACTTTAGTAGACGATCAACATTTTCCAGTAGGGCGTATGAAGGCTTCTTTGCTGAGATTAGACGGTGTATCTCCCACCAGAGGACTCCTTTTTTTCCTTGAATCCCCCTTGCCTTATTGCTTGTTTTTGCTACCGAGTAGTCTTGACATGGAAATCCTCCACACATTAAATCATGATCGGGAACGTCTGATGCAAGTATGTCTGAGATGTTCTTGTTGACAAAAATATCCCCCGACTCCCCCAGGTATATGTCTGGGTCATCTACTGATTTCTTGAGTCCCCATCGCTCACAATATATCTCGGCGGCGTGCTGTTTTTTGGTCGAAGGCTCCCATTGATTGGCCCATACGACCTCTAGATTTGTAGATAGGGTAGATGAAGGCTCACCTTCTAAACCAATCCTGAATCCACCTACTCCCGCGAAGAGCTCGACTACCCGCAACGAAAACAAATCAAACAGTCAAGGTTTATCAAGAATCCGATCGAAATAGAGATATTCTGTAATACATTGGGCCAAACCTCCCTGCAAATCACATTCCCAGATACTATGGACAGCCCACCCCAGATTCATTAGACCCAACTCCTTTCTCCTGTCTCTCTCCACGTTCCTCTCGAACTTCTCCCTCCAGTAGTCTGCGTTCGTCTTCGGTAGTCCCAGGTTGCATGTCGGACAACGGTGCCAGAAGCACCCGTGGACGAATATCGCCAGCTTCCTCCCTGGATAGGTGATATCTGGCCTGCAGACGTACCTCCCATCCTCGTCATCTATCCTCCAGTGGAGCCTGTAGCCGGGGTACCCGGCCTCCCTGAGCATCCTACGGACCCTTAACTCGGGCTTGGTGTCCTTGCTGGTGTTCGCGATCATCACGTTGTGAACGGCGGGCGAGGACGCCGGGGGCGCCTCCAAGGCCATCTTATCGCCTCAGAC
>MDTA01200347.1_pt1 | contig 10195 bp, 8 predicted proteins | sample 811151 | NCBI WGS metagenome assembly MDTA01 (sample SAMN05326648, study PRJNA326480) | marine metagenome | isolation source: seawater | place: Indian Ocean: South | collected 2010 | reverse complement strand
GCTTTCGTGGATGCGATCACCGTGTACACCGTCGCGGGTGAATGGCTGCACCCGCTTCATTATTTGCACCCCGCCTTCTCATGGCGCGTAGACGCTGTGCAGAGTGGTGGCGATACCGCATTTCTCATCGCTGGGTTCCTGACGCTTCCGTTTATTTGGGTCGGCGTCAGTATGAGCATGCGTCGAGCGAGGGACGCCGGTTGGAGTCCCTGGTTCGGCCTGTTGTTTTTCCTGCCTCTGATCAATGGGCTTATGTTCCTTCTGCTCTGTTTCATGCCGACTCGAATTTCCACGGCGGCCGAAGACTCGACCGACAACTCTCGACTACCTGCAACCCTTGGGATGGCGCTCCAAGGGATCGGTGCTGGAGCAGCTCTTGGCGTCCTCGCCATGGTCGTTAGCGTCTTTGGTTTCGGTCAGTATGGCTCCGGGCTCTTTGTCGGTGCGCCCTTCGTGATGGGGGTAACCGCCTCTTATCTTGCGCAGCGGGGGAGAGACCCCAATCGATTTAGGGGTATTGGAGCGGCGCTCCTCGCAGTTATTCTGTGCGAAGGGACTCTGTTGTTGTTGGCACTCGAAGGCGCGGTTTGTCTTTTGACAGCAGCTCCACTCGCCATGGGTTTAGCGACTGTCGGTGCTCTGGTCGGATCCCATTGGGCGATGCGCCAAGGGGGTGGAGGGCGCGCAACGGCCGCATTAATTGTCGTCTTGCCTCTAACAACAGCGATTCCAAACGCACCGGCTGAACAGGCAGTGCATCAAGTGACAACCGAAGTTCTAGTCGATGCACCCGCAGAACACGTCTGGCGACATGTTGTTCGATTTCCTGACTTGCCCCCGCCTTCGGATTGGGTCCTCAAAACCGGGATTGCGGTGCCATTGAGGGCACGAATCGAGGGGCAGGGCGTTGGCGCAGTGCGATACTGTGAGTTCTCGACCGGAGACTTTGTGGAGCCGATCACGGTTTGGGATCCGCCCCATCGCCTCGGCTTCAACGTCGTTGAACAGCCACCAAGTCTCAGTGAATGGAGTCCGTACTCATCGATCTACGCACCTCATCTCGACGGTTTCATGGAGAGCCATCGCGGTGAATTTTTGCTGCAACAATTGCCGGGAGGACAGACTCGTTTGGTCGGTACCACCTGGTATTCCTTTGACATCGCCCCTGCCGCTTATTGGACGCTGTTTAGCGATTTCATTCTCCATCGCATCCATCGGCGTGTGCTCCGACATATAAAATCGTTGAGCGAGAAAAAGGTCACTGGATGAGTTCGCATGGTTTTCCGAACCCCTTGCCTCCCATGAGTCGTGCGTTGGCGCGGTGCCGTAACCTTCATGACTTAAGGCGTTTGGCAATGGCTCGGGTGCCGAAGCCCATGTTCGATTATCTGGACGGAGCGGCCGAGGATGAGGTCACGTTACGCCGCAACACCAGCGCCTTCGAGGACATTGCTTTGGTGCCCCGATACGCTGTGGACGTGGACAGCCCAGATCTCAGCACCGAAGTGCTTGGCTCCGTAATTCAGTGGCCAGTGGTCCTTGCGCCAACAGGAATGTCTCGTTTGTTTCATCATCGGGGCGAATGGGCTGTGGCTTCCGCGGCTGCTCGATCGGGAACGATGTATTCTCTTTCCACGTTGTCGAGTGTGAGTATTGAAGCGGTCGCCGAAGTGAATCCTGGGCCGAAGATGTTTCAGGTGTATCTTTTGAGAGACCCAGGCCTCAACCGAGACTTAATGGCTCGAGCAAAGGCTTCTGGCTTTGGTGCCTTGTGTTTGACCGTCGATGTCCCAGTCCAGGGAAACAGAGAGCGGGATTTACACAGTGGGATGACACTGCCGCCGACTTTTGGCTTGGCGCAATGGTTCCAGTTTGCCCGCTGTCCTCGATGGGTATGGAACCACCTGACGAGTTCGAAGATGACCCTCGCAAACATCGCTGGGTCGATCGATCAAGGCAGCCAGGATGTGACCTCGCTGGCGAAGTTCATTCATCACCAGTTTGATACTCGAATAACCTGGGACCGGGTCGCAGAACTCGTCAAAGACTGGGGCGGGCCCTTCGCCGTTAAAGGCCTTCTTGCGCCGGACGATGCGGTCAGAGCTGTGGATGCGGGAGCCAGCGCTGTGATCGTCTCCAATCATGGCGGGCGCCAGCTGGATGGAGCGGTTGCTCCGTTCGATGTCCTCCAAGAGGTCGTCGATGCGGTCGGGGGGCGTGCCGAAGTGATCCTTGATGGGGGGGTGCGACGGGGAAGTCACGTCGTGAAAGCGCTCGCCATGGGGGCTCAAGCTTGCATGGTCGGAAGGCCTTATCTTTATGGTTTGGGAGCCGGCGGTGAAGCCGGCGTGCAACGGGCCCTTGATCTGCTTCGCAGCGAGACACAACGAGCCCTTCAATTGACTGGCTGTCGTCGTCTTGAAGAACTGGATCGCCGACACCTGCAGCGTTGATGAAAAAAAGCGAAACCCGGACTCGCCGGGTTTCGTTTTACGTGGTTCGGGAGCGAACTCCCGTGCTACGATCTAGTAGTCGCGTCCGCCACCACCGCCGAAGCCGCCGCGTCCGCCACGACCACCGCCACCACCACCGCCTCGGGCGGGGCGTTCCGTCGCCGTGTCCACACGGATGGTGCGTCCATCGAGCTCAGTGCCGTTCAGGGCATCTCTGGCTTCGACCGCACTGCTCTCTTCGGCATAGGTCACGAAACCGAATCCGCGGGAACGGCCGGTGTCACGCTCGGTGATGACCTTTGCGTCGGTCACTTCACCAAACTGCTCGAAGTGTTGTTTCAGGGAGTCATCGCGGGTGGCCCAAGCCAACCCACCAACAAAAAGCTTAGAACTCATCTCGGTTTCCTATTCCAGTTAGGGTTCAATAAAGGGCAGAAGTGCATGACGTAACCGCCCTGAACCTCAACAAGCGGCGCACCGTTACGACCTTTCCCGAGTCACGGATAGGACTTTTTCGAGTTCTTTGCGTATTCGTGGTGATTTTTTGTGGCCTGTCGGGGCCATGCTTTGTGCTGAAGACGGCTTGACCCCCTCTTTGTCAGCGGTTCTAGTGGGGCTAAGGTGAGCCAAAAAATCTTCGACAAAATCATCATTGGTGCGGGCTCTGCCGGCTGTGTTTTGGCTCGGCGTTTGAGCGAGGGGAGTCATCTCCAGATCCTCGTGGTGGAAGCGGGACCAGTCGACCATCGCTTGGATTTTCGTCTGCACATGCCTGCAGCGCTGACCTACCCACTGGCCGGACAAACCTACAATTGGCGTTATCGATCGGGGCCCGAGCCGCACCTTGATGGCCGTTTTATTGAGCAGCCTCGGGGGAGGGTGTTGGGGGGCTCCAGTTCGATTAACGGCATGATTTACATTCGGGGGAATCCGCTCGATTTCGAAAAGTGGGCAGCGTTACCCGGTCTCAAATCGTGGAGTTACGCCCACGTTCTGCCGTACTTCAAACGAATCGAGAACCGCCTGGCTGGAGCCGATCTTTACCATGGGGACGCGGGTCCTTTAGTGTTAACGACCCCGAACTGCGAAAATCCTCTCTTTGATGCCTTCTTTGAAGCGGTCCAGCAGGCCGGATACCCCCTGACAGACGATGTGAACGGTTATCAGCAAGAGGGCTTTGGCCGCTTTGATCGGACGACCTATCAAGGGCGACGGATGAATGCCGCCCGAGCCTATCTTCATCCCGTGCTGAAACGCTCAAATCTCACGGTGCGCACGGGTGTGGAGGTCGACCAGATTCTTTTTGACGGCAAGCGCGCGATTGGGATCCGTATGGGGTCAGAGCAGGTCTTTGCCCAAGAGGTGATTTGCTGTGGTGGCGCCATTAACTCGCCCTTGCTGCTTCAGCGTTCGGGCTTGGGGGATCCGGATTTGCTTCGGAGCCACGGGATTCCGGTGGTCCAAGGGCTTCGGGGGGTCGGTGAAAATCTTCAGGACCACCTTGAAGTCTACATCCAATACGCCTGTAAGCAGCCCATCAGCCTGTACCCTGCGTTGAAATGGTGGCGGGCACCCTGGATTGGTGCCCAGTGGTTGTTCGGTCGTCGCGGCGTGGGTGCGAGCAATCATTTTGAAGCCGGGGGATTTATTCGCAGTAATGACGAGGTTCCCTATCCCAACTTGCAGTACCACTTTCTACCGCTCGCCATTCGATACGATGGCAGCAGCCCAGAACAAGGACATGGTTATCAGGTGCACGTGGGACCGATGAACACCGATGTGCGCGGCTGGGTGCGGATCGGTGGACAGAAGCGAACGGATCCACCGGAAATCATCTTTAATTATCTCGGTACTGCGAATGAGAAAAAGGAATGGCTAGAAGCTGTCCATATCACTCGTCGGATCATGAACCAGCCGGCTTTTGATTCTTTTCGTGCAGCGGAAATCGCCCCGGGACCCGACGTTCAAACCGATGCGGAAATTCTCGATTTCCTCAAACGACAAGTGGAAAGCGCTTATCACCCAAGTTGCACGTGCAAGATGGGTTTGGATGAAGCCGCTGTCGTCGGTCCTGACTTCACGGTTCACGGTGTGCAGGGCTTGCGAGTTGTGGACGCGTCGGTCATGCCTGCCATTACGAACGGGAACATTCATGCTCCCGTGTTGATGATGGCTGAGAAAGCGGCAGACATCATTCTGGGTAAGGAGCTGTTACCGCCGGAGCATGCGCCGTTCTACCGAAAGGGAGCATAAAGCGTGGACGATTACGGTCAGATCCAGGGGGTGTTGTTCGACCTGGATGGTACGCTGTTGGATTCCGAGGGATTGACGGATCGAGCCATCGCCCGTGTGATGCAAGACAAAGGGCTTCACATCGATGTCGATTGCAGTCGGTTTCATGGGGTCACGTGGAAGGAGACCGCTGAAACATTAATCGCTCTGGATGCTGGATTCGATGATCCCGACCTCGAGGAGAAACTGCAGGCAAGCTTTCATCGGGAGATGCTGGACGTTCCACCCCAAGAGATTCCGGGGGCTGCACGATTTGTCCGCAGCGTGGCGGGTCGATGTTCGACCGCTTTGGTGTCGTCGAGCCACCGGGAGAGTGTGACTGTATCCGTCCATCGATTAGGTTTGACGGACGTCTTCGCAACCTGGGTATGTGCAGGCGACGTCCCTCGCTCGAAGCCCGAACCCGCCTGTTACTTGGAAGCAGCCAGTCGTCTTGAGATCTCGCCCCAGCACTGTTTGGTCTTCGAAGACAGTCGAGCGGGAGTGCACGCTGCCCTCGCCGCCGGCATGCCCGTAATCGCCATCGGTAAGCAGGGGGCTGGTGCTCGCTTTGCGTCCCAAGCGATCGATCATTTTGATGAACTTCCGATGGACTTTATCGCCAGCTTAGGAACACCGTGACGGACGCAACGAAGCAGCAAATGAAAGTGTGGCGAGTCCGTGTACTCACCACCACGTGGTTGTCATACGCTGGCTTTTATTTTTGCCGGAAGAATTTCGCCATTGCGAAGAGTTCATTGCTCGAATCGCTGCAGATCGAGAAGGGCGATCTCGCCCACATCGTCAGTGCTTACCTTCTCGCCTACATGTTGGGACAGTTTCTAACAGCAGCTCTGAGTCGTCGCTTCGCTTCCCGACTGCTCTTACTCACTGGAATGGCCATCAGCCTTGGCTGCAACGTGGTCTTCGGATTTGCGTATCTATCGGGACCTGCGGGCTATTGGCCTCTCCTGCTCTTTAACGTGATCAACGGTTTTGCCCAGGCGACGGGCTGGGCCGGGAACGTGGGGATCCTGGGCAATTGGCTGAGTCGCAAAGAGCGTGGCGGCGTGATGGCGTTGTGGGCCACCTGCTATCAATTGGGCAGTATTCTAGCGAAGGCTTTCGCCACCCTGATGTTGGCTATCGCAAGTGCTGCATGGTCATTTTGGGGGGCGGCGATCATCCTCATGGGTGTTTGGATCATCTTCCTCATTTTTGAGCGCGATCGCCCGGAGGATGTGGGCTTGGCACCGATGATCGAGGAGGTCGAGGTGAGCCCGGAAGAGCAGGCGGAGGTGGTGGCGGAAACCCGTCACGGCGGTTGGCAGCGACAGGTCCTCCTCAGCATCATCTTCATGGGTGCAACGTACTTCGTCTTTAAATTTCTACGCTATGCCCTCGACAGTTGGTCCCCCCTCGCCCTGAAGGAACTCTTTAATCTGTCTGAGGCCAACGCAGGCTACATCTCGACAGCTTTTGATTGGGTCGGGTTTCTAGGGGTTCTCTTTGCCGGTTGGTTTTCTGATCGATTCTTTGCCGGGCGCCGGTATCAGACCGTGGTGTGGATGACGGTGGGTATGTTGGGTGCCTTTGCCTTCTTGGCGGTCGTGGGCGTGCAATCGGTCTGGCTTTTTGCCATCGGGTTGTCCCTGTGCGGCTTTATGTTGATGGGGCCTGACTCCTTGCTCTCTGGGGTGGGAGCGATCGATGTTGCTGGCCGTGATAAAGCCGTCTTGGCTGCAGGAATCATCAATGGACTTGGATCGATCGGCCCGGTTTTTCAGGAAGAAATCATCGGCTACCTCTTGGATCACCACGGCTACACCTCAGTGTTTAACTTGCTGGTCGGCGTGAGCGCGCTCGGTGTGATCGCGACCCTCTACTTGGCTCGGCGATCCCGCCGTGGCCTTTCCAGTCTTTAAGGGGGACCCTTGGAGCATTTTCGCAAATTGGAACGGATGTACAACAGCGCGCCGATCAACGAGCATTTTAAGCCCGTTCTCAGCGTCGAATTGGGCAAGGCGCAGGTTCGCATCCCATTGCGGGATGACTTTCACCATTCTGCAGGAGCGGTGCATGGCTCTTTGTACTTCAAAGCGCTGGACGACGCGACTTTCTTCGCTGCGAACTCCTTGGTTCATTCGGTGTTTGTGCTGACCGCACGGTTTGAACTGGATCTCCTGGCGCCTGTTTCGAAAGGAACCCTTGTGGCGACAGCTTGGGTCAGTGGTGAGGATGACCGGCGTATCTACGCCGAGGGTGAACTGCACGATGAAAGTGGGATAATTCTCGCCCGTGGAAAGGGGCATTTTGCCCGCAGTCACATCGCTCTTAGTCCTGAGGTAAACTACGACTGAGTTCTGGAATTTTGCCCTCTTCTTCGTGCGCGATGTACGGTGTCGTCCAGCCGCTGTAGCGCTGGCTCTAAAGATCATTTTTGAGGCGCTAGCGGCCTTGTCATGGGCCGAAAGGGTGAAGATGCCAAAAGTCATGAGCACCGGATTCATCAGTTTGATACCGTTCGTCCTCCTTTGGACCGTCCCTTCACTCGCCAGTACCCCCGGCACCGCCGAGGGCTATATCGTTGCCCTGGATAAGGCCGAAATGGTGATCGATTTGGGACGCAATCAAGGTCTCAAGCCGGGCAGTAAGGTTCGTTTGTATCGCCGATTGGTGGTGACCCACCCCTACACCGGAAAGAAAATAATCGACCGCTTTCCCATCGGCGAAGTGGCGCCGGAAGAGGTCGGGTCGACATTGGCGATTGTTCGGAGTTGGTCCGGGTTGAAAAGGGCGCCTGCCCATGGGGATATCGCAGTTTATTTCAAGCCGACCGCAGTGCCCGGAGCTGTAGCCAAGCGGGCGCCTGAAGTGGTCGATCGAGGCAAGCTACCCGCGGATGCAGCCGAATTACAGGCGATCTTTCGAAACAATCTCGGTCAGTCGATCGATCACCGAATCAAAGCTTATGAGGCTTTTGTCGAGCAGTTCCCTCAAAGCGCTTACCTTGACGAGATCGGGACCGAGTTAAAGGCGATGCGTGGCTTCCAAGCCGCTGCGAGGACAACAAAGGCAGTTGATGTTCGTCCGCCTCGCCAGGCAACCCGGAAGCCCAAGCCAAAGGACCTGCGGGGGTACGCAGGAACGGTGGGGCCAATTTTTCCCGGCGAAGACCTAGAGGTCGTGGTTGCCGTTTTGCACCCAGAGGATCTCGATGAGGTGTTCTTGTTCGTATCGGAGGGCATTGCCGGATCGAAAGATTGGACCTCGGTCAGGATGGTGCGCGACGGCGACTATTACTATCGGGCTCAACTACCGAAGGCATTGACGAAAAATCCTGCCACGCTGGCTTACTTTATTGAAGCGGTTCGGAAGGATGCTCAGACAGAGGCGATACGGGGGCGGTCAGATCGACCTCGACTCCTGCGGATCCAGCCCCGTCCCGCCGGCGACGAAGCCCCTGGCAAAACCCGGGTTCAAGGGAACTGGAAGTCAGTCAACTTCAATCAGGGCTACTCCAGCGAACAGGAAGGCGCCGGTGCGAAGGCGAAAGATGCCTTCACCCACTACGAGGTCGGGATTATGTATGAGGTCAACTTTCGAATGTTACGGGCGGTTCGATTTGGCATGGGGACCATCGACGGCGCCTGCACACTCGATGGAGTCAATGAATGTGCTGCGACATGGTCGAATGAGGTGACCCGATCAGACGAGCGAGGATTGAGTCTCAACTACGCTTTTGCGGAAGGCGAGTTGGGTTTAAATCCTTGGGTTGGGATCGCCGCTCGTCTTTCGGGCGGGAACCATCAGGGCGGAGCCGGTAATTCAGCCAAGCGGGTCACGGGCTTCGAAGGACGTCTTCGGGTCGGTGAGTTGGAGAAAACCCGCCTTGTTCTGGGAATTTCCCAGTTGGATGATCTGGGGTCGAAGGGATTTTTGGATGTCCACATCGAAGTGCTCACGAAGGTCCCTCTCAAGGCCGGGGTGACGGTCACCAGTTTGCCTGTCCAGGGCAGTAACTGGGGTGTTCAACTGGAGACGCAAGCAGGCTATCGAATCAACTCGATGTTCTCGGTGACTGGCATCGTCGGTTGGAATGCTCGGACCATTAATCACACAGGCTTCACCTATGGTGGTGGTCTGGGAATGGAGTGGTAGTGATGATCATGAGACACGACCTCCTGACGGCCCTCTACCTCTGTGTGACAAGCCTCTGTTTCCTGAGCGCACCGACGCAGGCGAACCCGGAGAAGGCGTCTGCGCCGGTGGTACAGGACGCCCCCGAAGCGACAGAGGCGAAAGCGAGCACAAAGGAAGCGAACGTCAGTCCGAAGGAGTCCAAGCCGGAACCTCGCCCGAAAGCAGCCAACGCCCAAAAGCAAGCGGAAGACCGGGAGCCGAAGTTCTTCCATGTTCCAGTGATCAGCACCGAGGCGGGTCGTGATCTGGAGATCGTCGGTGTCGCGGTCGCCTATTGGCGCGTGAAGCGCTATTTCGTGGTCGCTTATGGCTCGAAGGGGGAAAAGGCAGAGTTTAACTTTCAGAGAGCCCGCCAGGACAGTGAAGAGACTAAAATGGTCGCAATCATTCCTGCGCCCTGGGTTGAACGAACAGGATTGGCTTATCGGATTGCCTCGGAAGGGAAGGACGGAACACTTCGAGAGCACTTCGCCAGTGAGCGAGCACCCCACTCGGTTTCAATGATCGGTTACTCGAAGGTGGAGACCCAGCGGCGTGCTCTCAACCGATTTGGTGGCTACCGAAGTCGTTTCACCCTGAGGGTCACCCAGACGACTTATGGTCGGCGCTACAGGGATGCCGATGCACTTTGCGATGAGTGCCCCAAGACTGATCCCGGCAGCGATCATCTCTGGCACGGTCAGTTGGAGTACCTCTTCCGGCCCTTGGGGTTCCTCCATGACTTCCGGTTTGGTGTGGGGAGAATGCGAGGTGCGTGGCCTACAGAAGGGGAACAAGCGATCCATCCCGATGTGAGTCCTGGTGTTGACTATGGTTATGGTGAACTTAACTTTGAATTTCACCGTTGGCTCTCCGGTGGCGGACGCCTTGTGCTTGGCGCGAACAGCCGAGGGTTTACTGTTGGGCTCGGGGGGATCGCACGGATCGGAGATATCGCTGGTACTTTTCTTTCCGCCGAACTTGAGACCATCGGTGGGGTGGGCAGTCGCACTGATCTTCGGTTTACCTGGCGGACGATCCCGCGCACGACGATGGCACTGGGGATCGAGTTTACCGATTGGCCGATTCCAGAGAGTGGTGATGCACCCGAAGGTGCAAACCTCTATTATGATGCTCGATATGCGCTCGGTGCCAACGAAATAGGAGTTCGCTTGGGGAACGCTAAAAGAGCCTTGAGCTTAGGCGGTGGGTTTCAATTAGGGATCCGTTATTCCAGGGGTTTGTAGCTTTCCGCTGTCTGCAGAGGCCACGCTGTGGCTGACGAGAGG
>MDTA01201952.1_pt1 | contig 10196 bp, 11 predicted proteins | sample 811151 | NCBI WGS metagenome assembly MDTA01 (sample SAMN05326648, study PRJNA326480) | marine metagenome | isolation source: seawater | place: Indian Ocean: South | collected 2010 | reverse complement strand
CGTTAATTGCTCAAATGCTTGTGCAACTGGTGCAACAGCATTCAGAGAAGCCTGGACATCAATTAAAGCAGGTCTTTATGATGTCGTGCTAGCAGTTGGAGTTGAACAAATGGGAACTGGCCTTCTTGGAGGCGCTGGTGCAGGAGCGGGGATTCCTAAAGAGGGATTACTTGGTTCAGGAACCATGCCTGCAGTTTTTGCTGAAGCAGGAATGGAACACGCCAGACAATATGGAACAACTTTTGAGCAGTTTGCTAAAATTTCTGTAAAAAACCATCATCATTCAACCATGAACCCTAAAGCAAGATATCAAATTGAAACTCCTTTAGATGAAGTTATGAATGCAGAGATGATTTCCTACCCGAACACAAAACTCATGTGCTCAGTAAATGTTGATGGAGCTGCAGCTGCAGTTTTGGTGTCAGAAAAGAAAGCTAAGGAATTAGGAATGCAGAGAGCTGTCAGGGTTAAAGCCTCTGTAATGACTAGTGATCCATATCAAGAAAGAGATCTTGTTATGCCTGATGTGAACTCTTGCACACGAAAGGCTGCTGCAGAAGCATATGAGATGGCTGGTCTTGATTCGAACGATATTGATTTAGTGGAACTTCACGATTGTTTTGCTACTGCAGAAATGTTGCATTATGAAAATCTTGGTCTTTGTGGTGATGGTGAGGCTGGAAGACTTATAGACGAGGGGGAAGTTGAGTTGGGTGGAAGAATCCCTGTAAATGTTTCCGGCGGCCTTCTATCTAAAGGCCATCCTTTAGGAGCTACAGGAATCGCTAATATTTACGAAGTTTGTACCCACCTGAGGGGAGAGGCAGGCAAAAGACAAGTAGAAAATGCTAAGATAGGAATGACTCATGTAATTGGCTTGGGTAGTGCTTGTGGGATACATATTCTAGAAAAGGCATAGGATGCTGATCGGTGTCGTCAGCGATACTCATAACAACCTAAAAAATGTAGATAAAGCGGTTTCTTTATTTAACAGAAAGAGTGTTGATTTAGTCTTTCACACTGGAGATATTACCAACGCTAAAACTTTGGCGAGGTTTTCTAGGCTAAATTGTAATTTGATCTGCGTCTACGGTAATAATGATAGAAATGAAGAAGGACTTGAGGAAGTAGCAAAAAAAAACTCCTTCGAAATCTATGAACCCCCAAAGATTCTTAAAAAGGGTGGAAGGAAGATTGCTGTTTTTCATGAGCCGGATAATATTGATGCCTTTTTAATGGCAAATTTAGATATTGACATTGTCTTGCATGGACACACTCATCGTTACCGAGAAGAAAAGCGTAATGAAACCCTTATATTTAATCCTGGTGAATCAGCAGGTATGCGAAAAGGTAACAATGTTATTGGTTTTATAGATTTGGATTGTTTTTTAACGGAAAGAATCTTTTTTTAAAAAATTCAAAAATAACAACAAAAATTAGAGCAATGGGTAAGGTGATAATCAAAGGCCTAAGTACTCTCAAAGAAATATCCCTTTCAAATAAAACATTGTACATAAAAGTAAAAAAAGACGGAGACAAACTATCACCAGATAAATCGATTTGAGCTGGTGTGTTAAAAAAAACAAATGCAATTGTAAATACATATAAATAATGATTTCTAGATAACAGTCCAATTGCGTGAGAAAAAAGAATTGAACATAGAATATAAAATAGCCAAGTCATATTAAAAAAAGATACCCTTTAGCTTATCTTCTAGAAGTTTCTTTCGCCAGACTGTAATCTCTGATAAAGCATTATCTATGCCTTCATTTAAAGCCTTTCTTAAAAAATCCTTTTGAGATTTTTTTGAAAAAAATAATGTTTTATTGATAATTTCTTTTTTTGATAGATTATCAATAAGAATATTGAAGCTATTTAATAATTCCTCTTCCTTAGACCTAGGTAAGGATCTCTTTGAAATTTCAACTATTTCTTTTTTAAGAAATGCTCTTCTCAATAATAACTCCATATCTTCGAGAAACCAGTCTATTTTTTTGGATTTTATCAGCTCTTTGTTCTGGTAGTCATAAATATGATTCAAATATTCAACATCTAAAGCAGCATATTTAAGTTGATTCTCGGATAATGGTCTTCTAGTCCAATTTGATCTAGTCTCTTTTTTATCTAAAACAATACCTAATCGATCTTTAACTAAATCTTGATAACTAATTGAATAAGCTTCTCCCAAGAATGCGTTAGCAATTTGGGTATCAAATACATTCTCAATCTTTGAATCGGTCCAGGAGAGTATAGCTTCCAGGTCTTCCTTACAAGAATGAAATATCTTAATCACATGACCAGAAGAAAGAAAGTCGATGTTACTTTCTGGGTGCTTTATCTTAATTGTATCAATTAGAAAAATCTCTTCTCCATCATTTATCTGGAGAAGAGCTAGCTTCATATTATATTTACTCGTTCGCCTAAATTCCGTATCTATACCTATATGTGATCTATCTGAAATTTCTTTATTCAGATAGGACAAGTCTTCTAAAGATTCGATGAGGGTAAACAATCTACTAACCCTTCTCCTTTTGTAGGTGTATTACATCTACTATTTTTTCGTCGGGTGTAAAGCCTTTAACAGCCTGCTCCAAGGCTTCTTTCAATAAATGAACATCTCCCTGCTTTTCAGCTTCTCTTAACAAATTTAAGTAGTTTTCTAATTCTTTATCTGACAATAAATCTTCTTTTGCTTTTAGAATTCTTTTGTGTTCAGTAGTGCTCACATTATCCCCAATTAACAACTCTTCGAAGAGCTTTTCTCCTGGTTTTAAACCGGTAAATTGTATTTCAATATCACCATCTGGGTTTTTTTCATCTATCAACGACATTCCACTTAAACTAATCAATCTTCTTGCTAATTCAACTATCTTTACAGGTTCGCCCATATCAAGGACAAAAACATCACCTTCTTGACCCATCGAGCCAGCTTGAATTACGAGCTCAGCAGCTTCAGGAATAGACATAAAATACCTAATTACCTCTGGGTGAGTTACGGTAACAGGCCCTCCAGATTTGATCTGTTCTTGAAAAAGAGGTATTGCAGATCCGGAAGATCCGATTACATTTCCAAATCTGACCATGGACATCTTAGTTTTACTCTTTGTTGCTAGTGCCTGTATGATCAATTCTGAAAATCTTTTTGTAGCTCCCATAATATTTGTTGGCCTAACAGCCTTATCTGTTGAAACAAGAACAAAAGTTTCTACATTAGTAGCATCAGATGCTTCTGCTGTATTCTTAGTACCAAAGATATTATTAAATACTGCCTCGAATGGATTTTCTTCGACTATTGAAACATGTTTGTATGCTGCAGCATGGTAAACAGTATCAACCTGAAATGAGGAAAATACATCAATCATTCTGGATTTGTTAGTTACACTAGCTAAAACAGCATAGATTTGACTATCTGATGACAGACCTTCAAGCTCTTTTTTTATCGAATAAAGTGCGTACTCATTCGCATCTAGTAATATTATTTTACTAGCACTGTTATTGATAGCCTGCCTTGATATCTCGGATCCAATAGACCCTCCAGCTCCAGTTATTAAAACAGTTTTGCCTTTAATATTTCTATTTATTAGTTCTTGATTAGCCTCTACTTCTAGTCGACCCAGTAAGTCACTAACGTTTACTTCTTTTAACTCTGAAACCATTACCTTGCCTTGAGCTAACTCTGCAAGACCTGGAAGTATTCTTACTTTTATTGAATAATTATTTATCTCCTCAAGGAGTCCTCTTAAGGTAGATTTTGATGCCGATGGTATAGCAATTAAAACTTCATTTATTTTCCCTTTTAAGGCCAGCTTTCTAAGTTTATTGGGATGAAGCACTTTTAAACCACCTATGAAGGTATTATGTAAAGATTGATTTGAGTCAACAAAAGCTATAGGTTGGATTTCGTGACTTACTCTGAGTGCTCCCGCCAGCTGTATTCCTGCTGAGCCTGCTCCATATATGACAACTTTATTAGAAGAATTTTCATTGGAAAATATCTGATTTGCGCATAACCTTACTGAAATTATCAACGTCAATGTCATTAGAGTGGTAAGAACGCCAGCATTAAGGCTTGGAAGTATTTGTATGATTTCAAATACAAATAGAGAATATATGAAGCTGGAAATAACAACTAGGCATAAAAATATCGATTTGATTACAAGCAAGATCGAAGACAAGTCAATAAATCTCACAACAGATCTATACACACCCATTAAATAAAAAATTAGTATACAGACAGCAGAAATCAGAATTAATATTTGGATATGAAATAACGAATGTAAAATAAAATCTGTAGAGATATAGACTGAAACAATTGTACTCAGCAATATGATGCTAAAATCGGTCAGACAAACTATTATTTGTTTGTTAGTGCGTGATAGTTTTAAGAGGAAATTTTTCAATATTTTAGTTTGTCTTTTTTTAATTTAGCATGAAGCATCTTTTAAAACGTTATGTATAGTGTTTTTCATGAATTTAATGTCTTTTAAAGTCAGACTTGGATGACAAAGAAATGCGATTGATGATTCCCCTAATAGCTTAGCTCCTTTGAGCCTAGTAGTTTGAGCAAATATTGAATTAGAAAATGCTTTTTCTCTATATATCTCCGGACAGGAACCAGAGAAGCATGGGACTCCAGCACGATTTATTTCTTCGATTATTTGATCTCTACTCCAAAATTTTGATAAAGACGTTTTGTTGATACTTCCATAAACTCGATAATATGCATGCCTAACATAATTTGGGATAGGAGCTAACTCAACTAAGTTTGGAAATTCTTTGAGTGTTTCAATAATTAAATTTGCATTTCTAGTTCTCAATTTATTCCATTTTTCCATTTTTTTTAACTGAATAAGCCCGATTGCAGCTTGCATTTCAGTCATCCTCAAGTTTGTTCCAAAAGAATCATGAACCCATTTAAACCCGGCTTTCTTAGAAGGAGAGTTGACAGCGCTAAAACTTTTTCCGTGATCTTTGTATGACCACATCTTCTCCCATAGGGACTTATTGCTTGTTGTCACCATTCCTCCCTCGCCACCTGTAGTCATAATTTTATCTTGGCAAAATGACCAAGCTCCAATGTCTCCAATACTCCCGACGCTCCTTCCTTTATAGGTTGCGCCGTGCGCTTGTGCACAATCCTCAATCACATGAAGTTTATATTTTTTAGCAAGCTTAATAATTTCATCCATGTCGCAAGGCAATCCTCCTAAATGCACACAAATTATTGCTTTAGTTTTTTTTGTTATTTTTTCTTCAATGAAGTTAGCAGAAATATTGCCAGAATACCTATCTACATCTGCGAAAACAGGGTTAGCTCCTACATTTACTACCGATGAAGCAGATGCAATAAATGATCTAGGAGTCACTATAACTTCATCTTCAGAGTTTATCTCAAGAGCTTTTAAGGCTAGATCGAGTGCAACAGTTCCATTAGATAAAGCAATAGCATGCTTTGCACCAGCCCATAAAGAAAATTCTTTTTCAAACAATTTCCCTACATTGCCTGTCCAATAATTAACCCTGCCTTCGGAAAGGATTTTTTCAACAGCTTTGATTTCTTCTCTACTATATTTTGGCCAACTATTTAATGAACTATTCATCTTTTATTTTCCTGAATCTTTCCATTGTATGGAACTCAGATTGATTAACACCTTCTCTTTTAAGAATTTTTTTTAAGGTAATAATTAATATTTTTAAGTCTATAAAAAAACTCTTATGGTCTACGTACCAAAGATCAAGTTTAAACTTTTCTTCCCAAGTAATATTATTTCTTCCATTTACTTGTGCCCAACCAGTAACTCCAGGCATGACTTCATGTCTTCTAAATTGCTCCTCAGTATATTCATTTCTATAAGAATCTAATAAAGGTCTTGGGCCTACTAAGCTCATATCTCCTTTTAAAACATTAAAAAGAGTAGGAATTTCATCGAGACTACTGCTTCTCAAAAAACTCGTGAAACGAGTAAGCCGATGGACTTCATCATGCCCTTCAGGGTAGCCTTGTTGCGAACGCATTGTCCTAAATTTATATATCGTAAATACTCTCCCTTTATATCCAATTCTATTTTGTTTAAAAAAAATTGGCTTACCTATATCCAAATAAATAAAGAATGAAATTATTATTAAGAAAGGTAGCGCAAGAATTAATCCAGTTACCGAAATAGTTAGGTCCAAAACTCTTTTCATGAATTAATAATTCCTGGAATTATAGAGTTATTCAAAAGGGGGGCTTGAGTGTTCAATGGAAATAATACAATACTGATAGTTATAGAGAAAACTTCTTATATGAAGTTTCTAGCTTTATTAAGTTAAATTAAGTGTTAATAATTTCATTAATTATAAGTTAAACTAAGTAATAGACAATATGACTTAAATTTTTAAGGGCCAAGAAGCTGATCTTTGTTGGTGTAGACGACCTTTAGGTAATGCGGAGAATATTTTAATGGAGAATGTAATAAAAGAAGTTCTAGCTGAAGCGTTAGAAGTTGATATTAATGAGATTTCGTTAGACATGAACCTAGAAGAAATGGAAACCTGGGATTCAATCGCAGTTGTATCTTGCCTTGCAGAGTTTGACGACCAGCTTGATATCATTGTTGACGGGCAGAAACTATCTGAGTGCAAGTCACCATCTGAAATATTAAAATTACTGGAAAAAAATGGATAAACTAATCTTAATTGGTGGTGGAGGTTTTGCTGCCGAAGCCTCTACATATATTAAAGACAATCACGAAATTGATTTCGTTGTATACGACGACGAGCCTTCTGTTCACCCTCTTCTTCAGAACAGACTAGCAGGTAATATAGATAAATTCATTGAAGACTTTGATTCTTCTGTTAAGTGTTTCATCGCCATCGGCGATTCAATGAAAAGAAAAAAAGTGCATGAAAGGATACAACATCTGGAAATAGATTATTTTTCTTTCATCCACCCGACAGCTACCGTCTCCTCGACGGCTAAATTAGGCCTAGGAAGCTTTCTTTATCCTTACACTATAGTTGCAAATCAAGCTGAGGTTGGTAATTTTGTAACTATAAATAGTTACTCTGCAGTTGGACATGATTCTAGCTTAGGTGATTATTCTGTTCTAAGTGCACACGTTGACATAACAGGAGATGTGAAAGTGGGCGAGTGCGTTTTCTTTGGCTCTGGTTCGAGAACAATACCAGGCATTTCTATAGGATCAGGAACTAGAGTAGGTGCCGGTGTAACTTTGGTTAAAAGTTCAAAAGATAATTCTCTATACTTTCCTAATATCAGTAAAAACATAAATAAGTCTAAATGAACGAAAGCTTGTGGCATTTACTTTGTCACACCTCAGAGGTAGAGAAAGATCTATCCTATTTGGTTGTTAAGTATCTAGATCAAGAGGTAGTTTGCTATAAACAAAATGGCAATATACATGTATTCAAAAATTTCTGTCCTCACCGTGGATCTAAATTAGTGACAAATACTAGTGGAACATGGAATGGAAAGTGTCCTTATCATGGATTGGAATTCTCAGAAGAAACGCCCATTAATGGGCTTAGTATAGGCTTTAATGAAAGAAGCTTAAATAGGCTCAAGCTGCAGCAAGTAAAGCAGACTAGATGTGGCAATTTTATTTTTTTTAATTTCTCAGATAAAGCCGCTCCTCTGGAAGAACAACTGGGAAAAGTCTTGTTTTCACACATAGAAGATATATCTCATAAAATTGAAACAACTCTTGATTTAAATGAGTATCAATATGATTGTAGATGGGAAGTTGCGGTGGAAAATGCCCTTGAACCTCTTCACCTTCCAGAAATCCATGCGGAATCTCTGAATCTTCTAGATCTTGACGGAGGTAAAATAGTAACTGACGTAGGGGGCCTATTCTTTGATCATCAAATACAAAATAAGAGATATAGAAAATCGCTGGAAATACTTAAACCTAAACTTTCAGATAGTAGCTTTCCTTCCACTTATCATTCTGCTTATCTTTATCCATTTACATTCATATCTTCAACTTATGGATTATCTTTCTCGATCCAAACTTTTTTTCCTACCACTTCAGATTTTCAAACAAATTTCTCCTCAAAACTCTTTGCTCCAAAGCTTCAAAAAGAGGAATACAACAACCTCTTTTCCTCTTTTTTTGATTCAACTATCAAGACAAATAGACAAGTCTTTGAAGAAGATTATATTGCCACAAAAAATACAGTAAATTTAAAGAAGCACTGGTTAGGTCCTTTAGCTAAAAGTGAAGAAAAAATTAAATGGTTCAGAAAAAAGCTAGGTGAAAGTTAAAATTGGACACCACAATATAGATGTATATTCAATATCGGATCAAGAATATCTTGAATTGAATTCTGAACACAAATTAGTAACAAATTTAAAATACGCCCGATCAAGACATATCCTAGAAAAACAACAAATAAAGGATATAAAAAATGAATATCATTACAGCATATCTCATACAAGAACTGCTTCTGCTGTAGCCTTCAGTAAAAATAAGAATATTGGATTGGATATTGAAGCTATTCATAGAAATATGAGCACAAGATTAAAACAAAGGCTAAACAAGAAGTCTAAAAAATTAGATTTATCAGAATTAGAGCTCTGGTGTTTAATGGAATCAACGTATAAGAGTAAAAATCTAAAGTCTGGTGAAGATTTTATTTCTTATAATTTTATTCGTTCAGGCGATACATTTATCCTAAAAGATAATAAGCTAGAAATTGGTAGTAAGGTTTTCTGCCACAATGAGTTGATTTATAGTGTATCTGTATATCTTTAGGCCAAAAAACCTCCGTCGACATTTATTGTTGAACCAGTTATCCATGAAGACTTCTCGTCGAGAAGAAATCTAACGACATGAGTAATATCTTCTGGCTTTCCAAAGCCCAGTAGATGGTTACTCTCATAGTCTTGCAGTTGAGAGCCTGATAAATTTGAGGTTAATCTTTCATGCATCTCAGTTTCAACTGCACCTGCTCTTACTGCATTAATCCTTTTGCCTTGAGAAGCAAGCTCATGAGCTGCATTCTTTACGAGAGACTCCAAAGCACCTCTAGCTGAAGCATACAGAGCCATACCGCTCTTCCCGGATTGTGAACTAACTGACGACATCACTACGATACTACCCCTTTCTTTCAAAAATTCTTTTTTGAAACTGAGTTTAAGTATTGCCAATGTAGAGAATATAATTGGATTGAAGGCTAACTCAATATCTTTATTTTTAATCATTTTGAGGGCTTTGAAACGTTCCTGGCCCAAGGAATTAAAAATTCCTTCAAATGGGCCAAATTTTTTTGCTATTGCTGTCAAAAATTCTAGGCAATCATCAAAATTATCGACATTAAAGCTTTCAGTATGGAAGCTATTTGTTTTTTGCTGAGAGCTTATAGCTTGAAGTTTTTGCGCTGATCTACCTATACCTACAACAGAAAAACCTTCAGATAATAAATTCTCAGATACGTTTTTTCCAAGTCCTGAGCTGGCTCCAAGTACAAGGTAATTACCTTTCATAAATAAAATGCTTTGTTATTAAAGTCTCATCAAGATTTATATCAACTGCCGCCCAAGAAAGTCCAACTCCAAAACCTACCATTAATACTCTATTCTTGGAAAGATTATAACCATCATCTGTAAGCAAAAGAGGCAGGGTTACTGAAGAGGTATTACCAAAATTCTCAATATTAATTAATCTAGAAGAATCAGATATTTTTGCTTTCTTGTAGATATGATCCAGCATAAATTTATTAGCCTGATGAAGCAATACATAGTCCCAATCAGATGTATCAATTTTTAGTATACTCTTCATTTCTTCAATAATTTTTGGTATTTCCTTAATTGTAAAGTTAAAAACGTTGGGTCCATCCATATATAGCTTGGACGGATCATTTATGGACTCAAGGTCACTTAAGGTATTGCCTTTAATTCCTTCAGGAATAGTAATAGTACTAGCACCTGTACCTCGCGAATTTATCAAGTAGTTTGATTGATGGCCATTAGTAGACCTTGATAAAAGAGAGGCAGATCCAGCATCACCAAAGAGAAAGGAAGTGGCTGGATCATTGACATCAATTATCTTACTTGGTGTCTCACCAGCCAACAAGATTACTTTATCAAGTCCGGAATTAATTAAACAACTAGCAACCCACAAACCATAAACATATCCAGAACAGCCTAAATTTATATCGAACACAGCACAGTCTTCCTTAAGTTCTAATTT
>MDTA01061175.1_pt1 | contig 10196 bp, 8 predicted proteins | sample 811151 | NCBI WGS metagenome assembly MDTA01 (sample SAMN05326648, study PRJNA326480) | marine metagenome | isolation source: seawater | place: Indian Ocean: South | collected 2010 | reverse complement strand
TTTGGATTAGCTCTATTTTTAGAAGGCTTATTGTACGCTCTTTTACCCGGTTATATGAAAAAAATTATGATACTTGCTATATCTCAAAATCTCAAAAATCTTAGAAAATTTGGAATTATTATTATTTTTTTAGGTTTAGGTATTGTTGCTTTAACAAAAATTTAAAAACTTGCTATTGTTTTAAAACTTTTATTTCCTATATCTGTCGTATAAGATTTTTTCCTTAATGGGGGTTGCTTTGAATATTATGCAGATAAGATTATCAAATTGTTACAATATTTTGATTCCAAGACTGATGCTGTCCTTAGTAATTAGTCTGTTTTTATCAATGTTGATAATTGATTCTTCCTATTCATCTGGAAGGCCAGATAGTTTTGCAGATCTTGCCAAGCGTCTTAAACCCGCTGTAGTTAATGTTTCAACTACCCAGGAACTATCTTCTTCACATTCTTTTGGTGAAATGCCAAAAGCGCCTCCAGGTTCGCCTTTTGAGGAATTTTTTAAAGAGTTTTTTGAGAAGCAACAAGAGAATGGAAGCCCTATGCCGAGAAGAAGAACTCAATCTTTGGGTTCTGGCTTTATAATTAGTGAAGAGGGTATAGTAATTACAAATAATCATGTTATTGCTGATGCAGATAAAATAAACGTTATTCTTGATGACAAAAGAACTTTTAATGCAAAGTTGATTGGCAGAGATCGTAAAACTGATATTGCTGTTTTACAGATAGAGAATAAAGAAAAAATTAAATTTCCTTTTGTGACTTGGGGGAATTCAGAAATCTCTAGAGTCGGTGATTGGGTTATAGCTATTGGCAATCCATTTGGGCTAGGCGGTTCAGTTACAGCAGGAATTATATCTGCTAGAGGCCGAAACATTGGCTCAGGACCTTATGATAATTTTATTCAAACAGATGCATCAATTAACAGGGGTAACTCTGGTGGGCCGATGTTTGATCTTAACGGTGAAGTTATTGGTATCAATACAGCTATATTCTCTCCATCAGGCGGGTCTGTAGGTATTGGTTTTGCTATTCCATCCAACCTTGCTAATAGGGTAGTAGGTCAAATTATCAAATTTGGTAAAACCCAAAGGGGTTGGTTAGGAGTTCAAATTCAAACAGTAACAGATGAAATTGCTGAAAGTTTATCTCTTCCTGAAACGAAAGGTGCATTAATCTCAAGAATAAGTAAGGATGGTCCGGCTAATAAGGCTGGTCTTATTCCTGGTGATGTAATATTAGATTTTGATGGAAAAAACGTTGATGAAATGAGACAGCTGCCAAGAATAGTTGCTGACACAGATATAGGCAAGAAAGTAAAGGTAGGGGTTTGGAGAAAAGGTTCAAGAAAAAACTTTGTAGTTGTAGTCGGTGAACTTGTAGAAGTAACAAATACTAAGGTTGCTAAAAATATTGAAAATAAATCTCAAGAGCTATTAGGTATGAGTCTATCTTCGATAGGTCAAAAAGAAAGAACAACATTTCAGCTAAGTGAAAATATATCTGGACTAGTAATTAAATCTATAAATCCACAAAGTTTAGCTGCTCAAAGAGGTGTTAGAAAAGGCGACGTAATAGTTGAGGCAAACCAGGTGCCATTATCAAGTCCAAGTCAATTCTCTGAAATTTTAAATTCATTGAAGAAAAACAGTAAAAAAACAGTTCTTCTTATGATAGACAGGAAAGGTGACAGAAGGTTTGTTGGCATAAGGCTAGATTAATTATTTTAATTATAAATAAAACTCAGATTTTTTATATCCTTGAATATATAAAATTGATGTTAGGTCTCCATTTCTAATGTTAATTCTAGTTTTTTTCTGAAGTCCAGGTTTTGCTTTAAATCCAATCCCAATTCCTGCTTTCTTTATCATTTGAATATCGTTAGAGCCATCCCCAACTGCTAATGTTTCCGCAATTTCAATGTTATTCTTTTTAGCAAGATCAATAAGTGCATTTTTTTTAGCATCACCGTCAATGATTGGTGGTAAAAGTTTTCCAGTTAAACTGTTATTTATTATTTCTAATGTATTTGAAAATATATAATCAAAACCTAACATCTTTCCAATAGGTTCAGCGAAAAAAGAAAACCCCCCTGTTACAAGTGCTGATTTACATTGGTTTTTTGTTATCGTTCGAATTAGTGTTTTTGCGCCTTCATTTATAGTAATTTTTTTTTCTAGTATGTTTTTTAAATCATTAGATTTTACTCCTTTAAGAGCCCACACTCTCTCATTAAGAGCATCAACAAAGTTTATTTTTCCATCCATAGCTAAATCTGTTATCCTAGAAATCTTGTCGTGAAGTCCTATATTACGAGCTATCTCATCTAATGTTTCTTCTTTAATAATTGTTGAGTCCATATCTGCTAGTAGCAGTTTTTTCCTTCTGTTTTTCTTTGGGACTAATACACAATCTATATATTTAGGCATTTTTGACTGTAATAATAAATTTATTTTATTCGTGTTATTTGATTTAAATAAAATCTCATAGCACTCATTATCTTCCAACCATTTTTCTTCAATGATTAAACCATCACAAGAGTCAAGAATATCCTTGGAATGATTAATCAGATTTAGTGAAAGTAATTTTGAATTTGGTTTAACAATTAGACATAAATAGTTTAGCATATTATAACTCATTAGTTAATTTATAATATATTCAATTTTAATAAAAATAAATACATTACATATGAAAGAAGTAATATTGATAGGGGGGCCAACAGCTAGTGGTAAGTCACATATAGCAACTCAACTAGCTTATGTTTTAAACAATTATACCTCTATAGAAATAATTAATGCTGACTCTATACAGGTGTATGATGAATTAAAAATACTATCTTCACAGCCTTCAGGTGATGATATGAGTGTTTGTAAGCACAATTTATATGGTTTTTTCCCATCAAAAAAGTCATGTTCTGTTTGGTTATGGAAGGAATACGCTGAGAATTCGATAAAATCAGCTTGGTCAAAGAATCATTTGCCAGTGTTAGTGGGTGGTACTGGATTATATTTCAAGGCCTTAATTAATGGCTTAAGTGAAATTCCAGATATAAATGAAAATATAAGGTCTGAGGGAAGGGCAAAACTAGCAAGGCAAGGGGTAAGTAGATTATATGATGAACTATATAAAGAGGACCCGTCTTTGGTCTCATCATTGAATAATAATGATAGTCAAAGAGTTTTAAGAGCTTGGGAAGTATTTTTTTCATCTGGGAAATCAATTAATTACTGGCAAAAGAAACAGAATTCCTCTGTTTTAGATGGAAATTGGCATGGATTCTCAGTTTTGCCAGATCGTGAGCAATTATATAATAGAATTAATCTAAGGTTTATTAATATGATTAAAAATGGGGCGATTGAAGAAGTAAAAGAGTTTTTAACAAAAAACCTGGATAATTCTCTGCCTTGTTCAAAGGCCATTGGTATAAAGGAATTATCTGATTATTTAGATAATATTAGTTCACTAGACCAATCAATAGACCTTGCTCAGCAATCTACTAGACGTTTGGCAAAAAGGCAATATACTTGGTTCCGTAATCAAATGACTGATTTTATAATTTTAGATGGAGAAATAGACTCAAATATTAATAAAATGTTTAATATTATTCGGAGATTCTATTGACGATAGAAATTTGAAATTATAATTTGTAATTACTTTTTTTCTAGATTTATACGAAATATATATTTTATGATTTAGAAACAAATGTTCTCACTTAATTGGAAGTAACCTTTATTATGGATGTAAACAAAAAAGATAAACTTACTGGAGCTGAATTAGTTGTTAGGACACTTAGTGACCTAGGGGTTGATATTATTTTTGGTTATCCAGGAGGTGCTGTTTTACCTATTTATGACGTTATCTTTAATCAAGAAAAACTAAGACATATCCTTGTTAGACATGAGCAGGGCGCTGTTCATGCTGCTGAGGGTTATGCCAGGTCAACTGGCAAGGTCGGAGTTGTTCTTGTTACATCTGGCCCAGGGGCAACTAATGCTGTTACAGGTTTGACTGATGCATTAATGGATAGTATTCCATTAGTATGTTTTACTGGGCAAGTTGCAACTCACCTTATTGGTAATGATGCATTTCAAGAGGCTGACACTACTGGCATAACAAGGCCCTGCACAAAGCATAATTATCTAGTTAAGGATATTAATAATTTAAATTCAATTATTCATGAGGCCTTTTATGTAGCAAAATCTGGAAGACCTGGGCCTGTAGTAATTGACTTACCTAAAGATATACAATTGCAACAAATTGATTATGAGTCTGAAACCCCATCTATTCAAACGTCTTATAATCCGAGGACAGAAGGAGACCAAGTTGCAATTGAGTCTGCAGCAAAATTAATATCAGAAGCACGGAATCCAGTTTTCTATACTGGAGGTGGTGTAATAAACTCTGGTCCAGTTGCGTCTAATTTACTTATTGATTTAGTTAAGTATACAGGTTTTCCAATTACTAGTACTTTAATGGGTTTAGGTGCTTATCCTGGTTCTGATTCACAGTTTCTAGGTATGTTAGGAATGCATGGAACTTATGAGGCTAACATGGCTATGCATCAGGCTGATTTGCTTATAGCTGTTGGGTCTAGATTTGATGATCGAATAACCGGGAGGTTAGATGCTTTTAGTCCTGATTCAAAAAAAATACATATAGATATTGATCCTTCTTCTATAAATAAAAATGTCTCTGTTGATGTTCCGATTATAGGGGATATATCTAAAGTTCTAGAGCCTTTGGCAAAAACTTTGAAAAAAAATTATAAAATAGATAGCGCCAAAATAAAAAAATGGTGGTCTCAAATAAATGATTGGAAAAAAATTGATTGTTTAAATTACACTCAAGGTAAGGGTGCAATAAAGCCACAGTTTGCTATTGAGACTCTTTATAATTTAACAAAAAGTATGGATGCAAGAATTACTACTGAAGTTGGTCAGCACCAAATGTGGGCTGCTCAATTTTACCAATTTGATAAGCCTAATAGATGGATGACATCAGGAGGGTTAGGCACTATGGGATATGGTCTTCCTGCTGCAATAGGCGTCCAGTTAGCTTATCCAAAATCTTTGGTCGTTGATATTGCAGGTGAAGCATCTATTTTAATGAATATTCAAGAAATTTCCACAGCCGTTCAATACAGACTCCCTGTTAAAATATTTATACTTAATAATGGTTATATGGGTATGGTTAGGCAATGGCAGGAGCTACTTCATGGAGGAAGGTACTCTGAAAGTTATACAGAAGCACTCCCAGATTTTGTTAAACTTGCTGAATCTTTTCATGCCTTTGGTCTTAGAGTCGAAGATCCAAATGAGTTAGAGAACTCAATCAATAAGATGATAGACTTTAATGGCCCGGTGATACTTGATGTTGTTGTTGACCCTAATGAAAATTGTTTTCCAATGATACCTTCTGGTTCAGCTCATAACGAAATGATGCTAGGTCAGGATAAAGAATCTCCAAAACTATCTAAAGAAGGTTTAGCTCTGGTTTAGATATAACTTTTAGAAGAAAAGATTTATGAAAGAAATAGACAGAAGGTCAAGAAAACATACAATTGCAATTCTAGTAGACAATGAGTCTGGTGTTCTTGCTAGAGTAATTGGATTATTTTCAGGCCGGGGATATAACATTGAAAGTCTAACTGTTGCTGAGACAGATAGAGAAAAGTCTTTATCGAGGATAACTATTGTTACCTCTGGTACTCCAATGGTAATTGAGCAAATAAAAGCTCAATTATCAAGGCTTGTGCCAGTTCACCGTGTAAGTGATTTAACAACAGATGGTTCAGCGGTTGAACGTGAATTAGCTATGATTAAAGTGGCTGGCATTGGTGAGAATAGGGTTGAGAGTTTAAGAATAGCTGATATTTTTCGCGCTAGGGTAGTGGATAGTTCTAGAGAATCTTTTGTTTTTGAATTGACTGGTTCGGCTGAAAAAATTAATGCTTTTATTGAATTGATGACTGATTTAGGTTTAGTTGATGTTTCCCGAACTGGAATTGTTGCAATAAGCAGGGGGTCAACTCCTCTTTAATTTTGGAAGGTATTGTTATGAAAGTTTATTATGATAGAGATGCTGATACAAGTCTCATTAATTCAAAGAATGTTGTTATAGTAGGTTATGGAAGTCAGGGACATGCTCACGCAATGAATTTAAGAGATTCAGGCGTTAAAAATATCTCTATAGCCTTAAGAGAAGATTCAGATAGTTCAAAAAAAGCATCATCTGAAGGTTTTAAAGTAATGAGTGTGAGTGATGCTGCTTCTTGGGGTGATGTTATAATGATGTTAACACCAGATGAGATTCAGGGCGAAATTTATTCTCAAAAACTTGAAAAGCAAATGAAAAAAGGATCTGCTTTGGCCTTTGCTCACGGATTAAATGTTCATTTTAACTTGATAAAGCCTAGAAGTGATTTAGATGTATTTATGATTGCTCCAAAAGGTCCAGGGCATACTGTTAGGTCAGAGTACTTAAAAGGTGGAGGGGTTCCATGTCTTTTGGCAATCCATGAAAACTCAACAGGAAACGCTCATGAATTGGGTTTATCCTATGCTTCTTCAATTGGTGGAGGTAGGGCTGGAATAATCGAAACTACTTTTAAAGAAGAGTGTGAAACAGATTTATTTGGCGAGCAGGCTGTTTTATGTGGAGGTTTGACAAGTCTAATAAAAGCAGGGTACGAGACGCTTGTTGAGGCTGGTTATGCTCCTGAAATGGCATATTTTGAGTGTTTGCATGAGGTTAAGCTAATTGTGGATTTGATGTATGAAGGTGGTATAGCAAATATGAGATACTCAATATCTAATACTGCTGAGTATGGTGACTATACTAGGGGCCCGAGAATTATTGATGAAAAAGTAAAAAAGCAAATGAAAACAGTACTTAATGAGATTCAAACTGGCCAATTTGTAAGGGAATGGATGCTTGAAAATAAGGTTTCTCAGACTAGTTTTCAGTCAATAAGGGCAAGAGAGGCAAAGCATAATATTGAGGATGTTGGCTCAAAACTTAGAGAAATGATGCCTTGGATAAAGGAAAATAAGCTTGTAGATAAGGAAAAGAATTAAGGCTTTACTAGAAATATTTTTTAAGTTCTCATCATGTTTGATGAAATTTAAGTTTTATATTAATTTATAGTATCTAGATATTTAGTATTTTATTGGATGTTGTTTTGACTTTCTAAAATAATTCAGTATTTTAGCTTATTGTTATAGTTTTATTTATTGTTTATTAATTCCTTATTATTATTAATTGTTAATCAAGAATAATTTATTTATGACTCAAATTTTTTGTTTTATATAGATTCAGAGGAAAAAATTTAAAATGTCTAAAGAAGGTAACCAGGTAATAATCTTTGACACGACAATGAGAGATGGAGAGCAGTCTCCAGGTGCCTCCATGAATCTTGAAGAAAAGTTAAAAATTTCTAAAACATTAGAGTTTTTGGGGGTTGACGTTATTGAAGCTGGTTTTCCTATTGCATCTAATGGTGATTTTGAGTCTGTTTCTGAAATATCTAAGATTATTAAAAAATCAATTGTATGTGGATTAGCAAGAGCTAGCCTAAAAGATATTGATTGTGCTGCTGAAGCATTGAAAAGTGCTAAGCAAAAAAGAATACATACTTTTATTGCTACGAGCCAACTTCATATGAAATATAAATTGCAAATGGAACCAGAAGATGTTCATCAAGCTGTAATTGATAGTGTTAGTAGAGCGAGGAACCATGTTGACGATGTTGAGTGGTCTTGTGAGGATGGAACTAGGTCTGAAGAAGATTTTTTGTGCAAAGTCATTGAAAGTGCTATAAAAGCTGGTGCTTCCACTATCAATATTCCAGATACAGTTGGTTATACAGTTCCGTCTGAATATAAGAGCTTAATCTCAAATATAATTAACCGAGTTCCAAATATTGATAAGGCAAGAATTTCTGTTCATTGTCATAACGATTTGGGTTTAGCAGTTTCAAATTCTTTGTCAGGAATTATGGCTGGTGCTAGACAGGTCGAATGTACAATAAATGGTTTAGGTGAGCGTGCGGGTAATGCTGCTTTAGAGGAAATTGTAATGGCTTTGAGGACAAGAAATGATATCTTGCCTTTTTATACTAATGTTGTAACTGAAAATATAACTAAAGCTTCAAGACTGGTTTCACAAATTACGGGTTTTCCAATTCAACCTAATAAAGCTATTGTTGGTGCAAATGCTTTTGCTCATGAAGCTGGTATCCATCAAGATGGAATGCTAAAAAATGCTTCCACATATGAGATAATGACACCTGAATCTGTTGGCTTAATTCAATCAAATTTAGTTCTTGGAAAGCATTCTGGGAGACACGCATTTACCCAAAAGTTAAATGAGTTAGGCTTTAAGCTAGGTGACAATGCTATTGAAGATGCTTTTAAAAGGTTTAAAGAGTTGGCAGATAAAAAGAAGGATGTTTTTGATGAAGACTTAGTAGCTCTAGTTGATGATCAATCAAGATCTAATGACAGAATTAAGTTTATATCTCTTAAGGTTGTTGCTGGTTCAGAGGGGCCACAATCTGCAGAGATTAAGATTGAAATTGATGGAGAATCTAAATCAAATAAATATGATGGGGATGGACCTGTAGATGCTACATTTAATTCAATAAAGATACTTTTCCCTCATAGTGCTAAATTGTTATTATATCAAGTTCATGCTGTTACTGAAGGAACAGATGCTCAGGCTGAAGTTACTGTTAGGCTTGAAGAAAATGGAAAAACAGTTAATGGTCAGGGTGCTGATACAGATACTTTAGTCGCAAGTGCAAGGGCATACATAAATGCTTTAAACAAATTACTTGTTAAAAGACAAAAAGCAGCCCCAGAGGCTTTGACGGCCTAAATATTATTAAGGAGTTTAGTTTGTAATGTTATCTAAGTTATTTGGAATGATGTCGGCTGATATGGCTATTGATTTAGGCACTGCTAATACTCTTGTCTATGTAAAAGGAAGAGGTATAGTTTTAAATGAACCTTCTGTTGTTGCTATTGTTAAACAGAGGGGGAAAAAAGAGGTTTTAGCTGTTGGTGATGAAGCTAAAGTTATGCTAGGTCGAACGCCAGGCAATATAGAAGCTATAAGACCCTTAAGAGATGGGGTGATCGCTGACTTTGAGGTAGCTGAAGAAATGATTAAGCACTTTATAAGTAAGGTTCACAATCGAAGATCATTTGCGAGTCCTCAAGTTATAATTGCTGTTCCTTCTGGTTCAACCGCTGTCGAAAGAAGGGCAATTCAAGAATCTGCAGAAAGTGCAGGAGCAAGAAAAGTATTTTTAATTGAAGAGCCTATGGCTGCAGCAATTGGTGCTGGCTTACCAGTTACTGAGCCAACTGGTTCTATGGTTGTGGATATTGGGGGTGGAACAACAGAAGTTGCTGTTCTTTCTCTTGGTGGAGTCGTTTATGCAAGGTCTGTTCGTGTTGGAGGTGATAAGTTAGATGAAGCAATTATTGGTTATATTAGAAGAAACCACAATTTGTTAGTTGGTGAGTCAAGTGCTGAAAGAATAAAAAAAGAAATAGGTACAGCTTGTTCCCCTTCAAAGGGTTCTGGAAAAGAAATGCAGATTAAGGGAAGAGACCTAATGAATGGTGTCCCAAAAGAATTAATAATCAATCAAACTCAAATTTCTGAAGCATTATCTGAGCCTGTTGGTGCCATAATGGAAGCTGTAAAAGTAGCCTTGGAGCATACTGCCCCTGAATTAGCTGCGGATATTGTTGATAAAGGTATTGTATTAACTGGTGGAGGGGGATTGTTAGGTAATATGGATACCGTGCTCAGAAATGGTACAGGCTTACCAGTATCTATTGCGGATGAGCCTCTAAGTTGTGTTGCGCTAGGAACTGGTAGAGCATTAGAAGAGTTAAAAAATATGAAGGGCGTTCTTCAGCAAGCCTACTAGGAACGTATTGAAGGGTTGTAAATTTGAAGGAAAGCCATAGCCAAATCACAAAAATTTTTATGCCAGTCAAGTTATTAGCTGGACGGTTTACTTTAATTTTTTTCATTTTATTCTCTATTGCATTAATTCCAATTAGTCGATTTGATCAAAATATTACAACTTCTGTTAGAATTTTTCTTGTTGATGCAGTTACACCAATATTTAATGTGATGTCTCATCCAGTATATTTTTTTAAAAATGTTGTTGAGGATATA